>JACCEC010651668.1_pt1 | contig 13793 bp, 10 predicted proteins | sample 7450121 | NCBI WGS metagenome assembly JACCEC01 (sample SAMN15323455, study PRJNA562643) | freshwater metagenome | isolation source: river surface water | place: USA:Blue River Watershed | collected 2017-08-18 | reverse complement strand
GATGCGTAATATATTAAAAGGAACACGTAATGCAATGTTACGTCATTCTGTTCGAAGACACGTACCGGTTCCAGATATAATATTGATGAAAATCCGAAATGAAATTCAGCGCACGACATAAAGGAGTAAACCTTTTTTTTAAATGTAATTATTATATAGTATATATAATAATATGAGTAATAATGAAAAAAATAAACGTGCCAATAAACGCAATGAGAAACTACTTAAAGCTGCGACGAAACTTAAAGAGGATGAACTTAACCTGGAAAACTATATTAAAACCGCTACTCCTACGGAAAATAAAAATACACCCGTTGAAACAGATGACCAAAAGATAGTAATGGCTCTTTTTAAAGTTTCGAATGCATCTACAATTGAAGAACTATCATATAAACTATTTTCATCAAATTATAATAAGACCTATGTAAACGCATATTTAAATATTATCAAAACAAATAATAAAAGTGCCCCTGAACTTATAAACCCAGTAACGGAAACTACGTCAACTCCTACTAACGAAACAGATGAATCGACTGTAAGTAAATTTAAAAATATGGTTTTGAATATGATAAATTTCAAAAATGAACCATCCTACTATTATTTAGCAGTGTTTACTTATAATAATGAAGGGTGGAATTACTCAGATACAAATCACGTATTTCCTATTTTTAAAAATACATATGATAATGTATCGTTAAAAGGATTTCAAAAAATACAAAATATAAATATGTCAAAATTAAACGAACTTTCAAACTCACAAAAAAAACAAGAATCAGTGTCTGTAAACGGCAAAGATTCAGGCGAAGAAGTAGACAATAAATCAAATGGTGCGGAATTTCTCAACCTTGTAACTGATGTATTAGAACATCCTGAACTAAAAAGATCAAGACAAGTAACAACTAAGGGTGGAAAAAAAATAAAAAAGGTGAATACTTTAAAAAGGAAATCGTTTCAAACACGTCAACGAATTACCCGTAAAAAACTATGAAACCATATAAAATTGAATTTAAAAACAAGAATATACATATATTACAATCGAATAAATGTATAGCATTAAACACACCGACCAATTCCGCGAAAACGTTCGTGCGAAATTAATCACTTTATTGCCAGATGAAAAACTCGGCAAAAATATTGAAATAAGTATCTTTAATTATGCAATTAAAGAAGCCACCTTCCGTAAAATAGTAAAGAAATGGGAAAATAGAGCATTTGTACAACTCTATACCGACCGATTCAGAAGCATTTTCATAAATTTAAAAAACCCGTATTTTATGAATTTAATTCAAACCTGTCCTCCAAGCGAGTTGACTTCAATGTCACATCAAGATATGAATCCTGACAGATGGAAACAATTAATTGAACAAAAGAAAAAGAGAGATGAAAGCAAGTATGACACAAAAGTAGAATCCCAAACCGATGAATTCATCTGTAGAAAATGCAAATCAAAGAGAAGCACCTATTATCAATTACAAACACGAAGTGCAGATGAACCTATGACAACGTTTATAACATGTTTAGATTGTGATCATCATTGGAAAGTGTAACACCATTGGAAAGTGTAATAAAATAAAATACCATTTTATAATTCTAAAAAGTATATATTTTTTATTCTAAATATTTCCTTGGGCACGTTCTTTCTCCCAAAACAATTTTTTTCTAGGAACTACACTTCCACTCGATCGAACTCTTGCTTTTGCGGCCGAAACATCATTTGGTACAACACGTGTCATAGAATATAAGTTACCGCTAGGATTTAAAGATGCGCTAATATTATGCATACGTCGGTTAAATATAACTTGGGATGCATCTCTACGACTAGATATCCATTTTTTCTCGGGTAATGCAATTTCAGGACGAGCATCATATGTATTTACATACTGAGTACGGTATAATGCAAATGTGTTGGTACCATCGGAAGTGGAATCTTTTAATGGCATTGCGTGAACTCCTGTTGCTGTTCGATTATTTATGTTTTGTATGGAATACATTATTTTGTACATTTGTGTATATATAGATACATTTATAATTTTATGTTGCATAAAAAAATATAAATATAAATAGTTGATGTAGATTAGATTAGATAATTTATAAATTTATACGGTCATAATAAGTTCATATTGTTCGGGTGGGAATTCGTGTTGGGCAGATTCATCCATATCGATAAGCACGGAAATGGGTGAATCGGATTGTGATTCTTCATTGTTGTCAAAGACAAGAGGTGGAATTGGATGTATTCGACGAACCTGAATTTGATTTCTATATAATTCATTCATCACCTCATATTCGTAATCACTATCATTACTACTCGTATCCACCTCAGTTGTATCGTCGTTTACAACAGGTGGATATGTGTTGGATACAATATCAAATCTACATAGAGGACATCGAGATGACCCAGATTGCATAAAACAAGATAAATGAAACGTATGACCACACTCAGTTGTGCATGTATTCGTATGTCGAATACAGTCGAAACAAATAGGGCAGTCCATTATTTTTGATTCTTTTTAAGATTCTTTTTTTAACGGTGACTCTTTTCATTCTCTTTTGATTTCAATTTTATACGATAACGAATACATTTTTTGGAGTTTTTTGCAAAAATTGAAACTAAATAACTAAATAAAATAATATAAATATATTGAGTATTATATATATTAGTTATCCATGCTTTCTTATTATTCAAAGACAAAGGCTCCTTCTAAAATAATTGGAATCCAATTTTCCATATTATCGCCGGAAGAAATTAAAAAGAATGCAGTTGTTCAGATAACGAGTAAAGATACGTATGTAAATGGAAAACCAGTCATTGGGGGTCTGTTTGACCCGAATATGGGTGTTTTAGATACCGGTATGATTTGTCCAACAGATGGTTTAGACAATAAAGAAACACCTGGATATTTTGGCTATATCGAATTAGCGAGACCCGTATTCTTTATTCAACATATAAAAGACATTATGAAAATTTCCAAATGTGTTTGTTATAAATGTAGTAAACTGCTTATCGATAAATCAGAACATAAACACGTCTACAATTTATCCAATGAAGACAAATGGGATTACGTGTATAAACAAGCAAGTGGTATTCATCGTTGTGGTGAAAAAACAAGTGATGGGTGTGGTTGGAAACAACCGAATAAAATCAAAGTCGATGGAATGGCTACCATATATGCATTATGGTCAACTCTTGACAATAATGATAATAATGATAGACAAGAATCCAAAATTAAATTAACACCCGAATTATTATTAAAAATATTTAAACGTATTTCCGATGAAGATGTTGCTTTTATGGGATTCAGTCCCGTATGGTCTCGTCCCGAATGGATGATTTGTACCGTGTTACCAGTCGCACCTCCCGCTGTTCGTCCAAGTGTTCGTCACGATGCCCAGCAACGAAGTGAAGACGATTTAACACATATTTATTGCAACATTATTAAAACAAACAATGATTTAATTAATAAATTGAAGGAAAATGCGGCATCGAATGCAGTAGAAGGGTTAACAACTATGTTACAGTATTTCGTTGCAATGATTGTAAACAATAAAGTAAAAGGGTCAGAGCCAATGGCACAGAGAACCGGTAGACCACTACAATGTATAATGGGTCGTATTAACACAAAGTATGGTCGTATTCGTGGTAATTTAATGGGAAAACGTGTTGATTTTAGTGCGCGTTCTGTGATTACAGGTGATCCCAACTTATCGATTCGTCAACTTGGTGTTCCCATGAAGATTGCGATGACGTTGACAAAACCAGTGATTGTGAATGATCGTAACAAAGATTATTTGATGAAACTGATTCAAAATGGTCCGGATGTATATCCGGGTGCGAAAGTGGTTGAAAAGAGAGGTGCTGACCCCATTTCGTTAAGAAATGTCGATAGGAGTTTGATACGAATTCAAAATGGAGATATTGTTCACAGACATATGATGGATGATGATGCCGTTATCTTTAATCGTCAACCCAGTTTGCATCGAATGAGTATGATGTGTCACGTTGCCAAAATTATGAAACGAAGTGATCCGTTTCGTCTGAATGTAGGTGTAACAAAACCATACAATGCTGATTTTGATGGTGATGAAATGAATATGCATATGCCCCAAAATGTCTTGGCCGAGACGGAATTAAGACATTTGGCGGCGATCCCTTATCAAATCATTAGTCCTACAAGTAATTCGCCAATTATCGGTATTTATCAAGATTCTATGTTAGGGTCGTTTCAATTTACTCGTGAAAAAGTGGCGTTTTCACCAAAAGATGCAATGATATTGATGATGATGTTTAATCAATTCAATCCTGAAAAATGGAAAGGTAAAACGGAAATCACCAATTTCGACATTTTGAGTCAAATCTTGCCTCCGTTGACACTGAAATATAAAAACAAACTGATTGATGAAGCCACTGAAGATATGGCAACATCCAATAATGTGCTTGAAATTAATAATGGTAAATATATTCGTGGTCAAATTGAGAAATCTGTGCTAGGAAGTAGTACAAAGGGAATTATTCATCGAATCTTTAATGATTTCGGAAACTTCGCTGCCGCCAATTTCATAGATGATTTGCAAAACATTATTACGGAGTATATGAAGACCAGTTCATTCAGTGTTGGTATTAGTGATTTGATGGCTGACTATAAAACAAATTCCGAGATTATTCAAGCGATCACGGATAAAAAAATAGAAGTGCAGTCCATTATCAATCAATTGCATTTGGGTACATTCCGTAATACAACGACCAATACAACCCATATTGAGTTTGAACGTTGTGTGAATAATGTATTGAATCAGGCGACAGAGGAAGCCTCGAAAATCGGACGTAAGAGTTTAAGTAAAGAGAATCGGTTTTTAAAGATTGTGAATTCGGGGTCAAAAGGGTCGCTCATTAATATTAGTCAAATGATTTCTTGTTTAGGTCAGCAAAACGTAGATGGAAAACGAATTCCATATGGGTTTGACAGTAGAACATTACCTCATTACAATAAATATGACGATTCTCCAAATGCAAGAGGATTCATTGAAAACTCATACATTTCTGGTTTGACTGCTCCTGAATTGTTCTTCCATGCGATGGGTGGTCGTATTGGTTTGATTGATACTGCAGTGAAGACATCTGACACCGGTTATATTCAGCGTAGATTGATTAAAGGTCTAGAAGATTTAAAGGTAGAATATGATATGACGGTCAGAAATAGTAAAGGTAAAATCATTCAATTCTCTTATGGTGATGATAGTTTTGATTCGACGAAAGTGGAAAATCAACAAATTCCGTTAGTTGAAATGAGTATTGAAGATATTTATACTCACTATGATATTGTTGGTGTTCACGAAAAATCAGAAGCCAGTATGATGGCGATTTACACTAAAAGCACTATCCAACGAATTAAAAGTAAACGACAAGAAACAAAAGCCAAATGTTTACAGTATATTGAAAATATGATACAATACCGAAATGAAATTGTAAATAACGTGTTCAAATACACAAACGATAATTATATTCGTATGCCGGTTGCATTTCAAAATATTATTGCGAATATTCAGGGCCAACTGCAGTTAGGTGCAAACTCGACTGTAGACATTACACCACTTGACGCATTTGATATAATTGAAGAGTATTTTGAAAAGATAAAGTCGATTTATTATGCACCGCCAACACCCTTATTTAAAGTGATGTATTTCTTCTATTTAACACCTCGTGATCTGCTTATTCACAAAAGATTTAATGAGAAGGCTTTAAGATATTTATTGGAAACGATTGTTGCGAAATATAAAGATGCGATTGTTCATCCGGGAGAAATGGTAGGTGTGATTGCGGGTCAATCCATTGGAGAACCCACTACCCAATTAACGTTGAATACCTTTCATCTTGCAGGTGTAGCATCGAAGTCAAATGTGACTCGTGGTGTACCCCGTATTAAAGAGATTATGAATATTTCGAAGAATCCCAAGAATCCCTATTTAACTGTATACTTGAAACCAGCGGATGAGTTAGATAGAGACAAAGCCGATACATTTGCAAATATGATGAGTTATACAAAATTGATTGATTTGGTGAAGTCGGCGCAAATATGTTTCGACCCTAGTTTGAAGAGCACTTACATATTGGAGGACCAATTATTGTTGGAACAATATTATGAGTTTGAAGATATTATGAATGAGTGTTTGGATAATACGGGAGAGGAGGATACGAATAAACAGTCGAAATGGATTATCCGTTTAGAATTGGATGAAGTTGCATTATTGGACAAAAACATTACGACGGATGATATTCATTTTGCGATTCAAAATAGTATGTTTGGAGATATGGTCACATGTATTTATTCGGATTTCAATATGGATAAACTCATATTTAGAATACGTGCAAATGACAATGTCTTTAAATTATTAAAGAATAAGAAAGGTGAGGTGAAATCACTTGACCAATCGGATGATATTTATACACTCAAAACATTTCAAGATAAATTACTTTCCAATATTATTTTGAGAGGTGTGAATGGTATTGAGAATGTTGCTCCAAGAAAATTAAAAAATAAAGTTGTGATGGAAGATTCTAAATTCGTGAAAAAGGAGATTTGGGTATTGGATACAACCGGTACAAATCTCTTGGAAACGTTGGCACTTGATTACATTGACAGTACTCGTACTTACAGCAATGATATATATGAAGTGTTTGAAGTGTTGGGTATTGAGGCGGCGAGACAAGTGTTATATAATGAATTTGTGGAGGTGATGGAATTTTCGGATGTATATATTAATTACCATCACTTGAGTGTATTATGTGATCGTATGACATCTACTATTAATATGGTTCCTATATTTAGAACTGGTATATTGGCAGATGACATTGGTCCCATTAGTAAATCCACTTTTGAAATGCATACGGAAGTGTTCTTGTCGGCAGCCAGACATGCAGATTTTGATGATATGCGTGGTGTTTCTGCGGCGGTAATGACAGGACAATATGGATATTATGGAACCAATTCGTTCAATCTGGTGTTGGATATTAAAGAGATGATTAAATTGGATTCAGCAACTGTGAATACGGTGAATGAAAACGAAGAAATCAATAATCTCTTTGATTTGAATGCAAGTAAAGATGATGGATGTTCAGGAGACAAGACCGAAATTAAAACGAACATTGAATTTATTCAAACCAAGGATATGGGTAAATGCAATGATGATTATGAATTATTCTAATACGATTAGAACACATTTTAAAAAACGATTTTAAAAAAACACTATCTGAATAATAATAAATACTAATTATTTTTTATTACACTATTAAAGGGGTTTGTTTAGTAATGAATATGGAACTAGAAGAATTGAATACTGATAATAATACAGTGGAAGTGGATGAAGAAATATTGGAAGAACTAGATGAGGTGCAAGAAGTAGATGATACAAAACCATCATTTGTGTATTTGTTAGCAGCCTATCATAATAATATAATAAAAGGGACATATATTGGAGCAACAGTTGATTTAGACCATCGATTACGACAACACAGATGTGAATTGAAAGGAGGAGCGAAACAAACATCTGCATTTATTAAAAGAGGATTCCAATTGCATCGAATATGTTATGTGTCAGGGTTTCCATCGTGGAATGATGCCTTAAAATTTGAGTGGCGTTGGAAACAACTAACACGAACAAAAGTGAAATCTGGATTACCATTGATTCGCCGGATGAAAGCGTTACATTTATTAGTTCAATTACCGTGTGCAACGACCACGGCAACACCTTATGTAAAATGGACGAAGCAGATTACGATACATTTTGAAAAAAAAGAATCGGAACAAGTATATCAAAGTTGTGTATAAAATTATAATTGGTTATACCAAAGGGTGTAAAGGGTTTACCAAAGTTTGGGTCGTTGATTTGATTCTACAATTAGTGGTTCGGGCATTAAAGTTGGTGTTTTTTGAATAATATTTACACTTTTGATTTGTTTTAATTCTGCAGTAACTGGTCCAGTTGGGTTTTCTAGATTTGTTGAACCAATACCAAATAAAAATGACTCAATATCACAGGCATTATTCGATAATGTGGTCGCCGGACATTTTCCAGGTAATAATCCGTTTCCTGCTAAATAAGGAGTATATGCACATCCGGATGAACTGTTTACATAGGTTTGCGCTTGAAAAAAGTTGGCATGATTTCGTTTCTCTAAAGCGTAATCGCCAGGTGTATTTTTATTTCGAGTAGATGACATTACTTATGATATAGGTCTATATTATAAAAAATCCAATATATCTACAAAAAATTGAAATAAAAGTATTTAATATATAATAGTATAGTAAACAGAAAGAAAGATGATTATTCCTATTAAATGTATGTCGTGTGGCTTTGTTTTAGCCGATAAATATAGATGCTTCAAGGATGAAGTCCGTAAAATGAAGAAAACATCGTTTGATTTGGATCAAGATAAACATAGTTATAAATCAAATATATCTTATTTTACAAAAACAAATGTGAAAAAAACACCCGAAGGTATCGTGTTAGATAATCTCAAAATCAATAATATGTGTTGTCGTCGTCATATGTTAACCCACGTAGATATTGAATAAAAAAAGTCATTATACAAAATACAAAATATGAATAAATATAAAAAATGTAAATTCATTTTTTTACCAGGTTGGTCTTTTGTCTTTTATTTTTTAGAAGATTATATATGTCTCTATATATATAATATATGAATACAAGTTCGAGCCCTACGCGTAATCATAGTTTATCACGTAGCCCAGATGATACACTAACTGACAAAACGTTAACACCTACTTTAACGCCTACTTTAACACCTGGAACGAATTCTCCATTGATGTCACCGAAAACCATCGGAATGAAATTAAAAAGCGAAACTAATTTTGAGTATGATGCTGCCCAAAATGACCCTGAAATATTAAATGCTCATTTAGAGCAACTTAATCATTTGGTTTCAACCCGTCTTGAAAATTCACAACTTTTAGAAAATACATTGCCTTTTAAATATATTCAACATGACCCTGAGTGCATTCGAAAATACAGCAACTTTTCTTTTCCCGCCGATTACAAATACTTTTACGATTTTGTAGATTACTTTCCGAGTAAAAAGGTATGTGAAGAAAATAAACTATTCACAAATAGTGACGTAAAAGATTTTTTAGAATCACTTAAAAGTCCAAATATGAAACGTGATTTTATAGATACATTAAAACTCGTCTCTCCAAAAACACTTACACTTTTGAATAAAATCAAAGAATTAGATGCGAAAGATATGGATCAATACGGAAAGAAATTTAAACATTTTATTTTTTCCGATTCAAAATCGTCCATGTCTGGAGTCAAATTGCTGGCGTCCGCTTTAATCGCTGACGGAATGAATTTAGGTTATCGTGCAGAGCCCAAACTGGGTCAGAAAAACTGGGGGAAAATAGAGTTGTTATCGAATAATGAATTAGAACAAACGAAATACAATAATTTGTATATGTTATCCTCTACGTCTGTATATGATGAACCAATTAGTGTAGTCACGAAAAAAGAAATTTTAGCCAGATTTAATGCGCGTCCAGATAACGTATATGGTGAAAACATTCGTATTATATTGATGGATGGAGGATATAAAGAAGGTATTGATTTGTTTGATATTAAATACGTGCATATTTTTGAGCCAACATTAACACAGGCAGACCAGAAACAGGTTGTTGGTAGAGGGACAAGAACATGCGGTCAAAAAGGTATGGATTTTCATCCAACAAAGGGTTGGCCGCTTTATGTATATGTGTATGATTTAAAAATGGAACCACCGTTTGATAAAGGGTTAGGTGCTACTACTGGTATTGAAATGTATTTTAAAGCCAAGAATATGAATATTAAATTGTTAAATTTTATCAATGAGTTGGAAACAGTATGTATTCAAAATGCGGTCGATTATGAGTTGAATAAAAATATACATTCGTTTTCTATTTCGTTTGATGAGAAAGGTGCCTCTTTAAGAGGTGGAGAGAAGAAGTCATTAAGTCACAATACGTCATCAATTGTTATATCTAGATCGAATACTGCCGAGTTAAATGACGCATTCTTTCAAAATATATCGCCAAAATCTGTCGAAAAACAATCCTCTTTGCCTGTCATTGAAAAAACAATGGACGCCGCGCAAATGCGTAAATATGTAATGGATAATTTCTCTCAATTTGCGTGGGACAAAGTTGTAATGGAGAATAATTGTGTCCCTAAATCAGGAGGGTCTCAAAAAATGGGTGGTGCTACTATAATGACTTATACACCAACGCAAGCATTCGTTAGTAATTTTTTTACTCCAGCAAATCCATTAAAAGGCATGTTGCTTTGGCATTCGGTAGGAACTGGGAAAACTTGTAGTGCTATTGCTACCGCCACTTCTTCCTTCGAAAAACAAGGATATACTATTCTTTGGGTAACTCGAACCACACTTAAAAATGATATTTGGAAAAATATGTTCGACCAAGTATGCCATGAAATCATCAAACTTAAAATTGAAAACGAAGGTATTGCGATTCCATCCAATAATTCGGACCGTATGAAACTGCTTTCTAAATCATGGAGAGTTCGCCCAATGTCTTATAAGCAATTCAGTAATCTTGTTTCCAAGAAAAACCAAATTTATGAAACGATGGTTAAAATAAATGGAAAGGAAGACCCGTTGCGTAAAACATTGCTTATTATTGATGAAGCCCATAAATTATATGGTGGTGGAGATTTATCTACCATTGAAACGCCCGATATGGTTGCGCTTCATGCATCATTAATGAACTCCTATATTATGTCCGGTTCCGATTCGGTTAAATTATTGTTGATGACTGCTACACCAATTCAAACAGACCCAATGGAATTAGTCAAAATAATAAATTTATTTAAGATGCCGAATAAACAGATTCCAGATAATTTCGAGGTGTTCGCAGACCAATATTTGGATAATAATGGTTACTTTACACCGAGCGGATTACATAAATTTAGAGACGAAACTGCGGGCCATATTAGTTATTTAAATCGTGAAAAGGATGCGCGTCAATTTTCGCAACCGGTTATCACCACTATATTAACCGATGTATATGATAAAGAATTATTACGCCATAATAAGACGGCTACACGTAAGTTATATTCAATTATGGGTAAAGAAATGGATGCTAAATTAAAATCACTTAAGGCAAATCCTATTCTCAAGGCGAAAACATCTAAGGACTATAATACATTAAAAAAGATTTGCGATACGTATGAACATGTAAATGCAAAAAATGCGTGTAAAAAGGTCGTTTCTAATTATAAAAAAGAAGCGGACAAAAAGATAAAAGATGAAAAATTAGCAATGAAACAAGAATTGGTTCACTATAAAAAAGTGGTCAAAGACTTTAAACAATTAAAAAAATCTGCAATGGCAGAATTTAATGAATCGGAGGATAACGTAAGGAGTCCTTTGATGTTCCGTTCTGATAATAATAAGACGTCAATGGATGAGATTGAATCTGTTTATGGTCGTCTAAGTACATGTAGTAAACCCATGACAAATAGCACGAATTTAATAAATAATGCGGTTTTACATAATCCGGAGATTTCTCAACTTCAAAGTAAAGTGAATAGTTATGAACAGCGTATTGGACAGAATTCCCTTGTTCTGAAAAAAGAGAAAAATCCAGAAACGAAGAAATTATTAAATGAGCAAATAAAGAAGGATACTACAAAATTACAAAAATATAAACAAACATTTAAATCAAAGATTGGTAAGTTTACCAATTTTGTAAAAGGAAAATTGTCAGAAACCAAAAAGAATCTTAAGGAAAGTCAAACCTACCAAAAGAATATTCTGCGTTCCTTAAATAATTTGAAAAAGTATCAAGATGAAGTGAAAGATAAAGATTTAGAACGATCTGTCAAGATGGATATTGAACTTGCCGTAAAAGGTATAACAGATTCTATTGAATTAAAAGAAAAGGCGAAGGCGGAAAAACTTTATAATAAGACAATGAAGAACATGGAGAAGGAACAAAAAAAATTAGAAAAAGAAAACAAATTGGCCGCCAAACAACACGCAAAAACGATGAAGGCGATGGAAAAAGAAAAGGCCAAACAAGATAAGGAGTTTATTAAAGCGCAAAAGATGCGTGAGGCAGAAGTTAAAAAAATAGAGGCGTCTGCTCTGAAGGAAGCAAAGGATTTAGAGAAGCAGAGAGCAAAAGAGGCCAAGGCACAAGGAAAAACCAAAAAAACTTCTAATGGTGGAGATTCTAATGGAGGAGATAATAAAACTCGTAGACGAAGATAGGTGATCATATTATTTTAGACATGACATTCACCAAATTAATAATATATCTATATATATTATTAATGCTTCGTAATACGAAAATTAAAATTAAAGAAGTCCCCTATTCGGAACTAATTCCAGGAAATACTTATTTAATACATCATAATGATGAAAGGAAGAGAGAACTCAAAAAAAATACGTATTATACAAGATTTAAAGGGAAATTTGTAAAATATTTTACAATTAAAAGCAGTACTGAATACGTAGCAAAGGCACACCTTGCTGTATTTGAAAATGTTGAAATATTTGAAGATGTTGAAAACCCAATTAAAAAAATCGATATACCACGCACTGTATATGTATTATCAGAAAAAAAAGATCATAATATTCATGGTGATAATATAGATTATTATAGGATATATCATAAATATGACGAAAGTATTAACGGAGAATATTTAAAACTTATGCTGGACCACATAAAAACGAGTGAAACGGTAGGATTTGACATGGATGACTGGAGTTTTGGTGAAACTGTCCAAAATCAACTACTGCAAAAGGTATACGGTCGTATGGCGAATGATGGTCCAGACCCAAATGACTCATATGAAAAACAACGTTATACAAAACTAAGGAGGGACGTATTTGGTACAGAATTTATTGGTAACACCGTAGGAGAATACATAAGACCTCAATTTAAATTTCCAAAAGCAACCACTGAAGATTTACAAAGACGACGAGCGTTAGTTGAAAGAAATAGATCTAAGAGTATACCTACAGGTACGGACCGTCAATCAATAATTGAGGCTAGGAGAGTAGACAGGGAAGAACGTGATAGGGCCAGAAAAGTAGTTGCTAATAGTAAAACCGATATTGATACATCTATTAGCGATAAAGAACAGAAAAAAATATTGAAGGCTGAACAGAAAGCGTTAAAAGATTATGAACGTGCCGAAAAGACACGCCGAAAAAAAGAAGAAAAAAAGGGTGGTAGAACACGACGGAATCTACGTAATAAATAAACAAAATCTACATGAATACGTGTACAGGATATTTGTATTACCAAAATCATATTTATTATTTTTAAATATGATTCTGATTCCTAATTGATATATAAGTAAATGATTCCAAAGGAAACAAAATAAACTTAATCCTGAAACAATAATTATAAATTATATATATATGGAGAATTCAGCATTCAAACCTTTATCAAAAGAAATACTTCAATACAAACTACTTGATATCGCTGATAATGGTCCCATACCACAATCGTGGGATTTAAGAAATGTCAAAGATTTTAGCATTCTTTTTGAAGATTTCGCAGATACGGTTTTTGATGAACGTTTTTCATTTATAAGTGATTGGGATGTATCCCATGTATTGAATATGGAAGGGATGTTTATGGATTGTATCCATTTTAATATACCGTTGAATCGGTGGAATGTATCAAATGTAACACGTATGAATTCTATGTTTCAAGACTGTAGCCGGTTTAATCAGCCATTGAATAATTGGAACGTATCCAAAGTAACAAACATGG
>JACCEC012780817.1_pt1 | contig 13802 bp, 10 predicted proteins | sample 7450121 | NCBI WGS metagenome assembly JACCEC01 (sample SAMN15323455, study PRJNA562643) | freshwater metagenome | isolation source: river surface water | place: USA:Blue River Watershed | collected 2017-08-18 | reverse complement strand
GGACACCAACACCATTGAGGAACGCATCCTGCTGCTCCTCGCGGGTGAACGCCGCAATCTGTGCGTAGTGGGCGACGACGACCAGGGCTTGTACCGTTTTCGCGGAGCCACCATCCGCAACATTCTGGAGTTCCCGGCACTGTTCAACGACGGGCAATGTAAGCAGGTCAAACTGACCGTCAACTACCGCTCGCACCCGGACATCATTCGCTTCTACAACGAGTGGATGAAGGAGCAGGTATGGGACGACGGCACGCGTGTGTTTCGCTTTGCCAAGCAGATCGTCCCACGCGAAGATGATTTTCCTGATCTACCGACGGCGGTGCGACTGGCGGCCAGTGATGACAAGGATGACACCACCAATTGGCACGCCGAGGTGTTGGCCTTCCTCAATGGCCTGAAGTCCTCGGGCCAGCTTGCGGACTGGAATCAGGTAGCCTTCTTGTTCCGCTCGGTCAAGAACGACAAGGTCGTGGCGCTGGCACGCTTCCTCGAAGAGCAGGGCGTCCCCGTCTTCTCGCCCCGTTCGAACATGTTTTTCGATCGCGAGGAAATTCGCCTAATGATCGGCGCACTGATTTTCCTGTTCCCTCAGTTTCCCAAAGTGCGGGCATGGGCCGAAGGCGTCTCGCTGCCCATCTGGGACTACTACGATCACCAGTGCTTCAAACCCTTCATCGATGAACTGCGCAAGCCGGAAAACAAGCCGCTGCTGGACTGGGCACGCCCGCTGGCCAAGCGCCACGCCGTGCTGACGCAAAATACCGACTACTCCTTCTCCGGCCTGTTCTATCAGTTGCTGCAGTTCCCGCTGTTCTCGCGCTTCCTCACTGAGGAGGCCGTGCAAGGCGTGGATAAGGGGCGTGCCGCGCGCAACCTTGGCACTTTCTCCAAGTTGCTCACCAAGTTCGAGTACCTGCACTTTGTCAGCGTGCTCAACCCGGAATGGCTGGAAAAAAATCTGCGCGACTTGTTCAACCAGTTCCTGCGCTTCTTACAGGATGGTGGCATCGGCGAGTACGAGGATGAGGCCGAGTACGCGCCCAAAGGCTGCGTCTCGTTCCTGACCATCCACCAGTCCAAGGGGTTGGAGTTTCCGGTCGTGGTGTGCGGTTCGCTGGAAGCGGTGCCGCGCAAGCAGTACGGGGCGCTTGATGTGCTACTGGAAGACGGTGGCTACCTTTCCAAGGAACGCTTTGAGCCGCTTGACCACATCAAGAACTTCGATTTCTGGCGACTGTTCTACACAGCCTTCTCCCGCGCCCAGAATCTGTTGGTACTGGCCGCTCAGGAAAAACAGGGACGCGGTAAATCGCCGTCCAAATACTTCGAGCGCCTGTTTTACGAACTACCCAGTTGGCGTGACGTTGATCTATCGGCGCTGACCCTCGAGGCCGTCAAGCAGATCAATCTGAAGCGCGAGTATTCGTTCACCTCGCACATCACGGTGTTCGAGAACTGCGCCGAACAATACCGATTTTTCAAAGAGCTGGAATTCAATCCTATCCGTGCTGGCGCTCAGTTGTTCGGTACCTTGGTACACCAAACCATTGAAGACATTCACAAGGCCGTCTTGCGAGGAGAAGAATCCACAGTCACACTCGATCAGATTCAGGCGTGGTTGAACATCAACTACCAGTACCTCTCCAAACGAGAACGGCAATACCTCGCACCCCAAACGCTCAAGGCGGTAGAGAAACACGTCTTAGGCTACTACGAGCGTGAAAAAGATGACTGGGATCGAATCAAGGAAGCCGAGGTCGAGATCTCACTCATCAAGGATCAGTACATTCTCAAGGGTAGCGTGGACCTGATTCGAGGTGAGCACGACACCGTCGAGATCATCGACTTCAAGTCTGAAAAGAAGCCCGACATGGAAAAGGACCGGGATCGTCTGCGTCAGTACCAGCACCAGTTGGAGGTATACGCCCACCTCGTCGAAGAACGCACAGGCCAGAAGGTCAGCCGGATGCACCTGTACTACACCGGCGAGGACGGCGGCAATCCCTACGTGTCGTTCACCAAGGACGACCGCGCCATCGGCAAAACCATCGCGCGCTTCGACGATATCGTGGCGCGCATCGAACGGCAGGACTATCAAATCGCTGTTCGCCCAGTCAAGCAATGTCAGAACTGTGACATGCGCGCTTACTGTGACAATAAGAACTGGAAATTCAGGAAAAACGACTGATGAGCAAGAACACCCCCGCGCAGGAAAGCCTGCAACTGGCCACACCCGATGGCGGCAGTACCAACGTTGAGAAATACGAATTCGAGCCAATCAAGGGCTACCCAATGCTCAACTGGCGCGGCAAACGCCCGTTCACCTCGACGCAGTATTACCCGGCGCAGTTGAAAGAGGTTCACGGCCAAGAAGTGGACGGCTGGCGTAACAAGATTTTCTGGGGCGACAACCTCCAGGTGATGGGTCACTTGTTAAAACACTTCCGAGGCAAGATAAGCCTAATTTATATTGATCCACCCTTTGACTCAAAGGCAGATTACAAAAAGCAAATTGAATTAAAAGGCAAATCAGCTTCAGGAGGCTCCGGCACCTTTGAGGAAAAGCAGTACACAGACCTGTGGAATAACGATGAATATTTGCAATTCATGTACGAACGACTCGTTCTTTTGCGTGAACTACTCGCCGACGATGGAACGATTTATTTGCATTGCGACTGGCATAAATCCCATCATCTACGATGCATCATGGATGAGATTTATGGACCAGACATGTTTGTCAACCAGATTGTGTGGAAGCGAGGTCATGCTCACAGTGATAGCAAGCAGGGAAGCTCGCATCTTGGTCGACTTCATGAAGAAATGTTGGTTTACGGAAAATCAAAAAACCGAATATTCAATCAGCAACACACCCCATACGAGAAAGAATATATCGACAAATACTACAAATTTATTGACCCAGAAAGCGGTCGTCGCTACTGGCTCGATAATTTGCAAGGTCCAGGTGGAGCAGCCAAGGGAAATCCATTTTATGAAGTCATGGGCGTCAGCAAGTATTGGCGGTACAGCAAAGAGAAGATGGAGAAATTAATCAAGGAGGGCAGAGTAATTCAGACGTCTCCAGGAACAGTTCCAAAATACAAACGCTACCTTGATGAGATGCCAGGGCGCCCAGTACAGGACGTTTGGGACGATATCCGAAGCCTTGCGGGAATGGGTGCCAGCCCAGAAGAACGACTGGCATATCCAACTCAAAAACCAGAAGAATTACTCGAACGAGTGATACGACTTTCTTCAAACCCTGGAGACTTGGTCTTTGATTGCTTTATGGGTTCAGGCACTACGCAAGCTGTAGCAATGAAACTTGGTCGGCGCTTCATCGGAGCCGATATTAATCTTGGCGCGATTCAAACAACCACCAAACGCCTTATCAAGGTCATCGAAGATGATCGCGAGAAAAAATCTGACTCAAACATTAAATGTTTTATCGGACTAGAAGTTAACAATGTCAACCACTACGACTTATTCCGGAATCCTGTCCAAGCAAAGGAACTATTGATAGAGGCGCTGGAAATTCAAAAGCTGGAATTCAGCACTGTGTTCGACGGCGAGAAGGACGGGCGCATGGTCAAGATCATGCCCGTTAACCGTATCGCCACACGCGCCGACCTAAACGAGTTGATCGCAGGCTTCGATTACAAAGCGTGGGAACGCATGCAGAACGAAGGTCCGAACCGTCCAGTCGAGAAGATCACCCTCGTTTGCATGGGACACGAGCCAGACTTGGCGGCGCAGTTGGAGTTGGCCGCCAAACCGTTCAAAATCGACGTGGAGGTGGTCGACATCCTGCGCGACAAGGCTGATCTGGAATTCAAACGCGACTCTCAGGCAAAGGTTGCCATTAAGAACGGCAAGCTGCTCATCGAGAAGTTCTACCCGATGAATCTGTTGCAAAAACTCTCGCTACAGAAGGAGTCTGTCGACGACTGGAAAGAATTGGTCGAATCCGTGCTGATCGATTGGAACTACGACGGCGCGGTGCTGCAACCGGCAGTAGTGGACATCCCCGGCAAGAACGAGATGGTCAAGGGTGAGTACAAGGTGCCGGACGACGCGGGAACCATCCGCGTGAAGATCACCGACCTGCTGTCGGAGTCCTGGGAAGGGAGCGTAGGCAATGGCAACTAAACGCGCGGCCAAGGCAGTGAGCGCGTCGCTCGACTTTGCCTTCTTCCAGTTTCTTTGGCAGTTCTATCAGGCCAACCGGGGCACGATCCGCACGCACTACAAGGAACTGACGCGCAAGTTCCTCGACTTCAACAACCCGGAGAAGAACCCCAAGGCCTTCCTACGCCAACCTCAATTCGAGGCGCTGGAAACCTACGTCTTCCTCAAGGAGTTCCTCGGCAACGCGAAGGTCGAGGAAATCTTCCAGCAGTGGTTCGAGAAACAGGGGCGCTTCGCAGAGCGTACCGAGGGTGGCGTAGTGTCCGGCAAAGCGGGGCAAGTCGGTCTGTTCGACAAGATCACTCAGGACCAGTACAAAGCCGTGTTTGCGGCAATGCGCAAGAACTCGCGTGCCTACCCGAACTACATTTTCGCGCTGACGATGGGCACCGGCAAAACCATCCTGATGGCAACCTGCATCTTCTACGAGTTCCTGCTGGGTAACAAATTCGAGAAAGACGCACGCTACTGCCACAACGCGCTGGTGTTCGCACCTGACAAGACGGTGTTACAGTCACTGAAGGAAATCGAGTCCTTCGACATGACCCGTGTCGTGCCGCCGGAGTACGTCAACTTCCTGACCACGCACCTGCGCTTCCACTACCTCGAAGAAGCAGGTACATCGCTGGATACGCTGGATCGCTCGCGCTTCAACATCATTGTCTCCAATACGCAGAAAATCATCCTCAAACGCCAGCACAAGGAAAAAACCTCCGTCGACAAGCTGTTCGGCGCGACCGGCGAAACCCTCACCGCCAACGGCGTCTACGCCGATGCCGCCGACCTTTACAACTTCGACCAGCCCGAGGAAGAAGGCGAACTCACCACCAATCAACGCTTCGAAAAACTACGCCGCCTGGAGCAGTTGGGCATCTTCGTCGACGAGGCCCACCACGCCTTCGGCAAGGCGCTGGCCAAGGACATGGGTGTCGGGGCCAAGGAAACCGACACCAGCCTGCGCACGACCATCGACATCCTGGCTGCCAGCCTGAACGCGGCAGGTACACGGGTGGTGGCCTGCTACAACTACACGGGAACGCCTTATGTGGGGCGTGAGGTGCTGCCGGAAGTGGTCTACGCCTACGGCCTGAAGGAAGCCATCGATAAAGGCTTCCTCAAAAAGGTGACGTTGCACGGCTATGCCAACACCCGAACCGACGAGTTTGTTGACATCGCCATCGAAAATTTCCTGAAGGAGTCAGGCGAGTTGCGACCAGAAGGTCTGTTGCCCAAGTTGGCCTTCTTTGCGGCCACCATTGATGAGCTGACGGGCGAACTGCGGCCAGCGGTTGAACGTGCGCTACTCAAGCACGGCATCCCGACCTCGCGCATTCTGGTGAATGTGGGCGACGAAAAGCTCACCACCAATGACGACATTCGCGAATTCAATCGGCTTGACACCGAAGGCTCTGAGAAGCAGTTTATCCTGCTGGTCAATAAGGGGCGGGAAGGCTGGAACTGTCGCTCACTATTCGGTGTAGGACTGTTCCGCGAGCCCAAGTCCAAGGTGTTCGTGCTACAGGCCACGATGCGCTGTCTACGCGCCATCGGGCAGGCCCAGCACACCGGTCACGTATTCCTCTCGGACAACAACCTCAACACGCTGAACGACGAGCTGCAGCAGAACTTTCGCATCAGCGCGGACGAGCTGCAAAAAACCGGCAAGGACAAAGAGCGCGTTGAAGTACGAGTGGTCGAGCCCCCGGTCAAGATCAAGCTGGTGCGCGTGCGCAAGCAGTACCAGATGCGCGAGAAGGCACTGGTTCCTGGCCAGACACTGGGAATCGACCGAGCAGACAAGGAAGTTTGGAACACGCTGGTCGAAAAGTACCGCTTGATCGAAACGCAGCAAGACGGGCTGACCGCTGCCGACGCAGCGCGTGCCTCTGGCAGTCGAACTTTCGATCTAACCTCGCGGCGTGAGAAGCGTGCATTCTCACGGCTGTCACTGGTAGCCGAGGTGTCACGCTATCTGAACCGAAGCCCATTGGAGATCGAGGAACTGCTCGACGCGACCAGCGAAGGCACCGACGAACTGGTGGCCATCACCAACGAGTTCAACGAGCTGCTCTACGATGAAATCATTCCGCGCCTGTTCCGCCAGCTCTACGACCTTGACGAGTCGCAGCAAACCGAGGAGCACGAGGTCGATCTGATCAAGCTGCCCCCGAGCGGCTACTACGAGGTGTCGGCGGCCAAGGACAAGATCGTCAGGATGAGCGACACGCAGATCAAAGACGAGGAGCGGGCCAAGAGCTTCCACCTCGACACCTACTGCTTCGACTCCGGCTCGGAGAACTGGCTGTTCTGGGATCTGCTGCGTGAGCAGCGGGTGAAGAAGATCTACTTCACCGGGATGCTGACTCATGGCCAGTCCGACTTCTTCATTCAGTACATCGACCCGGATTCGCACACCGTGCGCAGCTACTACCCCGACTTCATCTTCCAGCGCGAAGAGCCGGATGGCAGCCTGAAGTACGTGATCGTCGAGGTGAAGGCCGACAACCAGATCGAGGACGCCGTGGTGCAGGCCAAGAAGGACTTCGCCAAGCAGATCGCGGTGGCCAGTGGAATGGAGTACCGGATCCTCAAGTCGTCCGATGCGGACAAACGGCATTTCCGAGTGTTGCTATAAGAGACATCTGCATTGTGGTGGCACGCCAAACCCAGGGGCTCTGTGAATCTTAACAAAAGCGATCTATGAATACGCGCTTGAGTTCAAGCATTTCGACACAATGTATTGCTCGATATCTGCGAGCGTCGGCGTCACAATAATTCGATCACATCCAGGCTATCTGCGAGAACAACATGTTGTTTTTTCAACCGATAGGTGTTCTGTTGGAGGAGAACTCCCATCGATGACTGAAGACTGTCTTCACGGGTCATCCCCTTGTACTCTGAAGCCAAGCCGAATCTCTCGAAATTTCCACAAAGAAACTCTGCCCTCGCTGCCTCAACTTCATCAAATTCACGATGCATTCGAAGACGGTCTTGCTCAAGCTCTTCAAGCTTGTCAACAACCTCTCCCTCTTGTCTACGTTCCAGCTCTAGCCAATCGATTGGCACGCCTCCGACTTTCAAGACTATTGGACTTTTAGGCTCATCTCGCAGTTCGCACAACCACTGAGGAAGCAAGGATAAGAGATCAAACTCTTCAGCACTCTTCACACATTCGGAAAGAATTTCCGAACCGAAAGAGTTGCTCAATGCGTAATTCTTCGCATCTTCAAATGCGAGCGAAAAATACACCTGCCCGTGTTGCCAGTTCATGGAACCTTGTTCCTGATTCACCATCATCTCCAGCATCATGTCCTTGCGTTCTGGAGGAATATGTTCGTTGATAATTCCAAGGAGTGCACGTACCTCCTCCAATCGTGGCATCGCACCACCCAATCCATTCTTCCTGATGGAGTCCATCCATAACGTCGAGGTGCCGTGGTAAAGAGGAAGCCGCAGCACCCCATCTATTACTACTGACTCGTTCCAATCTATGGAGGGAAGCTGCATCTGGCATGCTCACTCGTTATGGCACGTTCTGTTCGACTCAAGAATCACCAAGGTGCTTCTTAGTAAGAACATCGAGAAGTGTTCCACCAGGCGACAAACTGATAGAAGCATGACGATGCGCAAGAGCAACTGGGACAACCGAGTTTTCGTAGAGGTCAAACTCCAAATGTCGGATCAATTTGAAAGCACGAGCAAGCCAGGCCTCATAGTGCCGTGACTCGGCCTTCTGTTTCGAAAAATTTTTACGATTCTGTTTGTCGGCGAATGGATATGCCAAACATACATCGAAAATTCTGCCGCTATCTGTCTTGTAAATGAAGTCTTGACCGTAGTACGTTTCGTGACCGAAATTGTCAGTCAATGGTGCAATTCCATTGATGAACTGCGCCCGATATTCATCAGAGACGGCGCAGTAAGTTCCACTCTTCAGATGAGAGGCCAGGGAGCGCGCATGCTCCATCACCATGCCGTCTTTCTGCAAGCCGATGATCAGCGGAGGGGTTTTCTGCTCCGCGAAGCACCTTTGAAAGATTCCGTTGTAAAAGGACTGAATTGATGCATGGAATTTAGCCGGCTGTCCAAATAGAGCGAGCGGACCGTCGACCATGATGGCCGCATTACATAAACCCTCGAAATTGATATCGGCCATCGCTTTCACGAGGGTGGTCAGCTGTAAATGCTCGACGGCATTCATAAACCGCGTCATTGCGGATGAGTTGTCGCCGTGATCAGAAATTTGTTCATGGATCCGTAATATGTCCGTGACATAAACATCAGCCTTGCAATTTCCACATTGACTGATGTCCTGCCCGCTTTTGAAGTGATGAGGCCCCTCTTGGCCACAGGAGGGGCATGCCGCGATCGTAATGTCCCCACCCTCAAGAAAATAGAGCATATCCTTGACGGCAAAGTTCTTCTGGACTTGCGTCCGGACATCCGACAGTTGCTCGTACACAGCAAGTCGAAATCCGTCCTGCACTCGCAATCCTTTGTAACGGATGTTAGAGCCTGGAAGAGTGAATGCAACTGCCCTCGCCTTGTTGTGCAGTGCAGCAGCCTTGTAAGGATCGACAAACGGATTATGTGGCGTAGAAAGTCCGTTGTAGTCCTGCATATCAAAGGCCATGAAGCTCGTCTTCACGTAGCCGACCTGCGTCGACGGGAAGGATTGATCGAGGCAATCAGAATACGCGCTGCCGTCAGATGCAATCACCATCGCTGGCAACTGCTCACATTCAGGTGCTTGCTGATATAACTTCGCGATCGACTCTGCTACCTCAGCGCCAGGCTTGCGCAAATACTCACATGAATCGAGAAAAGCTTCAACATCCTTATTGCGAATGATGTCGATATGCCCACGCTTACTAGCCTGCTGACCTTCGTATGGCATCGCCTGCCCCTCAAACTGTAGTGTTGTGAGCCAGATTCGGACTCGCAGATGGGGCCGGCGTGGCAGTTAGTGCCATCAATTGCGCCTTCAACTCGGCGGGTGTGAATCGATCGATCTGCACTGGAACAACGAAAGGTGACGAAAGCGTCTTTATGCGTGCAAAGCCAACATCTTGGGCCGTTTTCAGTGATGCCGAGAAATCAGCAAAATCATAGAATTTTCCCAACGCCTTAAGCTCGTCATCGTTGTTCAGGTGCGTGACAAACCAATTCTCAGTATTGGCCAAGATGTTGGGATGAATCGATGATGGCTCTTGGGTCGCATATACGAATGCAATTTTTGCCTTCGCTCCTTCCTTGGCAATCCGGGGCCACGTTGTCGTGAGTTCCTCCTTCTTGCCAATGAGGTTATGCGCCTCTTCGACGTATATCACGATGTTTTGCGGTGTTTTCCCTGAGTTATAGATACGGAAGGATGTATCAAATATTTGTTGAGCGATTCGCTTTGAGAGAACAGTCCGCACCTCCACAGGCCCAGCAGAGAGATCAAGAATAACAATCTTGCCAGCCCAAAGATGATTCACAACCTCTTGCACTACATCACCCTGACGCTTGGGTGAATGGTATTCCTTGCATGGCACAAGTGCGCGAAAACCACGAATTGAAGTCTTTGTGGCGTTTTCACGTGCAAGCACGTTCAGGTACGACTCCATCATAGGATCAACCCATGAATTTCCAGATGAGTTAGTAAAGCCTTTTGTGGCTTGACCATTCTGCTTTTGTTGTTCGCGCAATTCGTAATTGAGCCGTCGAACAGACTCAAACCACTCGACCGCATCTTTTATCGGTATTGAAACCATGCCCCCACTGCCAGCCTTAGCTGGCGTAGGCCCACCGGCACCAGTCACGGCCTGCATCACCGTCGCATTAGCCGGGAATCTGACAGAAAGGCCGGTCGGTGCAGGAAACCCGGCAGCGTGCAAGATTGATTGAAAGACTGCCACGCGTTGTTGCCAACGCTTGTGATTAGACATGTCCGTCTGATCTGGCTCCTCGAGTCCCGAATCCAAGAACTGTTGCAGATCGGTTTGATTGCGAAATGGATCGTTCGCAAGAAGCTTGGATATAAGATTCAATGCCTCAGAGGGTTGCTCGTAGAAATTCGTGCGCAGATCCAAGAAACCTGGGGTATCTATCGCGCGATATCTCACACAATCATCGTCAAATACTGAAGCGATCGAGCTTCCATCATCCTGATGGTTGGCATTTGAATATTCACCATTAAGGTCAAAAATAATTTGGCCAATTTTGATCCCATCACGCTTTCCGGCCATAGCAACCGAGGCTACCGTAGTCTTCACAGTATTTGACTTGCCTGTTCGAGTCATTCCAAGAACGGCCGTACGTCGTGCTAAGAAGTCCGACGGCTGGATTAGCACCGGTACTTTGGGCTCGTCTTTTCCACGGTGAAGTCGGGAGGTAGAGGTGTAGCGTACGGTCCCAATCGGGATAGGGCTAGGAGCCGATTTGAAGCCAGCCGCAAGTGCGTCAGCCAACATAGTCTTCTGGCGATCGGCATTAATGTGATTCACGATCCTTTCAAGCGCATTCGCACGCGGCTTGTAGACACGCAGTCGCGTGGAAGCAAAGTAGTTTTCTACGTCGCTTCCCAATTTAATGTGACCATCATCATCCAAAAAGAACGTGCCAAGAATTCGACAATCCAGCCCCCCGTATTGCAGCTCGCTTTGAGTCAAGGGGTCAAATCCATCGGCCTCCGTGGCAGGAAAGCGCTCGTGTACTTCACGGCGTTGGTTGTGTTCAATGCGAGTCTGAATCATCTCGCCATCAGAGGGTAAACGTGCCGGTCCAATCACTCGCAAAAGTACCAGTTCATTATCGAACTGGTTGACATTCGTAGGACTCTGCGGATTCAGCGCAGTTGCCACTAGAAAACTATTGTGAGGAATGCCTGCGACCCTAGCCTTCCAGTTGTCATTGGTCAGCACTGTTGCCGTCTGGAAATCGATTCCATAGACATACCCAACATGATTCGTCTCGAAGTCGCCCAACAGAGGCATGAGTTTGTTGGGAAGTACTGCATTCAAGAACAGGTCGGACATCACTCACTCCTCAAAAACTCTGGAACCTTAAAAAACAATCCGCTCAGCAGCCGATGAAGAAATCGTCCCGCCACGCGTCAGCGTGGGCTTGTTTGGAATTTTCACATTGGCATGTATAAGAATTTCACTCGCTTTCGGCCTAGCAGTATGCGTTGAATAGATCAACGAAAACTCCGTCGTTTCCATTCCACGATATAGCTGTCGAATCTCAGGACAGTTGTCATATGTAATCAGAAGCGGCAACTTCGTATTAGCTGCAAAGTGGGCGATCGTTTCGTGATCACCGTGCTGATAGTGATTTCGATAAAGTTGACTGCCCTTGATGTAATAGGGTGGATCCAGGTATGCAAGACACTTTTCTGGAAGTCCGGGCCCCACAGTCATAAGCAACTCAAGGGCATCCATTCCTGTAACGGTAATCTGGGACTTCCGATTTGAGATTGCCCGAATTCGAGCCACCAAGTCCTCTTGTCGAAAGCGAGCGTCAAGCTTGTAATCACCCGCCTGGGCCTTCCCGCCAATAACGCCACCACGCAGAATCCCTGAACGACTCGTCCGATTCAAGAAAAATCCTGCGAATCCAAGCTCGAGGGTTGTGCACCGTCCTGGCTCATCCAAGCGCGCGATCATCTCGGCGCGTGATTCCATGGTCACCGGCGTATCCCAAACCAACTGCTCGAACGCCTGCGCGTTGTGCACAACAGATTGCCAGAAGGCATAGATGACCGGGTCTGCATCGTTGATGACGATGTGACTTACATGGTCCTTCAAGAGAAGGAACAAAGCCGCGCCTGCTCCTCCGGCATAAGGCTCGATGTACCAGCCTCCGGTTAATCCGTTTTCTTGGAGAACATCTGCGAGCCAAGGGCCCAGTCGCCCCTTTCCTCCTGGATAGCGTAAAGGACTTGCATAGTGAGGACCGTGAGCTCTTGTGAGTTGATTTGAAGTGCGTGTCATCTCTGCACCCTCGATCCATCCGCAACGACTTCGCTGCCAACATGACCAAAAAGGCTGATCAGATCAGTGAACTTTTTGGTGAGATTTGAATTTAAGCAAGCATATGGCCTATTTTTCTGAAAAATAACGTTCAAAGCGTGCATGATGCAAATCATATTTGAAATGATAACAAGAAAAGCTTTCCAAGCCGACAAAGAAAATGCCACGAGCAGCCGAGCTTGGCTACTGGGGGTTTGCATCATTTGAAGGTCTGCGACTGTAGGGTGTACCAACGTTGCAGCTCGGTGAGTATTAGCGTAGTCTGGGCAGCATCCTTGCTCAACTGCTCGCAACTCACATCTCCCGCATCTTCTTGGGTAGCAGATAGAGGGTCGGAGCGGGCTGGAGCAGCTCTGGCGGGAGCTTCGGAAACGGGGGGCAGGCACCCACCACCGGTTGCGGGGAGGTTGCACACCCCGCCAGTGCGACTGTCAGGCTGGCGATCAGCCAGAAACTTTGACTTTTTTGCGTATTCATTTGAGATTTCCTGATTGATTTGACTTTGAGATTGCTGTACATCAGCGGCTCGCTGCTCTTGCTTGGCCACGACCAACGCCACGCGTAACTTCTCGGCATTCCACTCCCGTTGAATCCGTGACTCTCCGATCTGAACTCCGCAGATGAATACCATCAGCAGCACGAGACCGCCCATCAGGTAATTCCAATTGGCGTAGATGAATCTGGAAACCCAGCTCATGGCGCACCTCCGTCCAGAGCTTGCAGCTTGTGCTGGTTCATGAGACTGATCACCTTGTCGGCATAGCCTGGATCAGTGGCATACCCGGCCTTGGCCAGTGCTTGCGCAAATGCCTCTGCCCTCAGGCATTGGAAACAATGCTGATAGCGTGGGTTTTGCTTGAGGAAGGCAGCGTGGTCATCAATGCTTTCTTGCCAGCTGGCGTACTTGCGCCACTTGGCAGGAACCACAACCCACTTGCCACGGATGAATTCCTTTGTCTGCAGGATTAAGGTCTCGCCCCGCCAGCGGCTGTCGGCTTTGATGCCAAAGAGGTTCTTGCCCACCTTGGCCAGACCCGACTCACCCCAGCCGGACTCCAATGCCGCCTGAGCAATCGTGATGCTGGCGAACACACCCGTGCGCTTGGCAGTAGCCTGCGCGGAAGATCCGATCATTGCGATGAACTCAATCGGCTTCATAGCAGCTCCTTCACATCTTTGGCTACCGTATCCAGCGAGTCATCCCGGCGCTTGTCGATGAAGGCAAAGGTCCAGCGCACCATCGCCCATCCCGGCAGGCCACAGGCAAAGATCAATCCACCCATGGCACACAGTCCCATGGTTGAAAACGCCCAGTGATGCAGATCGAAGTGTTCGACGGTGAATGCACCACCGCCGATGCTGGACACAACCGTGCTGATCAAGCCGACGGCCCACTCCCGCTTATTCCGAGGTGGCGTCATCAGCATGACCACCACGGCTGCCAAAGTGGCCCCACTCGCGACAGCGGCTGCTGTACCTCCCAGCGCCTTGTAGGCAACTGCTGCTCCGGCGACCCCACTACTTGTCGGTTCTGGCATTCATTTCTCCAAAAAGAAACCCGCCAGGATTGCTCCTCGGCGGGCGGTTACAAAAATCAGG
>JACCEC011756958.1_pt1 | contig 13809 bp, 9 predicted proteins | sample 7450121 | NCBI WGS metagenome assembly JACCEC01 (sample SAMN15323455, study PRJNA562643) | freshwater metagenome | isolation source: river surface water | place: USA:Blue River Watershed | collected 2017-08-18 | reverse complement strand
TGAAAGAACGTATGGATTGACAACCTCTACATAGTAGAGTATACTGATGAAGTAAACATTTTATCTTATGGCTAAAGGATTTACAGTTAAAGCAAAAACTCCTGCATCTCAAGAACCAGAATGGGACTTTGATCTTGCAAGAGAAATGGTAAGAGGAAAATCAATTGTGTTTTGTCTTCCTGGTCGTGGAGTATCATACACATATCTGAAAAACTTTGTACAACTCTGTTTTGATCTTGTTCAGGCAGGTGCAAGTATTCAGATCTCTCAAGACTACAGTTCTATGGTGAACTTTGCACGATGCAAGTGTCTAGGTGCAAATGTTCTTCGTGGTCCTGATCAAATTCCTTGGGATGGAAAACTAAAGTATGATTGGCAACTATGGATTGACAGTGACATTGTATTCAACACTGAAAAGTTCTGGCAATTGGTTCTGATGGATAAGGACATTGCTGCTGGATGGTATGCGACTGAAGATGGTCACACAACTTCTGTAGCACACTGGTTGGATGAGGATGATTTCAGAAGCAATGGTGGTGTAATGAACCACGAAACCGTTGAAAGCATCACAAAGCGTCGGAAACCATTTACAGTCGATTACACTGGTTTCGGATGGGTTCTGATTAAGAATGGAGTTTTTGAGCATCATGAAATGAAGTATCCTTGGTTTGCTCCTAAGATGCAGGTCTTTGAATCTGGAGCAGTTCAAGATATGTGTGGAGAAGATGTATCATTCTGTCTCGACGCAAAAGAAGCAGGATTTGAAATCTGGTGTGATCCTCGCATTAGAGTTGGTCACGAAAAGACAAGAATTATCTAATTCCATGACACAATCATACAATATTCTTTGTAAGGGTAGAAAAATCTACTCAAATCTCACAGAGGAAGAATATTTCGATTTAATGGAGGACCTGGCAATTGAATTTTATCAGACAGGTTCTCCAAAACCAGAAGAAATTGAAACTGAAATTATTGGAGAGTAATTATGGCAAAGGTAAATTTTAACAAAGGTTCTTATATTCCTGGTCCTCCTAAGAAAACACTACAAGGTGATGGTGGCGGAACTAAGTATGCTTCTACATCTCGTAATAAGGCTCGTAAGAAGTATCGGGGTCAGGGTAAAGGATAAATGTATTTTCTAAATGGCAATGAAGAGTGGGACTATATTCACTCTTCAGACCTTTGGATTTATAATAAGTTATTTTTAAGTCGGATTTTAGGGTATAATTGTGGTCCTGCTGGGACTGACGTTCCTAAATCCGACTTTTATATTGTGAGACCATCTTTTAATCTTATGGGAATGGGTCGTTTTGCTCGTAAAGAGTGGATTGATAATAATACTGACTATCTTCATCCTGCAGAATTTTGGTGTGAGATCTTTGAAGGTGATCATTTGAGTGTTGATTTTCATCACCAACGATCTGAATTGGTCATTTTGGGGACCAGAGATGAGAATGACCCTCTCTACAAGTGGAAAAAATGGGAGAAAGTGGACTTAAAAGTTGATTTTCCCCCAATTCTAAAGGAATTGAAGGGGAATTATGAATGGATTAACTGCGAATTTATCAATAATTATCTTATTGAAGTTCATTTTCGTAGAAATCCTGACTTTCGATATGGAAATTCCGTCGCAATTCCAGTATGGAGTGATGAAACAGAAGAAAATATGAAATTTGTCAAAGATTCTGACTTTTTAAGGAGGGGTTTTTACATTAAATAAATAAATTTTTTGCATTTTTGAAGATTGGATAAAAAATCAATGGGAACTCATCTCCTTTTGGAGGTTTATGGCGTAGAATTTAATTTACTTAATAATTCAATTGATCTACAGGAGGCAATGATAAGGGGAATTGAACGTGCTGGAATGAATATTTTAAATATCTTTTCCCATTGTTTTCTTCCACAGGGTTGTACAATCGTCATCGCATTGTCTGAAAGTCACGTTTCGTGCCATACTTGGCCAGAAAATGGTTGTATTGCCATTGATGTCTATACTTGTGGAGATGGAAACCCTAAATTAATTGCTTTAGAACTTCTCAAATATCTAAATTCTGATAATTATTCTCTCAGACAAGTGGATCGTTAAATAGTTTAAGGAGATAGGAACCTCCTTAAAAAAGTTCTGTTTTAAACACTTAAAACAGGAGAACAAAATGTCGAATCTACCCGTAGATAGAGACGAAAATTACATGTATCAAATGTGGGGAACGAAGAATTTAATTACCGATTATAATTCTTTACCACAAAAAAGAATAATTCAAGAAGTTATGCATGATCAAGCTCCAAAGCATAACTTTAAGCAGCAGGTTGAAATTCACGAAAAAATAAGAAATGATGAAGATTACGATGATTGGGAATATGGAACTGAACCAGTTTATGGTATTTCTTGGAAATAAACATAAATAAGTAAAGAAATTTTATGCCCCCCAATGGCAATCGAAAGGATATCTAGAGCATTTAAAGATATTAGTTTATCTTTTGAACCACATCCTGTGACTAAAGATCTTCCAATTCTTAAGAATGAGAATGCGATTCGAAGATCAATCAGAAACTTAGTTGAAACTATTCCCACAGAAAGATTTTTTAATCCAACTTTAGGGTCAAATGTTCGCTCAAGTTTATTTGAATTTGTTGATTATGGTACTGCATCGATTATTAAGGATCAAGTATATAATGTAATTTTGAATTATGAACCAAGGGTTAATAATGTTCAAGTGCAGGTTCTACCTTCACCAGATACAAATGAGTTTGAAATAAATATTCTTTTTGATATCATTGGGCAAGAAATTCCTTCTCAACAGTTTTCATTCATACTAGAGGCAGCAAGATAAAATGCCTTTCACTAAGTTTACAAATTTAGATTTTGATCAAATAAAGACCTCTATCAAAGATTATCTTCGTGCAAATTCCAATTTCACGGATTTTGACTTTGAGGGGTCTAATTTTTCTGTGTTAATTGATACGTTAGCATATAACACTTATATTACAGCATTCAATTCAAATATGGTTGTTAATGAATCTTTTTTAGATTCGGCAACTGTGAGAGAAAATGTTGTTTCATTGGCACTCAATATTGGGTAAGTACCACGCTCCAGAACGTCCTCAACTGCTCTAGTTTCATTTTCAGTATCTGTTTCACCACTATCTACAAACCCACTTCGTTACACTCCTACGGTCACTCTACAGTCTGGATTAGTTTGTACTGGATCTACAGGAAGTTCATCTTACGTTTTTTCAATACCAGAGAATATTAGCGCATCAGTTGTCAATGGTGTTGCATCTTTTAATGGTATTGAAATTAAAGAAGGAACTTTTCTTAAAAAGCAATTTACAGTCAATGGTTCCTTAGATCAAAGATTCATTATCGATAACTCATTTGTTGATGCATCAACTATCAGAGTTTATGTAAAGGGAGTTGCTGATACTGGTCTTGGAAAAGAATATCAATTAGTTGATAATATTTTCAACGTAAATTCCAATTCGGATATTTTCTTACTTCAGGAAGTTCAAGACGAAAAGTATGAAATTCTTTTTGGAGATGGGATTTTTGGAAGAAAACTAGAAAATAACGCGATTATTACCATCACTTATATTATCACTGATGGTAAGAGTGGAAATGGCGCAAGAAGTTTTGCATTTGCCGGTTCTTTAAGAGATGCAAGTGACTTGATTGTGGTTCCAACAAATACAATTACGGTTCAGACTGTTCAAGAATCTCAGAATGGATCTGATATTGAAAGCATCGATTCGATAAAAAAATATGCCCCTAGACTTTATTCATCTCAATATAGGGCAGTAACGTCTAGAGATTATGAATCAATTATAAAAACTCAAATATATCCAGAAGCAGAATCTATTTCCGTAGTCGGCGGTGAAGAATTAGATCCACCACAATATGGAAAAGTTTTCATCAGTATAAAACCAACAAACGGAAGTTTTGTATCTGATTTTAATAAGCAAATCATTAAAAATAAATTAAAGCAATACACTGTTGCTGGTATTAATGTTGATATTATTGATCTGAAGACACTATATGTCGAAATTGATTCTTCAGTCTATTATAATAACTCTCAAGTAAGTAACGTTCAAGATCTTAAGACAAGAGTTGTTAATTCTTTAAATTCTTATTCACAATCTACTAATTTAAATTCTTTTGGTGGAAGATTTAAATATAGTAAGGTATTGCAAATTATCGACAATACTGACTATGCAATCACTTCAAACATTACACGGGTTAGAATTAGAAGAGATATGAAAGCTCTTATTAATTCGCCCACACAATATGAAATTTGTTATGGAAATAGATTCCATGTAAATGCAAACGGAAAGAATATTAAGTCAACAGGATTTAAAATTGCTGGAGAGTCCGAAACTGTTTACTTTACAGATACTCCAAATTCAGATTTAAAAACAGGTGTAATTTCTATTATTAAAGAAACTCCAGTAACTACAACAACAAGTGGAATTACAACATCATTTAAAACACCAATTGTCGTTCAGTCAGTTGGAACTGTCGATTACGTTAAGGGTGAAATTTTACTTGGTTCATTAACTATTACATCTACCTCCATGCCTAATGATATTATTGAAATTCAGGCAATACCAGAATCCAATGATGTAATAGGATTGAAAGATTTGTATCTATCCTTTGATGTTTCAAAAAGTTCAATAAATATGGTTAAGGATGTGATTGCTTCTGGTGATGATAGTTCTGGAGTTGTCTTTTCTACAGATAATTATTATAGATCAAGCTATTCAAACGGGGAATTAACGAGGTCATAATATATGGTAAACAATGAATTTGATTCTAGAGTAAAAGTTCAGCAGATTATTGATAGTCAATTACCTGAATTTATTCTAGATGAAAGTCCAAAATCTGTAGAATTTTTTAAGCAATATTACATCTCCCAAGAGTATCAGGGTGGACCTGTTGATATTGCAGAAAATTTAGATCAATATTTAAAATTAGATAACCTTACCCCAGAGGTAATTGTTGGTTCCACTATACTGACTTCAAGTATTTCATCATCACAGACTGAGATTCAAGTTGGTAGTACAAAAGGATTTCCATCAAAGTATGGTCTCTTAAAAATTGACGATGAAATTATTACTTATACTGGATTAACTACCAATTCTTTTACTGGTTGTATTAGAGGATTTTCTGGAATTACAGATTATCATCAAGAATTAAATCAAGAAGAACTTGTATTCTCTACATCAAATGCTGCTGCACATAATAGTTCTTCAACTGTAGTAAATTTAAGTTCTATTTTTCTACAAGAATTTTATAAAAAACTTAAATATTCATTAACTCCTGGGTTAGAAAACACCGATTTGGTGTCGGATTTAAATGTTGGCAATTTTATAAAAGAATCTAGCACTTTATACAAATCAAAAGGAACTGATGAATCCTTCAGAATTTTATTCAACGTTTTATTTGGAGAAACTCCAAAGGTTATAAATCTTGAAGATTTTCTAATCAAATCATCATCTGCTTCTTACTCTAGAAGAGAAGTTATTGTTGCTGAGGCAATTTCGGGAGATCCACTCAAGTTAAGTGGTCAAACTATTGTAAAAACTACTGACCCTCAGAGCACTGCTTCTGTATCCGAAGTTGAAATTATTAGAAGAAAAAATAAAACCTATTACAAACTTTTATTGTTTGTTGGATATGACGATTCGTTCCCAACTGTAACAGGTCAGTTTAATATTACTGGAAGTACAAAAAATATAAACTATGTAAGTGTAGGAAGTTCTGTAATTACAGTAGATTCTACAATTGGATTTCCAAATTCTGGAAAACTTTATGCCAATGGAAATATAATTAATTACTCTTCGAAGAGTATTAATCAGTTTTTTGGTTGTTCTGGTGTAAATTCGGGAATTGCAACTGCCACAACTCTCCGATCTGAGGAAACTTACTTCGGATATGAGGATGGAGATACTACAAAGAAAGTAGAAATCCGATTAACTGGAGTATTATCAGATTTTAATAATACAAATCAGACATCATCAGTAAATCCTGGAGAATATATCTTCGTAAAAAATATTGGAGAAGTAATTAAAAATCCAGAAACAGATCCAACTTATAAAGAATTATTTTCAAATACTTGGATTTACAATACAAGTTCAAGATATGAAATAGATTCTTTTGGACCTGGATCAATTAATCAGTTAACTGTAAAAACTGAAATAGACAAGTCAAGTCTAAAGGTTGGTGATACTGTCGAGATTGTTTCCAGAGATTCTCAACAAATTGCCGTAACTAATTTAAAAGTAACACAGATTACTAACAAAACTATTACCACAGATTCATTCTTTACTCTTAATACAAGTTTTAATTATGATGTTAGGAGAAAGGTAAATCTAGCAAAAACAACTCTGGTTCCATTACAATATTCCGAAACATTCTGCGATGTGCAGAATGTTTATAATGCTGATGATGAGTATATGTATGTTGCATCAAATTCACTACCATCATATGACATAACTATTCCAATTTTTTCATATAATTTATTAAGTTTAGAAGACCAAAATCCTGACACGGGATTATATTCAATATTAGTCTTTTCAAAAGATATTTCATTTATTACTGGATCTGAAGTATATTATACACATTCACAGTCTCCAATTCCTGGTTTAAAGGAGGGGATTTATTACGTTCAGGTTTTAACTGGAAGTAGAAAAGTTAAATTATACTCCTCAAGGTCTGCGATTGGAACATCGGATAATGTAAAGGTTGGAAATATAACTTCAGGTGTTCACAATTTTACATTATACAGTCAAAAGGAAAAAGTTCTTTCGCCCCAAAAAATATTACGCAAGTTTCCATTAACAATATCAAAATCTGATGAACAATCAGATGAAACTCAAGTTGGTCCAGTGGGCGAATTAGTTAATGGTGTGGAAATTTTAAGTTATAAATCGGATGATAAAATTTACTATGGACCACTTCAGTCTGTCAACGTTCTGAATAGTGGCAGTGGTTATGATGTAATTAATACGCCAGTAATTTCTGTACCTGGGAATGCATATATTCAACCTATCGTTAGAGGTTCTTTAGAAAAGATTTTTGTAGATCCCCAAGACTTTGATATTGATATTATTGTTTCAGTTGCTCTAACTGGGGGAAATGGTAGTGGTGCAGTATTAGAACCTGTTGTAGAAAAGAGAAGAAGAGAAATTGAATTTGATGCCAGACAATTAGTAGATGGTGGTGGATTAGATTTTCAGAACGAAACTATTACATTCAAATCAAGACATGGACTAATTGATGGTCAAGTAATTACATATGATCCAGTAAATAATCCATCTCTTGGAATAGGTACTTTTAATGGTCTAAATGAAAACACTGGTTTAACTCTGAAAAAAAATGTCGATTATGTAGCAAAATACATTAATGATACGACTATTCAAATTTATCAATCAATTACAGATTATAATTCCGGAATTAATACTGTAGGTTTTACAACAATTGGAAATGCAGGAGTTCATAAGTTCTATACTACACCTATAAACACATTATCAGAAATAAAAGTCGTTAATGGTGGAAGTGGATATGAAAATAGAATTTTAAAAGTTTCTTCTAGTGGAATTTCATCCGCATATGATACAGTAACTTACATTAATCATGGATTTAATGAAGGTGATCTAATATCGTATGATTATCAAACATCTACAATTGTTGGATTATCAACTCTTAACCAGTATTATGTTATTAAAATTGATAATGATACATTTAGACTTGCCAATGCAGGAGTAGGTGGAACATATAGATCTGATTATGAGAGAGGTAAATATGTAACTTTTGGCAGCACTGGAACAGGTTATCAGACATTTAAATATCCAAATATTGTTTTAAGTGTTCAATATAGTTCCGCAGGTATTGGCAGTACCCAATTTAGAGGAAGTATAGTTGCAACTCCTGTAGTCAAAGGTGAAATTGTGGGGACATATCTTTATGATGCTGGTTCTGATTATGGATCCAAAATTTTAAATTATCATAATAAACCAACTATTGAAATTAAAACTGGTAAAAATGCCCAGTTCAATCCAATTATAGTTGATGGAAGAATATCTAAGGTATCAGTTTTATTTGGTGGAGAAGAGTATTATTCAATTCCAGAAATCAAAGTCGTTGGAGTTGGAACTGGTGCAATTTTAAGACCTGTCTTACAGAATGACAAAATATCTAGTGTCATTGTCGTTAATCCAGGATACGGGTATTCATCTTCAAATACGACAGTTATTGCGGAACCTGCTGGTAAAGGTGCAATTATTGACCCACAAGTTAGGGCAATTTCGGTCAATAATAACGTAATTTATAAGGATATTGAAGATACTAATTCACAAAATTCTGGTGAAATCATAAAAGTATCGAATGATAATTTACAGTATAATGTGTGTGCTTATACTGGAAAACTTCAGAATATATTTGGAGATAATATTTCAAAACATTCTCCAATTATCGGATGGGCATATGATGGAAATCCAATATATGGTTCCTATGGATACTCAAATCCAACTGATAAGAACTCATCGATTGTTAGAGTTAGATCTGGATATTCATTAAGTTCAGGTAACGTTTCTAATAGACCATCTGAATTTAATTTAGGATTTTTTGTTGATGATTATAAGTTTACAAACTCTGGAGATTTAGATCAATATAATGGAAGATTTTGCGTTACTCCAGAGTTTCCAAATGGAGTATATGCTTACTTTGCAACATCAGTTCTTGACACTGATGGAAATATTGTTGGAAGTTTTCCATATTTCATTGGAGAAAAATACAGATCACCTTTTATACAAGAAAACAGAGAGTTAGATCAGTCTTTTGACTTTAATAGTTCAAATCTGGTTAGAAATACTTTCCCATATAGAGTTAGCGAAAGATATGCAAATAATGATTTTATTGTCGAATCTAATGAAATAATTAATCAATTATCAATTGTAGAATCTGTAAGTACTGGATCTGTAGACAATTTTGATATTATCAATTCAGGAACTGATTATAAGGTAAATGATGACTTATTGTTTGATGAAACAGGCACTGATGGTGGTGGATTAATTGCAAAAGTATCTGAGATCGGTGGAAAAACTGTTGAAAATATACAAACAACTTTAACCAGATATAGAGATGCTCTATTTACTTGGAAAAACGGTCAGCAAATAGAAGTTAAGATAGGTCCAAATCATGATCTAGTAGATCTTGATTATGTGAACGTTTCTGGATTCTCGACAGAATTAAGTTTACTAAATGGAACTTATCAAGTTGGAGTTTCCTCTTATAAGTCAACTTTAACTAAAGATATTCCTACTTATTCTCCAGTAGGTGTTGTAACCGACATTAGTGTCTCCACAATACCCGAAAATGTTTCTATTGGAAGTAGTATAAAAATTGATAATGAAATATTCTCAATTCTAAACATTTATAGATATCAAAATGTAATTAGAGTTTCGAGAACTGCTTCTGGAGTTGCTCACACTTCCCCCTGCGAAGCATTTTTCATTCCTGATAAATTCTTAATCGATAAAAATTATGAATATTTTAATTCTACAGAAAATGATTTAGTATATTTTAATCCAAAGCAATCTGTAGGAGTGGGTACAACAAGTGGTGTGGGGATTGCAGTAACTTATACAATTGGATCAAGAAATAATAACATATCAATTCCAACTCAATCAATCTATCTACCAGGACATCCATTCAAAAATAATCAAAAAGTCATTCTGAAAAAACCATCAGCAGCATCGCCAATTTTTGTTTCTAATGTTTCTACTGGTTCTTCATTTAGTTTACCATTTAGTGGAAATGAGCAAGTTGTCTATGTAATTAAAAAATCTGTAGACCACATTGGAATTGTGACCCAGGTTGGATTAACTACGACAACTAATGGATTATTTTTCTACACTAACGGATCTGATGATTATCAATACTCACTTACTTCCGATTTTGATCAGACCATTGGTGATGTTCAACGAGTTACGGCAAGAGTTTCGGTTTCAACTAGTCACCAACTGAGAACTGGTGATACAATTTCTCTCAACATTGTACCAAATCTTTCCGTTGGCATTGGAACGTCATCTTCAGTTAAATTAGTTTTTGATTCGACAAATCAAAAACTAATTACAAATCCAATATCCTTTACATCATCAGCAATTAACGTAACAACTAATGAAATAACACTAATAAATCATGGGATGAAGACTGGAGATAAAGTTGTATATTCTGCAACTGTGGTTGCTGGTGGTTTGTCTGCGGGCATTTATTATATCTTCAAAGTTGACGAAGATACTATTAAACTGTGTGAAACACTAAAGGATACTCAATCAAATCCACCATTAACTGTAGATATAACAAGTGCTGCTGCATCTACACATCAGATTGGATTGATTAATCCACCACTAACTGCAATAAAGGGAAATACATTAGTATTCAATCTTTCAGATTCTTCACTAGTTGGATACAAATTTAAGTTATTCTCAGATAAGAACTTTGAAGATGAGTTTGTATCTACTGGTTCTACAACACAGTTTTCAATTAGTGGTGTAGGTACAGTAGGAATTTCCACTAATGCTACACTATCACTTAAGTATAGTGATGGTATGTTATTACCACTTTATTATGCGCTGGAAAAATCTGGATATATTAGCACATCGGATACTGATGTTAAAAATTATTCCCAAATCAATTTTGTTGATAGTTACTACAATGGAAATTATAAGGTAACTAGTGTCGCATCCACAATATTCTCAATTTCACTACAAAAGCAACCTGAGAATTTCTCATATAACAAGAATGATTGTAGAAATTTAGAGTATGTAACCAATTCTCAAACTGCTACTGGTCCTATTACGAAAATTAGAACTATTTCCCCAGGTTCTAATTTTAAGAAACTGCCAATATTTGATGGCGTTGCATCCACTACCGGAAGCAATGCATATATTATTCCACAATCAAATCAGGTTGGTAAAATTAAGGAAGTTAGAATTATTAATAATGGATTTGAGTATTCTTCAGATAAAACTTTGAGACCTGAAGCATCAATATCCAAACTTTTAACAATTAAAGATTCGAATACTATATCTAAAGTTGATATTCTTGATGGTGGGAAAAATTATATTTCTGCACCTAATTTGATTGTCTTCGATGTTAACACTGGTCAAAAGATAGACTCTGGATTTTTAAGTCCAAATCTTGTAGGATCATCAATAATCTCAGTTAATGTTGAACAGGAACCAAAGGGAATTTCCGATTCCGCTGTAGATATCAGAACAATTAACAATACCAATGGTGTAAGAGTTGAAAGTGTAAAGTCTTCTTCATCTGGAATTGTAACTTGCGTTCTAGTCACTCCACTTTCTGGGTTTAGTCAAGAACCATTTGCATCTGGTGATTTGATTTTTGTGGAGGGAATTCAAAAATATAGTACTGATGGTGATGGATTTAATTCTGAAGACTATGGGTATAAGTTTTTCAAAATTGAAAATTATTCAAATGCAGGAACTCTTTTACCAAGACAATTAGAGTTTAGTGGAGTTTCCACAAATCCAGGTGTAGCAAAAACAATTCAAGATTTTTCTGGAACCATCGTAAATTATAAAAATTATCCAAAATTCTCAGTAACTAAGTCAGTATCATCTTTTATTATTGGTGAAAATTTAGAAGTTAATTCTGGATTTGGATTTATTTCCGAAGATGTAAAAATTGTTGAGTCTAATAAAAACTATATTAAAGTTTCTGGTTTCTATGAACTTAAGGTTGGAGATATTGTCCGTGGCATACAGTCTGGAACAGTAGCAACAATTAACAGTGTACAACAATCGTTTGGATACTTTACAGTTGGATATGCATCAACTCAAAGAATAGGATGGTCTGATGATATTGGTAAATTGGATGAAGATACTCAGGTTATTCCTGATAACGATTATTACCAAAATCTTTCATACTCTGTAAAAAGTAGACAAACTTGGGAAACCATTGTAAGTCCGGTAAACAACTTACTGCACACTAGTGGACTTAAGAATTTTTCGGATACTGAGATTTTAAGCTCAGTAAATCTTGGAATTGCAACTTCACCATCACAATATACAAATTTACTTTATAAATTTGTTACTGAAAATAGAGTTGATACAATTAATAATTTTGATCTTGTAGTTGATGTGGATACTATTAACAATAGTTCCATATTTCTGAAATTTAAAAACAAAAAACTAACAGATTATATTGAGTGTAGAACTAATAGAGTTCTTGAAATTGATGATATTGGATCCCAATTTAATATTCAAACTGATGAAACTCAAGGATTTGATTTAAGATATAGAAATATTCCAATTTTCATGAAGACTTTTGATCCTTCTAATACATCAGTTCTTAATCCAGTTACTGGAACATTTAGTATTAATAATCACTTCTTCAATACTGGTGAAGAATTAATTTATACCCCCAATAGTGTTGGTATTGGATCATCTTCCGCAGCAGTGGGAATAGGTCTTACACTTAATAATGTTGGAATTTTGACTGACGTATTACCATCTACGGTTTATGCAATTAGAATTGACAATGATAACTTTAAAATTGCAACAAGAAAAGAATATGCTTTAGCAAATCCTGCTATTGCAGTCACATTCACAAATGTTGGTTATGGAAATTCACACGAACTTGAAATGGTTAAAAAGAATGATAAGAGCATTATTACAATCAACAACGTTGCCCAATCTCCAATAGCATATTCTTTATTAAATTATACTCTCAATAATGGATCATCAATTGGTTCGGGAACTTCAATATTCACTTTAAGTGGTATTGGATCAATTGCACCCAATGATATTTTAAGAATTGACAATGAATATATGAAGGTAATTAATGTTGGATTTGGTACAGCATACACCGGACCAATATCATTTGCAGGGACTTTCCCACTTGTCAGTGTCCAAAGAGGTTTTGTTGGATCATCTGCCACTTCACACACAAACTTATCAAATGTAAGTCTTTATAGGGGATCATTTAACATTGTTAAGAGTAAAATATATTTTGCAAATTCTCTTGAAAGCACTTTAGAAAACGATCAATTCTTTACTGATAGTAATATCCCAGAATATAGTGCTGATTTTAATGGAAGAGTTTTCCTAAGAAGAGATTATGCGACTAATCAAATTTTTGATAACATTTCTGAGAGATTTACAGGTATTGGACAAACATATACTCTTACTGTTGGTGGAGCAAATACCACAGGATTGGGAACTATGGCAGGAAATGGAATAGACTTTATCAATGGAATATTCCAGACTCCAACATCCCAAAATAATAATCTTGACGTTGGTAGTAACTATGAAATTATTGAAAACACAAATGTTGGAATAAGCAGTATAGTATTCTCAGGTATTAAACGTCCAGATGGAACATTATCAATTACTGATTATGATGTTAATATGAATGAATTGCCAAGAGGAGGATTAATTGTATCTCTGGGTTCAACTCCAGGTTTAGGATATGCACCTCTTGTTGGCGCATCTGTCACAGCAGTAGTTGGTGCTGGTGGATCAATTGTCTCTATTGGCATAGGAACAACTGGAAATTGGGGATCTGGATATAGAAGTCCAGTATCTATTGCGATTACTGAAACTGGACATTCTGGCACTGTAGCAAATATTTCTGCCAACGTTGGACTTGGAGGAACACTTTCATTTAATATTGTTAATGGTGGAAGTGATTACTCAAATCCAACTATTAATATTTCTCCACCAAATTATAGTAATTTATCAGTTACTGGAGTTTCTCGTCTTGGTGTAGGAAATACAACTGAAACT
>JACCEC010020817.1_pt1 | contig 13809 bp, 12 predicted proteins | sample 7450121 | NCBI WGS metagenome assembly JACCEC01 (sample SAMN15323455, study PRJNA562643) | freshwater metagenome | isolation source: river surface water | place: USA:Blue River Watershed | collected 2017-08-18 | reverse complement strand
GCCAGATCGGGAGCGAGCACGCGGATAGCGGGGCTGTATCTAGCGGGGGGCAGCGTGCATCCGGGGCCGGGCGTACCGATGGCAGCCATGTCGGGACAGTTGGCGGCCGCGACGCTAATGGGGCACCTCGATTCGACCAGCAAGTCACGTCGGGTGGTTATCTCTGGTGGTATGTCGACGCGCTCAGCGACGATGGCAACTACGGACTAAGCATCATTGCGTTTGTGGGTAGTGTTTTCTCGCCTTACTATCGCTCCGCATTAAAACGTGGTCCAGCTGATCCAGAAAATTATTGTTCTTTAAATGTCGCCTTATACGGTCGCAATCGTCGTTGGACGATGACAGAGCGTGGTCGTCGAAGTATTTCCCGTGATGCGCATAATTTCACGATAGGCCCCAGCAGTTTGCAGTGGCATGGCGATCATTTAGAAATTGATATCTGCGAAATCGGTGTGCCGATTCCTTTTTCAGTGCGCGGAAAAGTACGCGTCTATCCCGAATCACTGTCTACATTTTGTACCGCGCTCGATAGCGATGGACGTCACCGTTGGGGGCCGTTAGCGCCGTGCGCTCGTGTTGAAGTCGATTTAGAAAAACCCAATCAGCGTTGGAAAGGGCATGCCTACCTTGATTCGAATGAAGGTGATGAACCGATCAGTGAACCCTTTAAAGAATGGGATTGGTCGCGCGCTACGCTTGCCGATGGTTCAACGGCGGTAATTTACGACGTACAGAAAAAACAAGGCGACGATCGTTTAATTGGCGTGCGTTTTGCCAAAGATGGGACTATCGAAGAATTTATTCCGCCACCTAGGCAAAATCTGGAGCTCACCGGTTGGCGTATTCCACGTCGTATGCGTAGTGAAGGTGACGCTCCCGTGCAAGTGATTGATATGTTGGAAGACACGCCGTTCTATGAACGTTCAGTGTTAAAGAGTCGCTTGTTTGGACAAGATGTGATTAGCGTGCATGAAACGCTAAACGTACCGCGTTTAGTGTCGCCGATAGTGCAGCGGATGCTGCCTTTTAGAATGCCACGGCTGGGGTAAGACTATTACGTTTGTCGTCCCGGCGTAGACAGTCGCTCAAATAAATCAATCACCCATTCGCAACGTTCATCGAAATTACGTTGGGGCAGTGAGCCTGGTATTTTTGCGGGGGCAACTCGACAAGCAGCGGTGAGAAATTCAATCGAGGCTAAGGCGGGTCTGGTATCGCAACGATGTGGGAATTGCGCGCGCGCTTTAGCTAAGCAGAGCAAGGTGAGTTTGCGTGCGCTGCCAACGACGGCTCGTTCATCTACCGAGTTCATGCCGCGATCAGAGATCACGCGACCAATCTCTCCATAGATAGTCGCAGCTGCCAAAATCGCACCACGACAATCGCGTGGCAGGTTAGCAATTCCGCTGCTTCCCAATTGATACAAACGATCGGCTTCCAGTAGCAAACGGCCAATCACACTAGCGAGCGCTTCATTAAACGTCGGTGATTGCAACCATTCTTCGGGATCGAGTCCTGCCTCACGCATCCACTGGCGTGGCAAATACAAACGACCACGCCGGGCATCTTCACCGACATCACGCGCGATATTGGTAAGCTGCATCGCATTACCTAATTCACAGGCACGCGCCATGGCATGCGGATCACGCACACCCATAATCATGGCCATCATGGCGCCGACGCTGCCAGCAACTCGTGCGCAGTAGTGATGTAAATCGTCGAGGGTGTCGTAGTCACGGCCTTCGGCGTCCCACGCAAAACCTTCGAGTAAGGCTTCGGGTAATTCGCGTGGAAATCCATAACGATGCACGACCATAGCCATCGCGCGATCTTCAACAATACTGCCGGGCTCGCCACGATAAATATTGTCCAGACGAGCGCGTAGTTTTTGCATAGCGTGCGGATCATCGGTGTGCTCATCAATAGCATCATCCGCAACACGACAAAAAGCATACAGCGCGATCGCAGGTATACGTATGCGCTGGGGCAGTAGACTACTCGCAGCAAAAAATGATTTCGAGCCGCCACGCATCAGCTCTTCGCACAGAGCGAGATCGATAGCCGGTGTATTTTGATGATCAGGCATTCGGCACCACCGTTGACATAGCTTTGGCAGACATCAACACACCGGGCACACCTGCGCCTGGGTGGGTGCCGGCACCCACCATGTACAAGCCGTCGACATCTTCGCTGCGGTTGTGAAATCGAAACGACGCGCTCTGTAACAGTATGGGTTCGAGGCCGAATGCGGCGCCTTTATAAGACCAAAGGCGATCATGAAAATCTTGCGGCGTCATTAACTTACTGGTGACAATCTCTTGACCTAAATTAGGTAATACAGTTTTTTCTAAATAGGACTGTACTAACTGTCGAAACGGCTCTGCTCGACTTTTCCAGTCGGTGTCGCTATCCAAATGGGGTACCGGCGCCAGTACGTAAAACGCATCATGTCCTTCAGGAGCTACCGAAGGATCACTCGCACTGGGGCGATGTAAATACAAACTGAAATCGTCAGCCAGATGGTGTTTTTTGAAAATGTCATCGAGCAGTTCGCGATAGCGCGGACCGAGCATAATCATGTGATGCGGTACATCTTCGTAGCGTTTGCGGGTGCCGAAGTACCAAACAAACAGACTCATCGAGTACTTACTTTTTTCAATTTTTCTATCAGTCCAATGCGTGCGATGCTCGCGACCGACTAAATTTTTATATGTCCAAGCAGGATCGCCGTTAGAAATCACGATGTCAGCATCATGACGTTCACCATTGTCTAATGTAACGCCGCAGGCGCGACCGTTTTCAACATTAATGCGTGTGACTGGCGCATTGCAGCGCACGTTAACGCCGCGTGCTTGTAGCAAGCCGACTAAACCTTTTATTAATTGACCCGTGCCACCCATAGACCAGTGCACGCCCCAGCGACGCTCGAGCGTGTTGATCAAGCTATACACGCGCGTCACAGAAAATGGATTGCCGCCAATCAGTAATGGATGAAAGCTAAAAACGATGCGTAGCTTAGGATCGCTGATGTGGCGCGCTACTAAGGTATATAAACTTTCCCAGGCTTTCATACGCAGCATGCTGGGTACGGCAGCGAGTAAATCGCTCAGGCTATTAAAAGCCACGCCACCTAATTCTTCAAATCCTAATTGGCAGGCTTGATCAGCTGCTCTTACAAAGCGATCGTAACCGGCTAAGTCGGCGGGATTAAAGCGTGCGATTTCGCGTCGCATGGTTTCTTCGTCACCGCTGTAATCAAACCAACTGCCATCATCAAAGCGTAAGCGATAAAAAGGCTCCATCGCTTTGAGGGTGATGTCATCTTCCATGCGTTTGCCGCACAGCGTCCATAGCTCTTCTAATAATTGCGGTGCGGTGATGATGGTGGGGCCGGCATCAAAGGTGAAGCCATCTTGTTTGTGCACATAGGCGCGACCACCGGGCATGTCGAGTTTTTCAAATACCTCGACGTCATACCCTTTGCACGAAAGACGTATTGCCGCCGCCAAGCCGCCGAAGCCGCTGCCAATCACAATGGCTTTCGGTTTTTTCACAGAGGCTTTCTAGTTCATTAGGCCAGCAAACACGGCCGTGTTGGTAGGGCCGAAGGATTCCAGCGCGATGGTGGAACCGGTGGCTGGGTCACGCAGCGTGAGCCGTCCGCCGTTATGAGCGATGAGTTCGAAAGCGCGTTCGGTGGAGGGATCAACTCCGCGTAGTTTTCGTTCGCGTACCAGAGCGCGCAGCGTGCCGCGCAAGAAGCCTTGTTCGCCCTGAAAATTTTGTACGAATTGTTCATTCGATGTGTCGATCACATTAATCGAGCCATCGGGCTGATCGATAAAGCGCAAGACACGTACATGCGCTGCAACGATAGGTTCTTCATGAGTGCTCAGATTTGAGTTGCGCATCCACACAACCAAACTGAGACACATCAAAGCGAATAGACCAATCACGATGGCCGGATTCAAGTCGCGGCGCATGGTGTATGTCCAATTCAGGGAGGGATTTTTTTTCATTGGGCAAACGCCGTTGCAGGCATACGTACAGGTATGCGTGTTTCGCGTGCTGCAGATGAATTTTCGATTTCGTGTTGACGCTCGAGCCAGGCTTTGTGCAACAGTTGACTCACGTTTTCAATGTCAGCGATGTTGCGCAACAGCGGCTGTGGTTGATTGATATACCAAGGACGTGCATGCGGCCATAGATGCAGATACGCGATGCGATCTTCACCTTTTAATTCCAGCGCGATATCACCAAAGCCATCCGTTTGCGGTTTGATTTGCGCTGCTTGTATCCAACGCAAAGGCAAATTGAATGACAAGGTCAGTACGATACCTATGCGCATCACGACACGTTTATTCGTGATTGTGTAGAGGGTAGTGGTAGCAGAAAGTTTGGCGGTGAGTGCGAGTAATGCCAGAGCAATTAGCGCCAATGAACCACTAATTGTGAGTGCCCCTAGATTGAAAAGTAGTGAGGCATTCGCATCCCAAGACAGCACAACTTGTAGCAACAGCATGGCAGCGAAATAAATGCTCAGGCGTTTGACATGAAACGCATCAACGGCCAGTCGTTTCCAATCCGGACTACCTTGCCAGAGTATGTGTTCGCCGGCGGGCAGGGCCTCAGGTAGGCCCGGCGCGGCTTCAAACTCATGCTCATGATGCGGCTTCATACGAGGGGTTCCTGACGTTCTGGTGTGGCGTACAGAGTGCCGGCACCGTAGTAAGCCGAAATTTTTTCTTCTTCCAGCATCGTCACTTGATTTGCTTCGCGCAGGCCCGGTACATCAGCAAACTGATGCGCCAAAATTGCGTGCACTTTGACATGCTGGTCGGTGATGCGCGCAAACGGAACGGGTAACAAAACAGTTTTGTCCGAATCATTCAGTTTGACTTCTATGTAGCGGAACATCATTTCTGATTTATCCATCCACAATTCTTTAACTGTGCCGGCGATTTCATCATCCGCACCGATCACTGGCAGACCGCGTGGATCATGATCTTGATGCGCGACGTGGTATTCGGGATTGACGCGTAAAGGAACGATTTTGGCTTCGCCTTCCGGTGTGTGATCTGGTACATCGGCACGATTCGCCCACGCGCCAGGACCAATGCCGGCTAATAACGGATTGCCGGTTGGTTCGATCGGTGAACCTATCCAGCGATGACGCGGTTCAGCTTGCAAGAACTCAGGTCCTTTCAGCGGATACGGCATTACCACTTCGTCGCCATTGGCGAGTTTGTAGGTTTTGGGTGAAGGGATGGGTGGCCATCCATCCATCTTCGTATCGCGACCCGTACCTGGATCAAGCGGATAACCATCGCGATGATTTTCCTGCAGCAGGTAATAGATCAGACCAAAAAAGAAAATCCAGAACATATAGAGGACGAGCTGAGCTACATCCACGTATTGAGTAATAGCGCCTGTTTGCATGAAGAGTCTCCTTAGTACTTTTGTTAGGGGATAGCTTTAACGCAGCCAATCCGCAAACGTCTTTTGTGATTCATGTTGCAAGTAATGCTCGATGCTTCAGTCACTACAAAAACTTAGCCTGCGTAGCGATCGAAGTAACGTACCGATGAATTTCGTTTATCCAGGTAGATCGGCCAAGCCGAACTTCTGGCCCTGCGAGCGCCCTGGTAGCGAATCATTCCGCACTAGCGGGCCGATCGCGACCAATACACCAAACAACAAATACATCTCGATGTGATACACAAAGCTGTAACCGGTAACGGCCGATATCAGGCTTTCACCCATCCAGCCAGAGGTAGCGAGGGTGCCCATCACATCTTTGATGACGCCACCGAGTGCCACGGAAGCACCGCCTGCCGTTGCCTGCACCGCACCCCAAGCGCCGAGCGCTAAGCCGGCGTTTTCACCGTGCTGCAAATTCATCGCCATGGTGAGCGTGCCGACTGAAAATAATCCGCCGCCAACACCAATCAAAAAAGCACCTGCGCGAAACATGTTGGGCGCATCCAGCGCTCCGGAAAAAATCACTAAGGCAAAGGCGGGTAATCCCGCTACCGCGCCAATGGCTGCCAGTCGCACCGCATCGACACCGCGCGTGAGTAGTTTGGCGGCAATCGCAAAGGCTAATAAGGAGCCGCATGCGGTGAGTGCGGTCAGCAGGCTGGTAGCGCCCACACCCAGATGCAAAACTTCAGCGCCATACGGCTCAAGAATGATGTCTTGCATATTGAACGCGCAGGTGCCGAGGCCCACCGTCCACAAAAAGCGTTTCACGCCCGGGCGGCCGACGTACTCGCGCCAGTGGCTAGAAAAATCAGTGTCCTTATCCACTTCTTTGGCGCGCTGACGATTCAGCGCTTCTTGCTTCCACAAAGCGTTGAGATTCAGCCAGATCACAGCGACCGCCGAGCCTTGAACAACTTGGATCAGTCGGAGTGGCGAAAAATCAGTCAACAGCCAGCCAAACAGGGCGCCACTGCCGACCAATCCAATTAAAAGCATCGTGTACATCAGTGCCACCACGCGCGGACGTGTCTCAGGGGTGGCGAGGTCGGTGGCGAGCGCTAGTCCGGCGGTTTGCGTGACTTGCATACCAGCGCCAACTAATAAGAAAGCCAGTGCCGCGCCGATACGACTAACCCATACCATGCCTGGTTGCTGAGTAGTAAGTGCTAACAAAGCAAACGGCATGATCGCCAGACCACCAAATAGCAGCAGCGTGCCTATCCACAAATAAGGCAGGCGGCGCAGACCAAGCGCCGAGCGATGCTTGTCAGATTTAAAACCAATTAATGCTCTAAGCGGAGCAAACACGAGCGGCAATGCGACCGACAACGCTACCCACCACGCGGGAACACCCAGTTCAACGATCATCACGCGGTTCAGTGTGCCGACCAGCAGAGCGGTCGCTAAACCAATAGAAAGCTGGAACATCGACAGCCGCAACAAGCGTGGAAGCGGCAATTCAGCTGTTGCCACATCGGCAAAAGGCATCCATTCCGAGGTCATCTTGGATGTCAATTTACGGGTGTATTGATTCAGCAGTTTCATAGCAATCCAGAGGCCGGGGTAGATTCCCCGCATCATTCACCAAGGTACTCTAGAGGTGGGTGCCGACTATGTCAACTAATGTTTACTATTAGCGTGTAATTTACAGTTGACATAGCGCTAGGGATGCGAGATTCTTGTGCTGTGCCGCATTGCGGTACAAAGCAGTGAAGCAACAGCACTATCTCCTCTCTGGGACGCTCGCCTGGCGGGCGTCCTTTTTTTTGGGTGGGTTAGTCCACCCTGCTGGACTGAACTGGCCCAAAACCCTCGCCAATCCTTGGTCGTGCCGTTGTCATGGCTGAATCTCAGCGCTGCCCTGCCGGTATAATCGCGCTTTTGCGTGTGCCAACCCTGGCCGCGAACCGGATCCCCATCGATGCAATCCCGACACAAAGCGCAGATCGCGACAATTTTTGAGCAAGCGGTGGCATCGCTACTCGCCGGCAGTGAATTGTCTACTCCAGAAATAACGCTCGAGCGCCCGCGCGATCCTAGTCATGGCGACTTAGCCTGTACGGTCGCCATGCAGATCGCCAAACCGCTGAAAAAAAATCCGCGTGAAATCGCCCAAGCTATTACCGATGCGGTAATGAGTAATCCAACGCGCACAGGTTTAATCGATGCGCTCGAGATTGCAGGCCCAGGCTTTATTAATGTGCGTGTGGCGCTCGCAGCGAAGCAAGAAATCATTACGCAAATATTTAACGACGCGCAGTGCTATGGCTTTAGTAATGAGGCCAATCGCAGCAAGGTCTTAGTCGAGTTTGTATCGGCAAATCCAACCGGTCCACTGCATGTAGGTCATGGCCGTCAAGGTGCGCTGGGCGATGCCATTTGCGCACTGCTGGAAGCGCAAGGGCATGAAGTGTTGCGCGAGTTTTATTACAACGATGCGGGTGTTCAGATTGCTACCTTAGCTAGTTCGGTGCAAGCACGCGCATTGGGACATAAGCCCGGCGATGCCGCTTGGCCGGAGTCTGCTTATAACGGTGATTACATCGCTGATATAGCGACGGATTTCTTAGCGAAAAAAACCGTATCAGCAGCGAATGGTGAACCTGTTACGGCCTCAGGCGATGTAAACGACATCGAATCGATACGTCGTTTTGCAGTCACCTATCTGCGGCGCGAACAAGATTTAGATTTGCAAGCCTTTGGCGTGCGCTTTGATAATTATTATCTCGAGTCGTCGCTATATAGCGATGGCAAAGTGGATGCTGCAGTTGCTGCCTTGGTCGCTGCGAATAAAACCTTTGAGCACGATGGGGCGCTCTGGTTACGCAGTACGGATTATGGCGATGACAAAGATCGCGTGATGAAAAAATCCGACGGCACGTATACCTATTTTGTGCCGGACGTCGCTTATCACATCACCAAATGGCAGCGTGGTTATCATCAAGTGATTAATGTGCAGGGTAGTGATCATCACGGAACGATTGCGCGCGTGCGAGCAGGCTTACAAGCGGTAGGTGTCGGCATTGCTGCAGGTTTTCCATCGTATGTGTTGCACAAGATGGTGACCGTCATGAAGAATGGCGAAGAAGTAAAAATTTCTAAGCGTGCCGGATCGTATGTGACCTTGCGTGATTTGATTGAATGGTCAGCCGGTGATGCGCCTGTCGATGCGCAGGGTCAACGTGATTTGACGCGCGGTCGTGATGCAGTACGATTTTTTCTTATCTCGCGTAAAGCGGATACCGAATTTGTATTTGATGTCGATTTGGCGTTGGCGCAGTCGGATGAAAATCCGGTGTATTACGTTCAATATGCGCATGCCCGTATTTGCTCCGTTCTCACGCAATGGGGTGGCGACGAAAATGCATTGAAAAAAGTTGATCGTGCACCTTTGATCGCGCCGCGCGAAGCAAGCTTGATGGCGAAATTATCTGAATATCCTGAGATGTTAAAAAAAGCGGCTGATGAACTCGGTCCGCATCAAGTGGCATTTTATTTGCGTGATCTCGCGGGCGAGCTGCATAGCTACTACAATGCCGAACGAGTGCTAGTGGATGATGAATCGCTCAAGTTGGCGCGATTATCTCTATTGCTAGCTACCCGACAGGTTATACAGAATGGTTTGGAATTAATTGGCGTGTCTGCGCCTGCACGAATGTAAATAATGAATCGGATCCTCACCTCAAAAGATGCAAGCGCTAGAGTGCGCCGCTGGCAACGCGGTGGCACGGTAACGGGCGTAATCGTCGGATTGATCGTTGGCCTGACGGTTGCGGTGTGGGTGGCGATGACGATTCTGAAAACGCCGTTGCCGTTTGTCGACAAGATCAGCAAGCAGTCGCAGCCGGCTGGTGAGTTAGGCGATCCAAACAAGACCATGCCGGGCGGTGCGCGCGAACGGCGTGAACGCATCAGCGAGGATGAACCGGCTGCGCCTGCCGCCGAGCCTGTGACGCCATCTGCGCAAGCAGCGGCTGCCAAATCAGCCAAGGCGGCGAAAGCTGAAACACCTCCGGCAGCAGCGGCGCCGACTATGTCGGCCGCTACAGAAAAAGCACGTCTGGAAAAATCGCCGACGCCGTCCAGCGCAGCATCACAAGCGACTAGCTCGGCACCTGCACCGAATTCAGCAAATGCTAGCACTGCACCTGCGGCTACTGCCTCGTCCACTGCCGCAACAACACCAACTGCAGCGCCGTCCGCAGCACCATCGACAACTGCCGCTCCGCAGCCGGAAGGATTTACTTATTATCTGCAGGCGGGTGCGTTTAGAGAGATTAACGACGCCGAAGCCACGAAGGCCAAACTCGCTTTGATGGGAGTAGCGGCCACGATAGCCGAGCGCAAGTCCGAGTTGGGTACTTTGTATCGTGTGCGCGTTGGGCCTTTCTCTGAAATCGAAGCGATGAATCGTGCACGTTTGCGCTTGTCAGACAATGGCGTGGATGCGGCGGTCGTTAAAGTCCCTAAATAACTAATTCATGAAATCAGACATGCCACGTCATTTGCTGGCACGAGTATGTCAATCAACCCAGAGGAAATCATGCGTCTGATGAAGCAACTAAAACAATGGATGGCCGTAGCTAGTATTGGATTGATGGCATTTTCAGTGGCGGCGTCGCCGACTGAGCCGGTAGAAGGTATGGAATACCAACGCTTGCAATCACCGCAGCCTACCGATACGGGTAAAAAAACCGAAGTGCTGGAATTTTTTTGGTACAACTGCCCGCACTGTTTTGCATTTGAACCTGCGCTTGCAGAGTGGGTAAAAAAACGTGGTGACACGATTGTTTTTCGTCGCGTTCCTGTCGGTTTTCGTGAATCTTTTGTTCCGCAGCAAAAACTCTACTACACGCTGGAAGCCTTGAATCGTTTCGATGTGCATCGTGCGGTGTTTGATGCGGTACACGTAGGTCGCCAAAAACTCGATAAAGAAGAGCAGATTATTGAGTTCATCGAGAAGCAGGGTATCGATAAAAAGAAATTCATTGATACGTTTAATTCGTTTAGCGTTCAATCCAAAGTCAATCGTGTGCGCCAACTCATGGAAGCTTATCGTATTGATGGCGTACCTACGGTGGTGATTGATGGTCAATACATAACATCGCCGTCTATCGTTGGTTCGGCCGTGCGTGGTCAGTCAGAACAGGCATTGAATGCGGCGACCTTGCAAGTGATGGACGCGCTGCTCGCGAAGAAAAAATAATGGCTCGTTACTAAATGCTGCGGGTTTTTATTACGGGTGCCTCAAGCGGCATCGGCGCTGCACTGGCGCGTGAATTTGCAGTACGTGGTGCGCAACTGGGTTTGCTGGCGCGACGTGAGACTGCTTTGCAGACGCTGGTAGCTTCGCTGCCGAATGCTTCGCGCCATTTAATTTATCCGGTTGATGTGAATGATCACGCGGCCTTGCGAGCAGCAGCGCAAAATTTTATGCGCCGCGCCGATGGCATCGATATCGTGATTGCGAACGCCGGCATTTCATATGGCACGTTGACTGAGCGGCCAGAAGACCTCGCTGTATTTGAATCCATACTGCAAACCAATTTAATGGCGACGGTTGCGACCTTCGCGCCATTTATCGATACGATGAAAACTCAAGCCGCCGCAGGTGATCGCGGTTTGCGCTTGGTCGGTATTGGGAGTGTTGCAGGTATTCGTGGCTTGCCAGGCGCTGAGGCGTACAGCGCATCCAAGGCGGCCGTAATGAGCTATTGCGAATCATTGCGCGTTGAGTTGAACCCGCATCGCATTCGTGTGGTCACGATTGCACCGGGTTACATAGACACCCCCATGACTAAAGTGAATCGCTATCCCATGCCGTTTCTGATGCCGGCTCCTCGTTTTGCACGATTGGCAGCGGATGTCATTCGAAGTGGGCGTAGCTACGCGGTTATTCCCTGGCAAATGCGCGGTGTGTCGTGGTTGCTGCGTTTATTGCCGAATTGGTTGTATGACCGCGTGATGGCCAAGGCTCCTCATAAAACATCTCTCAAAGATCACCCCCATTCCGATGTCACTGCTGGTTGATGCACTAGGTAAGAAGCATGCACCGGTTGATCCGGGTAAAGCCGTGCGTATTGTGTCGCTGGTGCCTTCGATTACTGAACTCTTATGTGATTTAGGTTTGGCGAGTCGGGTGGTGGGGCGCACGGGATTTTGTATACATCCACAATCAGCGGTGTCAGCGATTCCGAAAGTAGGTGGTACTAAGGATGTGAATTTTGAAAAAATTCGCCGCTTAGCGCCCACTCATTTGATCGTTAATATTGATGAAAACGAAAAGCCCACCGTAGAAGCGCTGGCCGATGTGGTGCCTAATGTGATCGTTACGCATCCGATGGCGCCGCGCGATAACCTCGAGCTATATCGTCTGTTGGGCGGTATTTTTCGTAAAGAACGTGAAGCGAATGTGTTGTGTGAGCGTTTTGAGCGTGAGTACGATGCCTTGGCAGTGGCTATGTCATCCAATGCTAGGCTTTCGTTTTCTACCAATCGTGTGTTGTATTGCATCTGGCAGGATCCGTGGATGACTGTCTCACGCGATACCTACATCGCGTGCATGCTTGAGTTAATCGGCTGGCAGCAGTGGCTGGCGGATACGGGAGTGCGTTATCCAGAATTTACGTGGGATGCGAAGATGTTGTCGGTGATAGACGAGATTCTGCTGTCATCCGAACCCTATCAGTTCACTCAAAAACATGTCGATGCCTTAGAGCGTCAGACCGGTAAACCTGTACGTTTGGTGAATGGCGAGATGTTGTCTTGGTACGGCAGTCGAGCGATACAGGGATTGCGTTACTTGCGTGAATTAGCGGGCGACTAATTTTGCACTGTGCGCTTGCGCAACGGCACTACGCTAATAAGCCCACTGGATGGGCTTATTTCTTTTTTGAGATTCGACTTAGCATGCGTATGAATTCATGCGCCAACATCTTGTGATGTTCATCCAGTTGCTGCATGGTGGCGATGGCTTTGGTATCGAGCGACGAGAGGGTGCTTGATTGTGCTTTTCTAAGGTTAGCGTCGATACTACCAAAGCGTAACCAGTCGGTGGGTACATCAAGCCACTCAGCCAGAGCACGTAATTTTTCTTGGGTAGGAATGGATTCTCCCTGCAACCATTTGCGCGCTGCATGAACCGTGACCGACTGACCAGCGAAGCGTAAATTGAATTCGCGCGCGAGTTGAGTCGGGCTGTTAGGAGATTGCTCGGCGTTGTGAAGCGCTTGTTGCAGCCGTTTGCTGAATTCCAAGCGTTCGATTTGGGCGTTCATGTATGAAACTATTGCATGTACCCACGTAACAGTCAGTTGGTTAGCGCACTACTTTTTGTAGAATGTTAAATATTTTTATTTTTCCAAAGTTTTTCTAAATGTTTAAAAGAAGAAGACGGATTAACAACGCTGTAATTTTGGTTTGTGACTAACGGATTATTTTATAGAGAGTGAGTTTACGCCTCGCGAAAACTCATTTCCTGACGAAGCGCAACACATTGTCTGTACCTGTAGTGCGCTGTAATTCACCGGCATACCAAAGACGATGCAAATGCGCGAGCGCTTCACCCATCGCAAAACTGAGTTGGTGTGCGTCCAGTGTGCGCGTAAACATAATCGGCACGATATCGGCTGCGGATTGAGGCCTTACACAAGCCTGACGCACTTCTTCTAGGCGTTCTGCGTGGTGAGTGTTCAGCTGTTGTATGCGTATATGCAAACCGGTGAAGGGTTTGCCATGCGAGGGCAGGATCAAAGTATCGCTGGGAAGCGATACAAACTTTTCTAACGATTCCAAAAAATTTCCAACTGCATCGGATTCTGGTTCAATCGCAAACACAGATGTGTTGGTTGAGATACGCGGCAGCACCATGTCCCCCGAGATCAACACATTCAGTGACTCGCAATACAGCGCCGCATGTTCGGGCGAATGCCCGGTGCCAATGATGATGCGCCATGCATGCTCGCCGATAGTTACTGGATGATTTTCGTCGAGCCGTAAAAATTCGTGAGGTACGTCCGGCACTAGAGTCGGGTAATAGTTTGTGCGGGCTTCGAGTTGCGCCAGCATGTCCTTATCGGTCAGCCCGTGCTGCTTGAAATGCGGCACCATCGCAGGGCCGTCGGCACCGGGCAATCCAGCGGACATCATGCGCGCAAACGCGTATTCACCCACGGTCATCATTAACGGCGCTTGCCAACGCTCGCAGAGCCAGGCCGATAAACCCACATGATCGGGATGGCAATGTGTGACGATGACTCGGAAAACTGGCAAGCCATTCAGTTCATTCGCAAAGATTTGCTCCCACGCCGCGCGCGTGACATCGGT
>JACCEC011927669.1_pt1 | contig 13824 bp, 10 predicted proteins | sample 7450121 | NCBI WGS metagenome assembly JACCEC01 (sample SAMN15323455, study PRJNA562643) | freshwater metagenome | isolation source: river surface water | place: USA:Blue River Watershed | collected 2017-08-18 | reverse complement strand
CTGCAACGTATGCGCGCGTCATCGCAGCGCTCTATTTTTGCGCCGACTATCTGCGAGTACACAACGTACTTTTGTGTTGCCGCTGCGGCCGGTCTTATGTTAAGTGCAAGTGCAGTGGTTTCTTGTGAGGCGAATATTACGCTCATGAGTTTTCCAAGAGCGCGATTGAGATGCCTATTGTTTTTGTCGTAATACACGCGCAATCTTTCTCCGCCGACTAGCTCCTCTTCCGTTGCGGTCGCGATGAACTGCTGCATTTGCGTGTTTGATTCCCTTATGAGGAACACACGCACCCATATCGGCGATGAAATTATCGTTGACGAGAGATGTCTGCAATCCGCGGAAATTTCAACGCGCGTAATACGCCGCAAGTGCACTCGCATATGTAGTTGCATACCCTCGAACAGTCTTCGAAACTTTGTCACGCTGAATTTCAGCGGCGCTATTATATCAATCATAAACGCATCTACTGGCCCCGGCCAAATCATTTTAACATCATATCGGTGCTTCGGCAACATCGCACGTGATTTACGGGGAATTACTCCCATCAATATCATAAAGCAACCATCGCGCCGGCGCCCGGTGTATTTTTTGTCAAAGTCGGGCGATGTAAAACAAAGAGACGTAGATACGATCTCTGATGCAGGGATTTCCTCTTTTGCGCGCTTAAGCATATATTTGGTTTTGAAATAAAGGCACGCGCTCGCACGACCATCCGAAATTTGCAACGGCAAATGACAAATTTGTGTCGTGATTTTCATGTCAATATGGCCATCTTTCATATCTTTACATTCCGTAAATACAATTTGATCGCGCGGGGTTATCCTTCCAAATAGTTTTAGTTCGTTCCTGATGTGAATCATCTTGCAATATATCACTGACAAAATCAAAATTTTACGAAGACATTGTGTTTTCGCGGAACCGAGCGAGCACAAAAAAGTTAAGCATAACAAAATTTATATCGAAATGCAACGGGCCGATAAGGGCTTGAAGACGTGCGCGCCGACATGACACGCTCCCATTCATAGAGAAATCTCTGATGGTCCGCATTGATGAGTGTGTGCGTTCCAATGAATTCCGTATCTGCATTGAAAGATATGCCTCTGTGCTGCGCTACGAATGCTTCGTCGCCCCACAATATCGGATGCACACCTGGAACGGCGTCGTCGGCGTCGGCCTCGTCGGCGTCGTCGGCGTCATCTGCAACATGGCCGTGCGCAATCTCGACTTCATCGGGATCTTCATCCTGCGGCCCGAGTAGCGCATCGAGATCGATCATATTGAAGTATTTTATCTCGGCGACTGCCTTGACGTCCGCCATCGCATGCGCAATATTCGTGTTAACGTATACTCGATTCGCATCGGTCATTCTGTACATGGTTGTGGCGCGGTTTCCGGTCATTTTTTGGGCACGACATAGATCGCCGATGACTGTCAAATCGATTTTTTGCTGCAAGAACAGCCGCATCGACTCCTCCATATCCGGCGGCAGCTGCATATATTCAACACTCGCGCTGCATGGAAATGGTTGAAAGATATGATCGCCGCTGCAATACTCGACCGTATTAATGATCATATGCGACCGCGGCGCGGCAATTGCCGCCGAGTCAAGAATAAATTTCGCGACGACTACGCCGCGTTCGGCAACGTAATCGAAGGAAATATCAGACTCGCGAATGAAGATGCCACCAAGTTTGATGCTGAGAACACACTTGCGAATCTCACCAGGCCGCTCTTTTGTGCTAAATGTCACCACGAAATTGATCGGAGTCTTTTCTGTGGATATGCTTTTCGTGTCATGAAGAATGATGTTTTCCGGTAAACCGATGTCAACATCAAGCTTTGTCAGCAAGATAACGCCGCGGTTGAGATCCGGCAGCTTCTCTTTGATATGCGCAAGTTCTTTTTCTTCTATCTTGTCAGCGATACACGCGTTTTGCGGATCGCGTGTCATGAAGTATAGCGTCTGTGAGTGTCGCACAACAATAATACCACTGCTTACAACATGTGTATACGACGACGAATCGCGCTTAAAGGATCTTTCCGACATACACAGTGTATACATATCGCTGTTTCGCGACGCATAAAACACACGAAGTATCCTCTGCGCGCTTTCAAGATCACGCAGTGTCATCAGCAGCGCCTCAATATCGCGCTTAGTGTACACAGTTTTTGGAGTAAATTCCGCATTTGGCAATAGCTTATTTTCGCATGTCTCACCGCTGTCAAGGTCTACGAGCTTGTATTGTGTGAGCGCCATTGTGGAGGTTTGATACAAAAAAGAAAAGCATTTTCAATATTTTTTCCAAAGAACGTAGTTCTTTGCGGGGACGAGGTCCCTTTAGAACCCTGCTGCAGATGAAAAACAACTCCTGTAGACAAAAGCAGGAGGGTTTTAAAACCCTGCTACGGACGAAAAACAACTCCTGTAGACAAATGTAGGAGGGTTTTAAAGGGACGCAGTCCCTTTAGGCGTTTTAAAGGGTCACATTCCCTTTAATGAACACGAGACTCTGTTGAAATACAAACTGACTGAATGGAAACGCGCTATCGCAGAAATAGGCGACGGGACACTTTTTCGCCCGATCGTACGGATCCTCGCCGGTATTGGTTATGTTCATATAGTGGCCAGCGCCGATATATCGCATGACTCTGAGTTGCCCTTCGAGTTTTTCTCCTACATACGGCGATACGGCACTGCCTTTAGCATCGCACTTCTTCGGAAGTGACCCTTCTGTTTGCGTGTAGTACACGTATTTTTCTGTTAATGTTTCTTTCGGAACAATACTATTCTCAAAGTTAAAGCCACGCGGCGCGTATACCACAGACATAATGCTCTCAACCGCATATGAGAGCGGCGCGGTATGCGCGTCGTAGTATGCATAAAGAGTACCGTCTGTTACTTTCGAAAGTAGTTCATCGTCGGTTTTTGCGTTTTCGATAAACCGTTGCATGGCGACATTCGACTCTTTGATAAGGTAATAACGCATCCATATGTTCTCGGGCCGCGCAACCGCACGGAAAAACAGATAGTCGGCGGAAATCTCGATGCGGTTGAGCCGGCGTAGTTGCATGTAAACATAGACTTTTGTATTTCTCATCATGACATTGAACCTCGAAATACTGTAACGCAGCGGCGCTCTAATGCCAATAAGGATTCGTTGCGAATATATCGGCATATCGAGTTCGTACTTATGAGCAGATTTTAGCGGTTCTTGCATATCGCTGCTACGTTTGGACGAATCGATTATTGCGATTTCGAAGATGTTTTTTCGTTCGCCGCTTGCATGCTTCTGAGGGAACTCTTGTGTTGTGAATTCCATACGCGCAGAAATAATCTCAGACGCAGGCACATCGACATCAGTCTGCTTGAGCAAATCTCGTGGGCGAACGACAATATATGCGAACGGGCACGAGCTGAAAAAGCGACTTGGCAATTCACTAAACGGAACAACAAACCGCACATGCGAAGGTGTGCCGTCTCGTGATGCTTTGTATTCTGCCGACGCGGCCTTCGTCACCACATACTTCGGAAATTGCTTGTGCCGCTCATTTGGGACGTGAATCATTGTGTACTTGACAATAAGGTCCCATGAAAATCAAAATTTTATGTGAAGCAGGGTTTTAAAGGGACGTGCCCCTTTAAAAAATTGATTTCACAATACGATTACACAAAGATGGGAAATAAGGGCGGCAAAAAGGAACAAAAGGCGCCTGAACGGCCCGATGCGGTCGAGCCTAAATACAAAGAAACGCCGAAAGAGAGCGCAGCGAGTACTTTCAAAGAAAGTCAAGGTGTGGTCGCTCTGATTCCAAAACGAGAATACCCACGACATACAAATCAATATGACGGCTTTCCAATACTGCGGCAGATGGAAAACAAGAATGATAGTCTGCAGGCGCACCTTATCGATGAGGCTGTTCGCGCATATGAACGTGCAAACTTCGACCCAGACGCGCAGAGAGTCGCCAAAGAAGGTATTGTCAAAATGATCGAGTACTATAATTACCGCGGCCAAGCACGGCCGCGCTACGGGCAAGTCGTCGAAAAAATGACGAAGCTTCCAAACTTCCGCCTGTACAAACTGGTATCTCTCGTCGACAAGATTGGTCCGGAGCCATGGGACGGCAACAATCATTTTAATCCTCTCAAAAACTCCGTTGCAATTCTCGAGTTGGCCGTTGATGAAGTCGCGCATAGCAGCAATTTCGACGGCAAATTTCTCGATGCCAATAGTCTGCGACGCGGCGAGAAGTACTGCGCGCCGTCTGCATTCGTGCTGCGCGCATGGATCATCTCGGATTTCAAGAATATTCAAACGGTCGAACAAAAAGTCACAGAGGGAAAAGCAAAGTTCGCATCAATATTCGACTCGACATTTGAGTATGTTCTCGGGCAACAAGTGTTCGTGCCGGATTTCGGCAAGCCTGGCCGCGGCTGCATTTGCGGAATTCATGGCTTCGTCACAAAAGAGGACGCGGTAAAATTCATCCGCACAGGCTTCTCCGGCATTGACACTTCGAATAAGCTCGCAAAAACGCGCGACTTGAATTACAGCGACATCGTAAATACCATCGAACATACCGATGTCGAAGAAGGCAGCAAGGGTCGCGCCATCTATATGACAGAAGAACAGCTGCTGCGCGGCGTCGAGCGGGCCTACGAGAGGCAATACGGCGACGTTGTCATTATGGACAATGTATGAACGGCCGCACCGTTTTACTTTTTTTGTTCAGCCCTCAAAAGTTTGAATTTTGATTTAAAGATAAGCTTGTGCATATAAGAACCATGTTTATCGAAGAAAGCGCTGATGTGTATGTGGACCAAAAGCAATTTGCGGAAATCGATGCGATTCTGAAAATAGAGTTTAAGAAAGACCTTACCGACGATGCGGATCCGCGCCTCATTTATGTGTTTAATGGAATTCCGCAGGCACCGGCTCTTCGTGTTTGCGTCAAAGTTATACGCAGCGATGCGGCCGGCGATATGAAGACATACGCGCAGTTGCAGATCTCGCCGCCGGTGATCGGTCCATATATTCTTGCGGATGCGCAGCATCGCAAACGCATTGTCGCGTTGTTCACCGACTTGCAAAAGAGAACACTCGCGCCCATTACAAAAGAAATTGTGTATTATATGGACAAATACAACAACGACATGGACATGATGCGCTGTATTGAAAATCGCATTAATGACTTTTACGGTGTCGCATGGGATCCTAGGGCGAGAGCATATGCGTATTACACTTCCGTTGTCGTCTATACATCAGAACACATGCGTTATGCCGACGCGGAACGGCTGCAAAAGATCAAACTAAACGCAATCTTATCTTCGATCGATGCGATTTGCGACATATCCCGCGCGACCGTTTTCAATGCCGCTATGGATCTGCCGCTAGTTGAGAAGAAACAAAATGAAGATCTCATCAACAGTATCATCTTCAAGGCGCCCGAGACCGACCTCATCAAGCAAAAAAAGGCCGTACCAAAAAAGAAAGTAAGTGCTATGCGCTTAAGTGCCCCTACAAAGAGTAAGAAGTGACGCGGAAAAACGCGCTCTTGCGTTGAAAAATGTTTCCTACATTTTTAATAGTACGTTGTGTGAATGTCGCGCGCCATATCGCCGATGTCAATTGCGCGCTGATTGTTGCGTTCGTGAGGGCGCGTGCTCTGTTGTTGCGACCGCGTGTACACGCCAAATTCGAACCGCGCGTTATCTTGGTCGATTTCCGTTGTCTCTGGCGTTTGAATATCATATTGCCGGACACTCGCACTATATGCAGGGGTTTTTTTCGACTCCTCCGCATACCATTCGTAGTCGGTGTTCGCCTTTCGGCGCATGTTCTCGGGCGGCTGCGCGAGTCCGTAATTCTTGACTTCGAATGTTTGTTCAACGTTATGCGCGACGATACCTTTTTTTCTGTTGTGAGTAACGTCGAAATCCGTCATGTCCATGCTAGGCGCGTTGTTGCTTTCGTAGTAAATGCCGTTGTCGGACGCGGAAGTATAAATTGCTTTACGCAAATCTTCCTTTTTTTCGCGCTGCGCTTCTTGCGTTGCGACCGTCATCGACTCCTTAACTTCGTGGTTCATGATGGCGCGATCGGCGACCGGCCGCGTGTTGGTCGGCTTTGTACCAACGCGATTAACAGCGCCGTCGATGGCCTGATTCGCACTCGGCGCATGTGAATTGAGAACGCCCATCATCATGAGCTTGTAGTAATCGTCGGGGTCGATCTTATTTTTACGATGCAAGTTCACAGAGGAATCGCCGTATGTCGGCGTACCTGCAACGGCTTGTTGAGTAACGCGGAGACGCTCGATGTCGACAATAAGATCCGCGAGCATGCGGTTGGCCATCTCGCCGTTGATCGGCAGCGGCGCATAGTGATCGAGCATCGACTGCGTGCGGTTGACGTCCCATTTCTGATCTGCGCGGCCCTGACTCGTGCGAATATTTCCATACCGCGCAATCTTCACACGATGGTCGGGTGTGCTATGACGGAACGCGGTCGTTGGGTCATTGCTGAGTCGGCTGACTGCATCGAGCTTATTGCGATGCGTAGCCTCTGTGATGTCCATAACAGTGCCGTCGAGCTGACATTTCGGCAGATCGCTCATCGTGCGAACCGTCTTGACGGTACCGCCGTTGTGCCATGAGTCCATCGATTCATCGAAGTTCTGAAAGTATTTCTTGAAAATCGGCTGTGTTGCGCGCACGTTCCTCACCATCTCTTCGGGGTTGACACCAATTTCCGGCACTGAGTAATCGTCGTCAGGAGACTTTTTGATGAACGCGGCTCTTGCCATTTGCTGCTCATAGTGCTTGCGCATATCAGGACCGGTCGCAATACCACGCGGATCGCGCTCCATAAACTCCCAATCCGTGAATGAACCATCAGGCAAGTCCGGATATACTTCGCTGCGCGCGCCGGAATGGCGCAAACTCAGCCGTTCAACACTGCCATAACCGCCGCCGCGATCGTCGCCGGAACGAAATTCATCACTCGCTAAGCTGGGCGCATCCGGTCGGAAGTCGCGCATGAGGCCGCGGAGATACTGATTCGTCTCATCGGGATCCTCATAATAGTCGCTGACGGCGATCTTTCGCAAATAGATATCGTCCGGAATAATACCATATTGGCCTGGCTCTGTGTAACTGCGCGACATTCAAGCGATGCTGATTGTAACAGTGATGAGATTACGCACCTAATTCCCCCTATATTATAAACGCTGTATCAGCTAAAAAACTATTAAAGTATTGTAAACATATACTGACTTAAAAAAAGAATATAAAAACCCAATGTCTTACCGAACATTTATCCAGGACTTCTGCGCGAGCGCAAAGTCGTTTGAGGACTTGCAACAGTTGCTCAAAGCGAATAAGTTTCAGTACCGATATAGCGAAAAAGTTCTTCTTATCTCATCGAAAGGCTATCAAAATGACACAGATTACAGCCCTGCACGGCAGGAAGCAAATGGAATTGTTCTCGAGCGCGGCACATATAAGATTCTTTATTCGCCGCCGTATACACTGAGGACGACGTTCAACGAGAAGGTCGTCAATGCATTTCTGAAAAAGGGCATGTATACCGTCACATATGCACGCGACGGAACCTCGATCGGCCTGTATTTTTACGACGGCAAGTGGAATATCTGCACCACGAACGGCTACTGCATGAACGAAATCAAGTGGGCCGCCAAGACATACACGGAGCTGCTCAATGACTGTCTCGCCGGTTTTAACCATACCTTTGAAAGTTTCACTGCGCTGCTCAACAAGAAGTGCTGTTATTCCTTTCTTATTCGACATCCAGACATGCAGGTGTTCAACGAGCGCCGCAAAGACGAGAAGCAAACGCCGATTGTGCCGACGATGTGGTTTGTGCAGCGCACCAATATTACGCCGACAAGCAAATACTACCTCAACAAAACATATGTTTCTGATACGTGTGTACGCGGGCAGCCGATTGTTGAAGAGAAAGATCTCACAATCAGCGAAATGAACAAGCGTGCGGCCGCCGCATATAAGACGTTTGTCGCGACGGGCAAGTGTTTGTACGGATATATTTTGCGGTCCGTCGATGTAAATGCGACTGAATGCAACAGCGACATTATCATTGAGAGCAGCATTGCCGTTGAAATTCGCACGAAATGGTACAATGCAGGCGTCATTTCTTACTGCCGCAAAAACAATCTTGACAGGACGCTGTTCGTATGCATTGCGTCTTACCTCGACAAGTATCACTTTGATGTGTTTGCGGAAATGTTTTCGCAGTATATGCCGATAATTGAAAAAATAAAACTTGTGTGCCAATGCGTCGTCGATAAGATTATGCACGATACGCCTTCGGAATTTGACGGCAATGAAAGCTTCCATCAGCTGGTCGCGGCTGTTTCACAGGGGTTCAAGAAGAATAACTTCGACACAACCGCGCTCGACACAGCGTCTGCCGCCGAACAATATCTATCGATGATGCGCCATCCGTGCTACCGCAACAACATTCTCTACGCAATTATGTCCAAAGGAGCTTCGCCCCTTTAAAACCCCCGATTCTTTAAAACCGCGGCCGTTTCTTGTTACGCCGTTGCTCCTCCATATCCTTTATTTTTTGCCATATGATCGAGAGCAGATTCGTCAATCGTTTGTTGTCTTCCTCGAGTTTTTGAATGCGTTGCAATGCTTCGTTCGTGGGCGCAGCCACGACAGCAGCCGATGGCGCGGCCACGGCCTTTACGGGTGCTTTTGCATACTTGATTCGAATCTCCTTTGCGTTGTTATTGTTAATGCGCCAATAATGAGTGCCTCTCGCGAGGTCAAACTCGAAGTTGTCGTCGGCAAGCTGTATTTTTTTGACGGTGCCGCCCTTCAAGTCGCCGTTCTTGCCGATGTATTTGATATAGTCGCCGACAGAAATACTTCCATATTCATACGGCTCTACCTTTGTAAAGTTGTCTTTGCGCTGCTTTTTCTCCGCGGCGCCGGTGGTGCGTGCGTTGTTTCGTTGATAATCCTGTGCATCCTGTGCAGAATGCCGCGTAGCCGCGCCCGTAGGAAACTTGTTCTCATGCGGTGACGAGGCGAATTTTTGCTGCAAGATTTCGTCGAGATTAAACATTGACATTCCCAGTTTAAATCTTTGTCAATATATACTTATCGCATAAAATTTGTAAGAACCGCGCAAAGATACTACATGCATTTAGATGGATAAAAAAGTAGAAAAGGACATCGAAGCATATATCACCGATGCCGATGAGGAAAAGGCCGCGCCGCCTCGCGAGGATATCGCGCACATCACAACGGAAGCGCAGCTAAACGCCCTTATCAACAAAGCAGAGCCGTGGACAGAGGAAGATTTCCGTTCTGTAGTGGCGTCGCGATATGTCAATGACCGCAATAAGCAATTCAGCGAAAAGGGAATCGTAGAGAAAAATATGTTGTGGATGGAGCAGGAATATCGAAAGCGATGGTGTTACGATGAAAAAGTCGAGCCGAAAATCAAAGGCATTCATGGTTCAATTCAACGTTTGAAGAAAATCATCACTTTCAAGCGGCACTGTCTATACGACACAATGGATATGATCATTATTGTGCTGCGAATTGTCGACATCGGCAGAAAAAAGGAAGCGAACTACGGCTCCGTTTTCTGCGAGCTGCTGCAGAACATCACACCGCTGCGAAGCGTTATGCCGCATTCAACGCAACAGGGCATCTACCACGGCGTCTTTATCAACATGTACAACAGTTCGCCCAGCTTCATTTCGTGCGACGGCGAGTACAGATCGCGCCTCTGCAGGTACGAATCATACATCGAAGCACGGAAAAAGTACCCCGATGTGTTCTCGGAGATCGAGGGCTACGTTAACAGTCGCAAAATTCGCCGTCGATGGAACCTTGTCATTCAGTATTTCTACCCGTCACTCGAACAAGAAAGCAAAAGCATTCAAGTCGAGCTCGCTTTGAAGACCGAAAACATTCATTTCAAACTGCTCGCCGTCAGTTGGTTTCATACGATCTACAATGAAATGCTCGGAATGACTGAAGCACACAGCAATGAAAGCTACCGTGAAATCTTCCTCGCGTACAAAGAAGAAGATATGGAATTTATGCGCAGCCTCATCATTAAGATCGGCGCGGTGCGCATCGAAGAAGTGCGAAATGCCCTGACGCAAACACTCGACAAGAGCAGTTCGACACTGTACATGCTCGGATATAAGATGATTCCTCTCAACGTTAAGGAAGTCCAAGATCCGCTGAAGCTGCGATATCGGCCGTGGCGCGAATACTTTGTGTCGAACAAATGCAACGATCTCATCGTGAATTCCATTTGCCCGTCATTCCCGTTCATGAACGACTGGTTCTACATCAAAAATTCTAAAAAGGGACTATTCGACAACCTCTCGCAATACGAGCGCATGAAGAACAGTGAAATCGCCAAAGATGTCATTCATACCCTCATTGAAGCACAGCGCGGCACATATTTCGCGGCCGAAAACCTGCCGTCAATTGTCAAAACAACCGAAGACATTAGCAAATGGATCAACCCAAAATTCCGCAAACTCAGCACGAAGATCGACGAGGCCATCGGCTATTCAATGGAAAACATCATTATGTCGGAAGTTACTCTGGGCATCATCAGCGAGTTCGTCGGCAGAACATTTTCCGACACAATTACGATTCTCAACAGCAGCAATGCGGTCTACAGTCAGCTCCTCGGGCACCCGCTGACAGATGCCGGTCATCAATATTTCGCAAAGTATGTCTTTGAAATTTGCTATGCATTGTATTGCATCAACACGAAACTCGGAATCTTGCACGGCGATTTCCATTTAAACAACGCGACAATCGGCGCCCTATATGTTCCTCACATCAATCCATTGCTGATGCCGCGACGAAACGCCGCAAAAGATGCGACGGTCGGCGCGCATGAAGATGCCGCTGCGCCTGACGGTGCACCCGCCACTGCGCTGTTAGGCGCAGTGGACGACGACGTTGTGACCGACGACGATGAGGCCGTGATTGATCAGCAGACGCGTCCTACGATCGATGTGCTACCGGATGTCATCAGCGACACGCCAAAAGAGCGCGAATATGTGCTGTACAACATCAGCGGCGCTCAATATCTCTACCCCAACAATGGTTATTTTGGATGCATCATTGACTTCAGTCGCGCCATTATTAACCCCAACAAATACGAAATCTTAACGGATTTGTCGCTGCCGTCTATCTATAAACTTGTAAGCGACGAAGAAAAGTTCCGCGCCGACGAGATCAACACACTTGTGACTCTTTATGTTCAGCTGTTTCCGAGCAAGTTGCGGCAACGCGAAGAGCTCGCCGTACTGTTTAAGAATCATTTTGATGCGGTTTTCAAGATACTTTCGCTGCTCGACATCTACATGTTTACGGTGCGCCTCACAAGAATTCTTAACAAAATGACGGTGCCCATCTGCAAGAAGGCAATCGCACTCGTGGAAAAGATCTTTAAATTGAGCGAAACGTACATCTCGCAAGAAATGAATTCGATGATCGACAATCCCGCAAAGCACGCCGCCAAGGTACTCGCTGATGAATGGCCGATTCTAGGCATCATAAAGAAGTGTTTCTCTGACTTCTCTACTGACACAAGTAAGATACAGTCGCTGAAAGGGTCTGTCACAGATGTGTATTGCTATGAAAACCACATGACAACATCGCTGAATTTGTACGAGAAGTATCCGGAGTTCATGAAGCGCATAGGATTCCTTCAGAAAGACGGCGGTGTTACTTACTTTGAGCTCGTCGAGCGCATCAACAAAGAGATCCGCCTCGAGTACGAAAAACAAAAAACGATCAATCTTGAACTCGTCAGCTACATCTCCGGCAGACACTCCGCGAAGTTTTTCTGAGAAAGCGACTAGTTGTACATTTTCAAATCTATTTTTTGATAGTTCTATATAGGACTTCAAAATGCATTGGGCACTTGTTGTGTTTTTCACGATTGTCGTGCTGTTTCTTATCACGATGAATAACGCGGAAGGTATGTTTTCGCGGCCGATTCACTATCAGAATTGGGACAATTTCAATGTCGCAAACCCATTCGACGACAGAACAAACCCCGACTTTCAGTACCGATACGGCGTCGTCGCGCCGACGATTTACGTCTAAAGGGACTGCGCCCCTTTAAAACCCCTAAAGGGACTGCGTCCCTTTAAAACCCTGCCCGATTTCTCCTTTAAACTTAACGCGGCATTAGTTTTATGTCTCCGAAAAAAAGAATAGATGCGGCCGTTGATTTACACTTGCGAATACAGAAATACACATTTTCGCTGTTCTTGCGCATACATTGTGTCGCGACAAATAGCGCCGTTCGGAATTTCGTGCTTTTTTTGTTCTTCCGCGTCCAAGAATCGAAATCCAAAATGCAGCAATGGATGTTTTACATTGAGCGTCTGCGGGTCGATTGTTTCTTCTTTTATTTTGCCATTGTTGATCGCGGTGTAGACAAATGGCGCGGTCTTTTTGAAGTCGCGTATGTCGCGGAAGAGGTCGTTCGAGAGCAAGATGATGTTGCTAGCAGTGCCGACTTTCTTCGAAATGGTATTTGCAAACTGCGACGCAAGCAACAAACAAAGAATATCATCGGCGGCTTTCTGATAATGGCCGCGCTTTGAAGTTGCGGGGGTGCTAGTTTGCGCCACATGCAGCGACACTTTCTTATCTTTAAGTGCTTTTTGTGCGGCTTCCCAGCGAAACGCAAGGTATGGTTTAATGACAAAATGAATTGAACTCGTGGGAAACGCCTTTCGCAGCAGCTTGACGACGTGAATTATTAGCTGTTCATATGGCATTTTATGCAGCTCGACATGTTTGTGAAGCAGATTATAAAGAACATTTTGACCATCAACGACAAGAATAGAGTTCTTGGCGAGCGACTTTTCTGCGCATGTGCCGATGTTTTCCGGCGAACATCTTGGGCGCTCGGCCGAGCCGATATGTGTGCGGGTAATAATCGGCGCGTCCAGACCGTCGAAGATTGCGTGCCTCTGTGCTTGTGGCCGGCGGTATGATTTGTCAAAACGACCCAGCGCATTCGGCAACATCGGCGGCGGGACGACGCGGCGGGGCTTTCCCAGAAATATTTTCGCTAGTTTTTCGGTAAGCTCATTCTTTTCTGCATCTGTCACACTATGATTCGCTGCTGCGCTGCTATTTTCTTCGATAAACTGGCCGAGTTTAGCTGCACGAGCGCGTAAACTGCCGACATAAACAACGACAAGTATTACAACAATGACAAAAATAACAATATAAATCCCTATGTCTGACATTGTGAGACTATATGAAACGAACAAAAAAAGATACATGTGGATAAGGAATTGTTGGGGTCTTTACAGAATCTTTGCGTAAGTTTAAAGAATCTATGAAAATTCTACAGAATCTTTGCGTAAGTTTACAGAATCTTACTTAGTTGTTTGCCAATGTCCGCCGGTGTCAGCTTCTTTCCGACGAGATCCCGCGCTGTGTCCGCCGTGATAAGGCAACGTTCGACAGCGTCAAACGCCACAAACAGCGCGAGATCCGGCACCTTCGCGAACTTCGCAATATAATTCGCGATGCTGTTCTTTAGTTTTTTGCCTGCGGCGTCCCATGAACTCTGCTTGACTTGCACAATAACGGACTCGCTCGCCTTGACCGGCGGCTGTCGAAGAATTTCTTCAAGGAATCGCACCGCAAAATATGCGTCGGTGCCCTTCGCTTTCAATTCGACGCTGCCTTCGTGATTGCAATCCTTATGATCGCCGGGCTTCTGCGCCTTACCGTCGGCTTCTGTCGGGTTGAAATGG
>JACCEC011376067.1_pt1 | contig 13824 bp, 11 predicted proteins | sample 7450121 | NCBI WGS metagenome assembly JACCEC01 (sample SAMN15323455, study PRJNA562643) | freshwater metagenome | isolation source: river surface water | place: USA:Blue River Watershed | collected 2017-08-18 | reverse complement strand
TTTTTTTAAAAAACAATTTTTTGATTTACAAACCTGTGGATAACAGCAGAGGTCTTGCCTCTGGCAGAGGCAAGGCCTCGGGAATATTGAAACAGAAATGATTTTTGTCAATCTTGGCTTTTCAATCCTCCACTAAAATGATATTAATTTTAAAAATTAAACACTTTTTAATTTGCAAAAAAAACCCTAAGGTGGTACTAATAATATCATGGTAAAAAAGCTGTTAATAGTTGAGTCACCTTCAAAAGCTAAAACAATAGAAAAATATCTTTCCGAAGAAAAAGCACAACTAAACGGAGAGTATATAGTTAGAGCTTCTGTAGGACATATAAGAGACTTACCAAAATCAAACAAAAATGCTATTGATATAGAAAATGGTTTTATTCCTCATTATGAAATCTCTAAAGATAAAATAAAGGTAGTTAATGAACTAAAATCTATTGCAGAAAAATCTGAATCTATAATTTTAGCTACAGACCCTGACCGTGAAGGTGAGGCTATTTCTTGGCACCTAAAAACAGTACTTGAAACAAATAAAAAAATAACATCTTCAATAAAAAGAGTTGCTTTTAACGAAATTACAAAAGAAGCAATAATAGAAGCTTTAAAAAATCCAAGAGACATAGACAACAATCTTGTAAAAGCTCAAGAAGCAAGAAGGGTCCTAGACAGACTAGTAGGTTATGACCTCTCTGGAGTTATTTGGAAAAAAGTAAGATATGGTCTTTCTGCCGGAAGAGTGCAATCCCCTGCTCTTAGAATAATAATGGAAAGAGAAAGAGAAATAAGATCTTTTATTCCAGAAAAATTTTGGTCAATAAAAGGAACTTTTGAAATAAATTTAAAAAATTCAATAACTCTCGAATGCGCAGAAGAACCTCGAGACGAAAAACTCGTTCAAAAAATAATGGATCTTGGAAATAGTCATAAATGGATTATTACAGACCTAAAATCTTCTGAACAAAAAAGACAGCCAAGACCTCCATTTACCACTTCAACTCTTCAACAAACTGCCAGCACAAGACTAGGCTTTTCACCATCAAGAACAATGCAAATAGCCCAAAAGCTTTATGAAGCTGGTTTTATTACTTATATGCGTACAGATAGTACAAATCTTAGCATACAAGCACAATCTCAAATAGCTTCAATCATTGAAAAAAAATACGGAAAAGAATATTCTGAAAAAAGATTTTATAAAACAAAATCAAAAAATGCTCAAGAAGCACATGAGGCTATAAGGCCAACACATGTAGAAAATTTCAACGCAGGAAATAATGAAGAACAGAAAAAGTTGTACAGACTAATATGGGAAAGAGCCGTATCTTCTCAAATGTCAGACGCAAAATTAATGAAAACAAAAATTACTGCGAATATTGAAAACCAAGAAATACCAGACTTTACCGCAAACGGTTCAAAAATATTATTCCCTGGATGGTTGGCTTGTGATACAGATGCAACAGGAGAAGATGTAATATTACCAGAAGTAAAAAAGGGTCAAGAAATAAAACTATTAGAGCTTAAAAATACTGAAAAATTTACAGAACCACCAAACAGATACACAGAAGCTGGGCTTGTAAAAGAATTGGAATCTCGAGACATAGGAAGACCTTCTACTTATGCAACAATAATGAAAACGCTTGAAGACAGAGGTTATGTCCGAAAAGAAGGAAGAACTCTTTTCCCTACCGACACAGGTGATGTGGTTTCTACTTTCCTTGAAAATAATTTTGCGACTTATATTAGTGATACTTTTACAGCTGAAATGGAAGACAATCTTGATGAAATTTCAAACGGCAAAAGAGATTATACAAAAACCTTAAAAGATTTTTATGGACCCTTTTCTAAAGAGATTAAAGAAAAAGAAAAACTAGAAAAAGCAACAAACATCGAAGAAGCTCCAGAAAATATCAGCTGTCCAAAATGCAACGGACAAATGATAGTGAAATTGGCAAGATCTGGAAAATTCTATTCATGCAAAAAATACCCTGAATGTACAGGAGCTTTAACAATAGATGGAAAAGAACTTGAAGGACCTAAGGAAACAGGAGAAAAATGCCCAACATGCGGAGATAAAACAGGAAAAAATGGCGGTGGAAAACTTGTCGTAAGAGAAGGAAGATATGGATCTTTTATTTCTTGTTCTAGATATCCAAAATGTAAATTTATAAAACAAGACGAAGAAGAAATAAAAAAGAAAATGACAGACATCACCTGCCCTGTTTGCAGTAATGGTAAAATGATGGAAAGAAGAGGAAGATTTGGAATTTTCTATTCTTGCAGTAATTATCCTGAATGCAAAAATGCTATTAAGGCAAAACCGACAGGAAATATTTGTAAAACATGCGGATCTCTTATGATGGAAGGCACAAAAACCATTCCAGAAAGATGTAGTGATAACAAATGTCCAAATAATAGACCAGATAAAATTGAAAAAACAAAGAGTGGTGTTTAGACTACTCTAAACACCTAAGGTTTTTGAAAAAACAACACAAAAATTTAAAAATTTTTAAATTTTTTCTAATAAAAATATAAGTTTTAAAAAAAATAATAAAACTTAAAAACAAAATGATTCCAAAAATGGAAGAAATTATATCTCTAATTAAAAACCTCAAAAAAGAAGATGAAGATATAATAAGAAAAGCTTACAACTTGGCAGAAAAAGCCCATGTTGGCCAAAAAAGACTCAGCGGTGAACCATATTTTATTCACCCTGTTCACACAGCAATAATACTCGCAGAGCTTGGACTCCCTCCTGTTGTAATAGCAACGGGGCTTGTTCATGATGTATTAGAAGAGACAAAAACAACAAAAAAAGAAATTGAAGAAATCTTAGGAAAAGAGATTGCAGACCTTGCAGAGAGAGTTGTAAAACTTGGGGATATAAAATATACAGGTTCTGAAAAAAATGTTGAAAATTTGAGAAAATTTTTTATCCATGAAACAAGAGATCTTCGAGTTCTTGCAATAAGACTAGCCGACAGGCTTCACAACGTTGAGACTCTAGAATTTGTACCCAAAAACAAACAAAAAAGAATTGCACTAGAAACACTTGAAGTTTATGCAAATTTAGCAAACAGGCTTTCGATGGGTCAACTCAAAGGAAGACTTGAAGATTCTGCTTTTAAATTTGCTTACCCTGAAGAATATTCAAAAATAACAAAATTACTGGAAGATAAAAAAGACGTGGGCCAAAAATATTTGATAGAAGTAAAAGATAAAATATTATCCATGATAGAAAATTCCAAAATTCAAAATTGGACTATCGACTATCGACAAAAAAATGTTTATTCTCTTTGGAATAAGCTAAAAAAATACGATATTAATATAAACAATATATACGACATCTCTGCCATAAGAGTTATTGTAGACAGTGTAGAAGATTGCTATCTTGTTTTAGGTTTAATACACGGGCAATGGAGGCCAATGATGAACAGAATAAAAGATTATATTGCTTCGCCAAAAACAAACGGCTATCAGAGTTTGCACACAATAATATTTACAGAATCTGGAGGTATCGTTGAAGTCCAAATAAGAACAAAAGAAATGCATGACAGAGCTGAGAATGGTATAGCTGCCCATTTTGCTTACAAAGAAAAAGGCGGTTCAGACAAAAATTTAGCAAAGAATGCTGAATGGTCTCACAAGTTGCATGATTTAAATCTTTCAAAAAATTATCGTGAAAATTTTGATAAATCTATCAATTTGGATTTTTTTAAAGATAGAATTTTTGTGTTTACACCCAAAAAAGACATCATAGATCTACCATCACAATCAACAGTGATAGATTTTGCATACGCAATACACACCAGTATTGGCGACCATGCCCAAAGCGCTATAGTTAATGGAAAAAATTGCGCCTTAAATACAGAACTTAAAACCAATGATATTGTCGAGGTAAAAATAAATAAAAAATCCAACCCTTCTTCAAAATGGATAGATTTTGCAAAAACAAACCTAGCAAAAAAACATATTCAAAATCATTTGAAATCTAATTCCCTTCTCGACAAATACACTTCTTTTGGAAAATAAAAACCAGTAGCTTGGCTACTGGTTTTTATTTAAAGTGAGAAATTTTTTATATTGTAGAGATCTATATCTTCTTCAGTTTTTTCTATTTCTTCTTTTGTTCTATCATCTATTAAATGATGATTGTCTTCTGTTTTTATCTCTTGTTCATTTTTTACTTCTTCATCCTTTGGCTCTTGTTCAAAGACTTGAGGTTCTGAATGTTGAGCAATAAAATTATCAAGCATTCTGTTTGGATTTTTCTCCTCAGAATTTTTAATCATGTTTAAAATTGTATGCAAATCTTCATTTGTAAAGAAATCTATAGTTATATATCCACCATTTTCTTTCTTTTCAATATGAACTCTAGTACCCAAAGATTCTTGAAGTTTTTCTTCCATTTCTATAATCTCAGGGTCAACAATATATTCTTTTTTGCGAACCTTATCATAAGCAATCCTTCTTGCAGCTTTTTCTGCATCTCTAACAGTCATTTTCTTAAATAAGATTTCTTTAAACAAAACTATTTGTTCTTCTGGTCTATCAGACAACATCAATATAGGTCTTGTATGCCCCTCACTAATTTTCCCTTCAGACAAAGAATCTAAAACCTCTTGAGGTAAAGACAGAAGTCTCAAGGTATTTGAAACATACTCTCTACTTTTACCTACTTTTTGTCCAACCTGAGCATGTGTAAACTTAAATTCTTCTACAAGCCTCAAAAAAGCTCTCGCTCTTTCAACAGCATTCAAATCTTCTCTTTGAAGGTTTTCTATAATAGCAAGCTCTAGCTTTGCCATATTGTCGTCACCAACTCTTATAATTACAGGAATCTGGTCGAGGCCCGCAATTTTTGAAGCTCTCAATCTTCTCTCTCCGGCTATCAATTCATACTCGACAGATATACCTCCGTCTTCTTTCTGAATCTCTTCTCTAGATACAACTAGAGGTTGCAAAACACCGTATTGTCTTATTGAGTCAGCTAAATCTTTCAATCGATCTTCATCGAACTCTCTACGAGGCTGATAAGGGTTTGGTTTGACCTTTTCAATATCTACCCAAAAAATTGAATTGTTATACAGATGTGACATACATATATTTTATCATATTTATTTAGTATTGAAAAATTAATTTAAATAGGTTATACTAACAAAGCATTAATATGCGTCGGTGGCAGAGTGGTCAATTGCATTTGACTGTAAATCAAACGCCCTTAGGGCTACGTAGGTTCAAATCCTACCCGGCGCACAAATTAAAACAAACTCCGCTTTTGCGGAGTTTGTTTTGGAATTATTTAGTTTTTGATGTTTTATTGTTTTTCTTTTTGTTTTCAACGATAAAATGATTATCTTTTTCAGAGACCAAAACAACATCTCCTTTTTTAACACCTCTCGAAACAATCAACATAGATATAGGGTTCAATATTTTATCTTGAATCAATCTATTTAGTGGCCTTGCTCCAAAATGAGGATCGTAACCTTGTTTTGCCAAAAGATCCAAAGCTTCGGCTGATATTTCAAGTTTAATTTCTTTTTCAGCCAACCTCTTTCTTACAACTTCTATTTTTATATCAACAATATTTCTAATAACCTCTGGAGGTAATATATCGAACACAATTATTTCATCAAGCCTATTTATAAATTCTGGCCTAAAGAAATCTCTCAAAGATTCATTTACTTTCTCTTTTGTGTTTACATATTCTTCTTTTAAATCTTTATTTGAAAAACCAAAAGATTCCATTTTTTCAATAAAACTAGAACCTATGTTTGAGGTTAATATTATTATTGTATTTCTAAAATTAACCAATCTTCCTTTTGAATCTGTAAGCCTACCTTCATCTAAAACCTGAAGTAAAATATTTAAAACCTCTGGGTGAGCCTTTTCAACCTCATCAAAAAGAACAACAGAATATGGTCTATGTCTTATTGACTCAGTAAGCGTACCAGCTTCTTCATAACCAACATATCCAGGAGGTGAACCTACAAGTTTTGAAACACTATGTCTTTCTGTAAACTCGCTCATATCTACACGAACCAAAGATTTGTCGTCATTAAACATAAATTCAGCCAAAGCTTTTGTGAGCTCTGTCTTTCCTACCCCTGTTGGACCAAGGAAAATAAATGATCCTATAGGTTTGTTTGGGTCACCTATACCCGCTCTATTTCTTCTTACAACGTCAGAAATTTTTCTTATTGCTTCATCTTGTCCTACAACTCTTTTCTTTAAAACATCTTCCATTTTTACGAGCTTATTCATTTCTTCTTCAAGCATTTTTTGAACAGGTATTCCTGTCCATCTTGAAACAACAGAAGCAATATCTTCCTCAACAATGTCCTCTTTTAAAATTCTTCTAGATTTTTGTAATTTTTTTAATCTTGAAAGTTTTTGTTCAAGCTTGTTTTGTAATTCTGGAATCTTGGCATATCTTATTTCAGCAGCTCTTGTAAGATCTGATTTCATCTCTGAATTTTCTGCTTCAACCCTCAATAATTCTAATTCTTTTTTAATTGACCTTATTTCCAAAACGGTTTCTTTTTCGTTTTTCCATTTTAATTCTATCTCGTAAACTTTTTCTTTTAGATTGGCTATCTCTTTTTCAATATCTTTTAATCTATTCTTTTGTTCTTTGTTTTGAAGATTTTTATTTCTTTCTATTTCTTTTGTTAAGGCTTCTTTTTCAACTTCAAAACGCATTATTTTTCTATCTGTATCTTCCAATACATCTGGTTTATTTTCCAGAGCCAATCTCAAAGATGAAGCTGCTTCATCAATAAGATCCACGGCCTTATCTGGTAAAAATCTATTGGTGATATATCTAGAGCTTAAATTTACTGCTGCTATTATTGCATCATCTGTTATTCTGACTCCATGAAATAATTCATATTTTTCTTTTAGGCCTCGCAAAATAGCTATTGCATCATCATTGCTCGGCTCTTCTATATAAACAGGCTGGAAACGTCTTGCAAGAGCAGGATCTTTCTCTATATGCTTTTGATATTCCTTTATTGTTGTAGCTCCTATTGCTCGAAGTTCACCCCTTGAAAGAGCCGGCTTGAGCATGTTGGAAGCATCTAAAGAACCCTCGGAAGAACCAGCTCCTACGATGGTGTGTATCTCATCAATAAACAAAATTATTTGTCCATCAGATTTTTCTATTTCTTTCATTATCCCCCTCAACCTTTCTTCAAATTCCCCTCTGTATTTTGTACCAGAAAGCAACAAACCAAGGTCCAAAGAAACAATATCTTTATCTTTCAAACTTTCAGGAACATCGTTTTTTGCAATACGAATTGCAAGAGCTTCAGCGACTGCAGTTTTTCCAGTACCAGCTTCTCCTATTAATATAGGATTATTTTTTGTCCTTCTAGAAAGAATTTGCATCATTCTCATTATCTCTGCATCTCTTCCTATTACAGGGTCAAGCTTATCTTCTCTTGCAAGCTTTGTAAGATTTCTAGTAAACTTGGTTAGCATTTTAGGCTTCTTGCTAATATTTGATTCTGTTGAATTATCTACTCTTAACTGTGCCAATACTTCTAAAACCTTGTTTTTTTCTATTTTAAACCTCAAAAGCAAATCCCTTGCTTCCCCTTGAACTTCAAGTAAAGATATAAAAAGATGTTCCGTTGAAACAAACTCATCTTTCATCTCAACAGCAATCTTTGCAGAACCCTCAATAACTTGAGCGAGATCTGGTGTTAAGTATATTTGATATGAAGCAGAGATTGTATTTCTGTTTTCTGGAGACTCTGTTTTCTCGATAAGGTTATCTATCATTAAAACAGTATCTATTTCCATTTTATCTAAAATAGAAACAACAAGAGAGTCTTCTTGAACAAGAAGAGCCATAAGCATATGAAGAGAATTGACATGGTTTTGTCCTCTCTCAACTGCCAATTCGTGTGCTTTTCTTATCGACTCTTTTGCTTTCGTTGTAAAATTATTGAATGGTGGCATATTTTATTAAATTAATTATTATTGGTTTTTTGATTTATCAATTTCTTTATCTGTATTTTTCTCTGAAATATTTGTCATTTTAACAACAGACAATCCATTGTCAAATTTTTTCAAAATCGTTAAATTAAAATCTTTACCTCCTATATTTGTAGTGTACAAATTTTCTTTATTTAACAAAGATGAATCTACCAAGACAAGACCATTGTCGGATATTACAAGCCCCTGTCCTATACTTTTTACTTCTTTCTCTTCTTCCGAAGTAGACGAGGAAATACTATCTTTTTTAAAAATAGAAACTAGTAAATTTTCTTCAACCATCAAACCATCATTATCTTGTTTGTTTAAATTTTTATTTTGGTTTTCTTTTTGTCCATCATTTGTAGAAACTTTTTCTATTGTCCTTTGAATAACATTATTTATTGTCTGTGGAACACTCTTGGGGGCTTCATTCATTAAAGAAACAGTAATTATTCCAGTACCTATCGAAACAACAAAAGTCGACAAAAGAGTAACCAAAACAAGTTGTTTTTTGTTTAATTCGTTTATATCCATATTATTTAAATTATATCACAAAAACAGCTTATAACCAATTCTTGTATTTATTTAAAACAAAAGTAAAAGCCTTTAAAAACTTAATTAAATCAGATTTTTTTGTATGCCTTCCAAGTGTAATACGCAAAGAACCATTTGTTTTTTTCCCTTCATTTTCATACAATGCAGAAATAACATAAGAGCCAGAATCATCATCACTCTTACAAGCACTTTTTTCTGAAACAAAAAAACCTAAATTGGACAATTCAACAACCAATAGTTCACTAGATATTTTATCTACAGAAATATTGATATTGTTTGGTAATCTGTTTTCTAGTCCCCCATTTATTGAAACATTAAAAGAAAAATTATTTTTTTTAAATTCCCCTATTAAAAAATCTCTTAAAACTGTAAGCCTTTTAGACTCTTTTTCTTTTATCTTTAAACTTTTTTCTAAGGCCAAAGCCATTCCCTCAACTAGAGGAAGACTTTCTGTTCCAGATCTAAGACCAAATTCTTGGCCTCCTCCAAAATAAATAGGATCTAAATCGACAGATCTCTTCTTAAATAAGACACCAATCCCTTTAGGCCCATAAATTTTTGAACTATTAAAACTTAAAAGATCAACCCCTAGTTTTTCTACATTTTCTACAAACAAATAATTTATTGCCTGACAAGCATCTGTGTGGAAAAAAGGATATTTTGTTTGATTGTTTTTTCTATAATGTCTAATTATTTTAGCAATATCTTCTATCGGAAATATAGAACCTATTTCATTGTTTGCATACATTACAGAAATCAAAATAGTATTTTCTTTAATATTTTCCTTTAAAAAATCTAAATCAAGAGAACCATCACTCAAAACTGGAATATAAGAAACAGAGGCCTGATCTGTTTTTTCAAGATATTTAAAATTCTCAAGAACAGCAGGATGTTCTACTTTTGTTGTTATTATGTGTGGTTTTTTATTTGGGTTCAATCTCTTAAAATTATTCACAATTCCCAAGATTGCAATAGCATCACTTTCTGTACCAGAACCAGTAAAAACAATTTCATCAGAATGAGCATTTATAAGTTTTGCTATTTTATTTCGAGCCTCGTCTATTTTGTTTCTAACCAAAACACCATCGATAAAAATAGATGATGGGTTTGCGTAATATTTTTTTTGAACACTAGACATAACACAAGCAACATCTTTATCTATGGGGGTTGCCCCTGCATAATCTAAATATATTTTATTTTTTCCCAGAATATTCATATACGATATAATAACATAAAACCATTGTAAAAAAAGCTTTTTTAGTATATAATCATATTTAGTTATGAGTATTACAACTATCTTATTTTTAGTGATTTCAATTATAGCCTTAATTTGTTTAGTTTGGATTTTATCTATAGAGATTAGATTAAAAAAGTTTTTTGCTGGAACAAAAGCAAAAAATTTAGAAGATCTAATTGTTACTCTTGGTAAAAAATACAAAGAAGTAAATGAAACACAAGAAGAGATAGACAAACACTTGTTAACAATAGACCAAAGGTTGAATAAGTCTATTAGAAATGTTGAAACACTAAGATTTAATCCTTTTGTTGACGCAGGAGGAAATCAAAGTTTTGCTGTTGCTTTTACAAATGATGAGGGCAACGGAGTTATTCTCTCTAGCCTCTATGCAAGAGACAGAGTAAGCATCTTTGCTAAGCCTATTAAAAAAGGAGAATCTGCATTTGAGCTTACAGAAGAAGAAAAAAGTGTTTTAACCAAAGCTTTAAAAAAATAATATTTTGTTTTAGTAAAAATAGATCTTTACTCTTTTATTAAAGAGTTATTTTTACTGAAATAAAAAAATGCTATGGATAATGAAAAAAAACTAACTCAAAGACCACCTGTTGTTGTTGTTATGGGACACGTAGACCACGGTAAGTCGACTCTTTTAGACTACATAAGAAAAACAAACATCGTAGACGCTGAAGCAGGTGGTATCACTCAGCATATTAGCGCTTATGAAGTTTCAACAAAAGACGAAAAAGGAGAAACAAGACTTATAACCTTTTTAGATACTCCCGGGCACGAGGCTTTTTCAAAAATGAGATCTCGCGGAGCTATGGCTGCTGATATTGCTATACTTGTGGTTTCTGCTGAAGATAGTGTAAAAGCACAAACAATGGAAGCTTACAACACTATAATAGAAAACAAAATACCATATATTGTGGCTATAAATAAAATAGACAGGCCAAACGCAAACATAGAAAAAACAAAAATGGATCTAGCTGAGAAAGGTATTTATATTGAAGGATACGGAGGAAGTATTCCTTTTGTGTGTATTTCTTCAATAGTTGGTACTGGTATAGATGAGCTTTTAGATATGATACTTTTGGTGGCAGATATGGAAAACCTTGAAGGCAATCCTCATGTCAACGCAAGTGGTGTAGTCATAGAAGCAAAATGTGATCCCAAAAGAGGTATTGGGGCTACTTGTATTATAAAAAACGGAACACTAAAATCAGGAATGTTTGTAACCTCGGGAGAAAGTCTTGTTTCTACAAGAATGCTTGAAAACTTTCTTGGAAAACAAATAAAAGAAGCCACTTTTTCTTCCCCTATCCACCTTATTGGTTTTGAATCTATGCCAGAAGTTGGAAGTGAATTTGAATCATTTAACACAAAAAAAGAAGCTGAAAATTTTATTAAAGAATTAAAACTAGAAAAACTTCAAAACAAAAAACCAGAAGTTCAAATAAATTCTTCTGACAAAATTATTCCTATAATAATCAAAACAGATGTTGTGGGAACTGTTGATGCCATAGAAAAAGAAATACAAAAAATAGTCAAAGAAGGTATATCTTATAAAATAATTAGCAAGGGTGTTGGAGCTATAAATGAGTCCGACCTAAAAATGGCAAGTGTTAGCAAAGATACCGTTATTGTTGGTTTTAATACAAAAATAGACAATGGTGCTCGTGATCTAAATGAATCATTAAAAATTAAAATTGAAACATTCACTATTATCTATAAACTTATAGACTGGCTAAAAGATTTAATAGAAGAAAGAAGACCAAGACATGAAGTCCCTGAAACAATAGGATCTCTACAAATCTTAAAAGTTTTCGGTAATACCAAGGACAAGTTTGTAATAGGAGGAAAAGTGTTGGATGGGAAAATATGCAATAACAGTTTAATAAAAATAATGCGAAGAGGTTTTGAAATAGGAAACGGAAAAGTAACAGAACTTCAAGTAAACAAATTTAAATCTAAAGAGGCTCTTTCTGGAAATGAATGCGGAATACAAATAGAAACAAAGGTTGAAGTTTCAAGTGGTGATGTATTAGAAGCTTACGAATTGGTAATAAAATAAAATGTCAGAACATAGAAGTGAAAAATTAGAGAATGCAATCAAAGAACAATCTGCTCTTTTTATAGAGAGGCTATCTTCAAACACCTCACTTATAACAGTTACAAGAGTGGTTCTAAGCCCAGACAAAAGAAGAGCTGATATTATGATTAGTGTTATACCCAGAGAAAAAGAAAATGCAGCTTATGGTTTTATAAAAAGAAACCTTGGAGATCTTCGAAAAGATATTAGTAAAATATTAAAAATAAATCCTATTCCCTTTCTTGATGTAAAAATAGACGAAGGAGAAAAAAACAGACAAAAAATTGACGAACTTCTAATAAACGGGTAGTATAGGATAAGCTATTAGATTAATTTGCAATCAAAATAGTCTTCAATAAAACGCTTAATTGATTTTTGTATATGAGATATTTTTATCCCCAAAGGATTCTTACAAAGCAAAGAAAAAGATCTAATATACAAAATTCGTTTGGCCTAGTCGCCAAGTGGTAAGGCACGAGTCTGCAAAACTCTTATACGGCGGTTCGATTCCGCCCTAGGCCTCCCGTAATAAAGTGGAAATTAATTTTATTTTCTGCTATTATGGAAAAATAATTTAATATTTATGCCCAGGTGGCGGAACCTGCCTGCCGGCAGGCAGGTTGGTATAAATTTATTATTATGTTTTACACATATGTAATTAAAAGTATAAATAGAAATTACATTTATGTCGGGCTAACTTCTGATGTGGACAGAAGGTTTCAAGAACACAATAGTGGTAAAAACAAAACAACGAAACCATATTCACCTTTTCGTTTGTTATTTAAAGAAAGTTATTCTACCAGAGTAGAATCAAGAGAAAGAGAAAAATATTTAAAATCTGGAGTTGGTAAAGAATTTATTAAGTCAAATTTTAAATAATATGCCCAGGTGGCGGAATTGGTATACGCGCTAGTCTTAGGAACTAGTGGAGCAATCCTTGGAGGTTCAAGTCCTCTCCTGGGCACATTATAAAATCTCACAAATTTGTGAGATTTTGTTTTTGAGGCCTGGGGCGGAATTGAACCGCCGCATAGAGATTTTGCAGATCTCTGCCTTACCACTTGGCTACCAGGCCTTATTTTAAAAATTTATCAAAGACTATTTGATTTCATAATCTTATCCGTTACTTAACAATTCGTCAATTCTTTGTCTGTTTTTTTCACCGTCATCAATCTTTACATCTAGATAGGGAATAGGATTTATCTTGAGTCCTTTGGAAATATATTTTCTCATTTCACCTAGATTTCTTTTTATGAAACCATAAGCAGCTTGCTCTTTTTCCCTAGGCAAGACACTTATCATTATAAAAGCACGTTTATTGTCAGGAGTAAGTGTAACTCTTGTAACTGTGATCATTGATGTTGGCCCAGCCTCTTTTTCAATAAAGGTAGCAGAAAGTTCCTTGATATGATTTTTTATTTTTTCTGATCTAAATTCTCCCATATTATTTTATATTTATAATAAAAGCTTCTAGAATATCACCTGGGGCAATATCTATTTTTGTTTCAACTTGAACACCACATTCATTATCCTCTAAGACTTCTTTAGCCTTGATCTTATTATGTTGAAGTTCTACGATTCTACCTCTTCCTATTTCAAAATCACGACGCATAATACGAACTGTTCCACCACTTACTATTCTACCTTCCAAGACTTTTCCACCGACAACCCTTCTGTCTTTTGTTATACCAAATGTTTTAAGAATTTTTAGAGAACCAGTTACTTCAAGTGTTTCTACTTTTTGTCTCCTTTCCTCCATTATTTCTTTTAGCCAATCTGTTAGTTTGTAGATAATATCAAAGGTTTCTATTTTTATTTTTAAACTTTCATTTAAATCTCTAGCCCCACTATCAATCTTCGTATTAAAACCTACTATTATTGTTTCTTTGTTTGCACTAGCCATTTTTAAATCTGATTCATTAATAGCACCAACTCCTGAGTTAATTATTTTATATGATATTTC
>JACCEC010367319.1_pt1 | contig 13830 bp, 13 predicted proteins | sample 7450121 | NCBI WGS metagenome assembly JACCEC01 (sample SAMN15323455, study PRJNA562643) | freshwater metagenome | isolation source: river surface water | place: USA:Blue River Watershed | collected 2017-08-18 | reverse complement strand
TAACAAAAAAAATAGTATACTCATAGTATCCAGTTGGATACTATGGGTTAGCTCTATTTATCATCTTTAGAAAACAATAAATAATTTGCACTAAAACACGCAACACTAGTAACTGCTAAAACAACAGTTAATTGTTTTAACTGTTTTAAAAATTTTTCTTTTTTCACTTCTTTTGTCATTTGAAACTCCTAGTATTTAATATACTCTTATAATATAACATTGAAAATTATCAATTTTTAAAGTTGCTATCCGAATTTAATAATATTAACACTAATAAATGTAAATAAAGTATAACAATATATTATTAATATATGTATGTTAATAAAGGAGTTAATATGTCAAGATTAGAAAGAGTGTTGTCTGGTAATGTCAACATTGGTATAGGAATAATGTTAGAATCATTATTCAATGTTAAAGATAGGTATGATAATAAAAGAGATATCCCTAAAAAAATAGATATAGAAAAGTATGATTATCATTTTTTTAACATAGTTACATTTATTAGAAATATAACACAATCTATTAAAAATAGTGATTACACCACAACAGATGTAACTAACATTTTAATAGACGAACTTAATTATATCAATAGTACTTATTACAGTAATATTAAAACTGAAATGATATTGTTTATACCAGATTATAAAGAACTTATACTGGAATATAATAAAGATAAAGAATATTCTATAACTAAACATGATGAAGATATTGCAGAAGTTATGGAATATGTTAAATCTTTAACTAATGAAAAACTAAAAGGTTTAGAAGTTAAAATTGTTAGACAAGGTAAAAAAGAAGTTATACATAAAAATATATTGTTAACCACATCTTATCTTTTAGATATTGCTATGATAGGTATGCACGATTGGTTAGAATCACATACTGGTATATTAAAGAATAAACATAAACTTAATAGTAAATATGCTACTATAGGTAAAAGAGATTTAAATCATCTTCCTTATAATAAAACTTTACATAAAGTTCTAGGGGATAAAACTTTTGTTAAACCTTTTAAAATAGGAACTAGAGTTGAAATCTATAATATAAGTATAAGTAAAAAATGGAATACTTTAACATCAGAAGATAAAGTTAAACAAGATATAAAACATCTATTAAAATAAATTTTTATTTTGTACCAAAACTATATTTGAAAAATAGAACATTAAAAAAATATTAAGGAGTGAACTTATGGCATACGAAAAAAAAGTGTATAAAAAACCAGATGAAAGAAGAGCTAGATATACTGGTTTAAATTTAACAAACATTAACGACGAGAAAAAATCTAGATTATTATTCTGGAGTTCTCTTAATGGTAACCCAAGAATAAATGTTTATTTAGATAATGAAGTTTATGTAAATAATAAACCAGATTGGAATAAAATTATCATTGCAAGTTTTCAACCGTTAGATTTAAAAGTATTTATAGAAGATTGTAAATTGAAGATCAAAGAAGATAAAAATGACTTCTGCGAAACAATTTGTTATTATCCAAAATTTGTTAATGGTGTTAAAACTGATGAAAGAATGGTTAGAGGTATTGTAAGATTCGGTAAAGATAAAAATGATGTGTGGTATCTTTATATAGAAGAACCAGATAAAGGTAAAATTAAATTTGATATCTTACCTAGCGGATGGCATACTGCTAGAATGGGAAGAGATGACACTAGTGAAGAATCTAAAGAATCAAGATGTAAAAAATATGCTATTGCATATATAGATATATTAGAACGTCTATTTAATTGGGATATTGCTGATGCACTTGTAAAAGTTGAACACATAACAGCAAGAGATGGTGGTAACATTATTAAACCTGTAGTTAATACTGGAAGTGTTACTGAAGTAAAAGAATCAACAGATTTAGATAGTTTATTTTAAAAAATAAACAGCAATATATTATTTAAATAGTGTCTTAGATACTAAGTAGAGTCTAACTATTTTGTTAGACTCTACAACCCACATTTATCAAGGAGATTTTATGGTAAAATTACTAGAGTCAAATTTATCATTTGTGTTTACACTGAATGATGAAAGTGTTACCTTCCCACTTAAGATTATCAACAAGAGAAACTTAGTGGTAGAACACCAAACAACACTTCTCAATGAGTATTTATCTTTTAAAGGTTATGGGTACCAAGAAAAACTTATAACAATACTAAAAGAAATACACAATGAAATAACATATACAGCGAGTAGTAAAACATTAGAAAAATTAGATAGTCTACCTATTCTTATACAACATTTAGATATTGAAGATATTAAATCTTTTTTATTCGATATTAAAAAGATAAGAGTACCATCTAATATTATTCAAGAGTTTTCTAAAGAGATGAAAGAAGATGGTAGATGGAGTGAAGAACAAACTTTTACTATGTATGATTATCGTAACTTAGCTGCAGAAGCTATAAGAATGAAAATATTACTAGGTCCATTAAACTATTACTATTATGTTAATACTAGTAAGTTTTTACCAGTATCTGTAGAATACAATTTAGTATTTTTATTATTAGAAGAATTATACAATTCTTCAGAAGCAATAGTAAAAGTAAAAAGTATGGTTGGTAAGTTGATTAACGGTGTTGATTTTAGAGCAGTTATTATAGATAAAAAATTACCTGCTGATAAACTAGATGATTACGTAACATCTATCATAATGATACAACGAATAGCTACTGCTGTAGTTCTTACAGATAACGAAACTAAAAATATTATTACTACTATATATAGTTATGGTTATAATAAATTAACTATCTCAGGTGATATAAGTAAAATTATTAGAGATAAAATTCCAGTAAGTAAAGAAGAAGCAGATACAGCTTCAGTTATTGAAGGTTATAAAGCAGTAACCAAAGTAACACCAGGTGATGTAGAAAAAGTATTATGGGTTACTAATTGTAACAGTAATAATGTAGAAGAGAGTTTAAATTTTATATTACATAATTCTCCTAAATATATTAAAGAAAATTGTAATGTAAAAATGATGTTAAGTAATAAACATATTTTAAATGTATTTAAAGATGATACTATATCTGATTTTACTAAGATGTTAACTAAGTTAATATTTAAAAGAACTATTAATAGTAGAGCTATGAATAATCTTAGAATAGAAAATATGGAAAACTTAATAATGGTAGGATATGAATTTTTATCAGAGATAGGATTTAAAAGTTTAGCTGATATGTTTGTGGCTAGAGAAATAGATTATACAGAAATAAGTATAAACAATCTTAAAAAGAAAGATAAAATAATTTATACTAATTTAGAAAAATATTATCCCGGTGGATTAGGAGAAAAGTTTGTTAATTCTTTAACAGATAAACTTTTAAGTAAAAGCTGGATTAATTATAGTGGTCCAATAAAACTACCAGAAAATATTGTAAATGATTTAGCATCGCTAATGATTAACCTTGAAGAAAACTTTAATTAAAAAATAAGAGGAAACCCCAATGAAATTTGACAATAAACCACTAAGTATGGATGTAATTAATTTTATATTATTTAGTTCAGATAAAAAAGTAAACGATATGTATCAAAGGTCTTTTAAATTAACTGGTAATAGTACCATCTTTAATACTATCGGAGAAATTTTAGATAATAATGGTTATATTTCACAAAATGAAATAGTAAAAAAATGTAACAACATAGTTAATCTTGAAGAGACAACTAATGGATTAGTAACAGTAGCAAATGGTTGGAATGAAAAAAGATTATCATTCGTTTTAACAGTTGAAGTAGTTTATTCATCTTCTAATAAACATATTTATTTTATAAATGGTTATACTGATTTTTACGACCCTATTTTAGGTAGAGACATTAGTAATATGTCTGTAAGATTATTAGATAAGACAATGGAATTTAATATTAATACTATAACTTTAATTACCGAAACTATGGATAGTAGTGGAAGACCTATTATTAAGTTTAAGGATAAAGTTACTATTTTAAGAAAATATGGCCAAGCATACGATTATGATTCTATTGGAGAAGAATGTTTAATTAGACCATCGGATATTATGTCTGATATTTATTTAGGAACAAGTTCAGGTGGTGAATATGATTCTGACCCAAAAGAAACTAATAGAAGTAATAGTAATAGTGTGAGTTATTTAGCATCTATTTTAAATACTATTGGAGATAGTGTAAGAATTTCTAATTCTACAAGTAGAGCTAAAGATGCAGATATGGCTAGACAAGATATAGTTAAAGAAATGGTAACTAATGCTGAAGATAAGAAAATGATGAAATGTCCATTCTTATTACATTTATTCAAAAGAACTGGAGAAGCAAAACCTTCTAGATTTAGAATAGATGATATTTTAGATATGGCAACATACCTAGATGAAGTTACTAAAGTATTTAACTTAACAGATAGAGAAGAAAATAGAAGAAACATTTTATCTTCTAATGATTTAGATAATACTTTACAACCTAAGATAGGTAATATTTTAGCATTAGAGTTTTATCAAATACTATCTTCTTTGTTATTCGATCAAATGTTAACAAGAGCTACTATACATATATCTAATCACCCTAGATTTATTATGGCTGGTGAAATAGCAAATTGTTTATATTCTGAATCTATGTTCCACAATGTATTTAATTCTCCAACAGCAGTTGAAACTCTAGATAGTTTCTTAAGAAGAATTATTCTTCCTAAAATAACTAAAGATGACCAAATCTATGTTGACCTTATGGCTGACATTAATATATTAGGAACATCATCTGTAGCTATTACTGTTAATGATGATGACCCAATGATTTTTAGATATAATAGTAGTATGGATAATATGTTCAGTCCTCTTATCTCTACACAACAAAATAAAAATGTACTTACAGATGATATTTCAATTATCATCGACAATGTATTATAAGGAAATAAAATGAAGTTATTAGATTTTTATACGAATATGGTAGAATCAGTTGGTTTTACCGTAAGTGAAGAAGGTGGTATTATTTCTGGTAATGGTGTTAACATAGAAAATGATTTTCAAATACCAATTATGTTACCAACGAAAGAAAACCTAGATAGTATTTTATCACAAGATGGTAAAGTTCAAAAGATAATGTTTAATCCATTAATAGAAGATGTGTTTACTAAAAAGAATAGTAATATATCTTTAGAGAAATGTATTACATTCAGTAACATGAAATTAATATATAGTTTAAGTAATATCGGTTTATTATTAATATCTGCTATTGATGATACTGATAGTAATTTTAAACTTAATGATTTCTACGAAAAAGTAGCATTGGTTATGAAAAAATTAACTAATGTTAAAAAGTTAGTAGATGATAATACAGAAAATATCTGGAGTGAAGTTATTACTAATAGCATTATGGACGCTGAACATAAAGCTATTATGATTTCACAAGTTAAAAGAGGTAAGATAGGTAAAGAATCTTATAACTATGTAACATCTATACATTCTCCATTATTGGATTATATTTTAGAAAAAGAAACTGATAATGAAAAGATTACTGAATTATTAGGTGTAAAGGTAAGACCTAAAGATGTTGGTATTATTAAATCTATCTTAACATTTATGCTTAATGGTATTATGGAAGAAGATGGTAGTAAATTATCTATTGGTTCTAATAGTGAATATGCAGCATTAGAATCTTATCTTACTCTATATATTACTATAGTAGAATATTTTAACGAGATTACAGAATCTTGTAAAACAATAGATGCTGATTTTTATAAAGAAGCTAAATTTGATCTAAAATTATCACTATCTGATTTAAAGTTATTACCAGAATTAAAAAGAACAGCTATTACTATTCCAAATGAAAAATCTTTAGATAGAACTTCTAGTTTAAAAGAAAGATTAAATAATACTAGAGATATGCTTTCAGAACCTAGAAGAGATGTAAGGGATGAAAGAGAAGAAAGATATCCTGTTCAAGATGAAAGATATAACGAAGTAGAACCAGTTAAATCTACATTCAATAGTTTAATGGCTAAAATAACAGGTAAAGCTATGCCTAATGATAATAGAATTCCAAATAGAGAAGAGTATAATGGTCCAAGACCTGACTTACATGTTTCTAGAATTTATGATGAAGCACCAAGATATAGACAAAGAGAAGATGTTTATAATCCAACAGGAAGAGCATCTAGATTATCAGATAACGATGTATATGTTCCAGCATCACAAAGAAATGTATCTAGGGGAAGTAGTTCACTTTATAGTAGAGGTTCTAGAGATGATAGATATGAAAGAGACACCAGAGCAGATAGAAGAGATTCAGAATATAGAAGAAGATTTAGTTAGAAGAATACTTAGGAATTAACCTAAGTATTCTGATATAATATCTGAACTAGCAAGTACAATATTGGTTTCACCATTATAATCGCTACTTGTATCATAATCGTTTAGTGCGATAACCACATTGACATGTGAAGGAGTAATACCTAAATGTTTTACTAATAAACCTTCCATATCACCTTTGTAACTATGTGCTATAGTTACATCAATACTTTTTGTAGTTATATTATTACTGTTTTGTAATATTTTATTAGCTATAGCAAAGTAATCAAGCATATCAACTCCAATTAAAAAGGTATTTTCATGGAATACGAACATAAACATAAAATATTAGAAGAAGCTTTAGACACAAATAATCTTGCTATTAGAGAAGAGTTTGTAAGTTTATCAGCAATGAATCCATTTAGTAATCATAATTCAGCTCCAAGAGGAACTATGATGTTAGGACAGTTCTCACAGTTAGTTGCACTTATTAATCCTAAACCCAAAATTATACAAACAGGAATAGAAGCACAATTATCAGAGAACACATTTAAATGTTTAGTAGAAAAAGATTGCATAGTAAAAGCAATTATAACTACAAATGACAATTATAATATACAAGACACTGAAATTATTTATTTAATAGTAGAAGATGTAGATGGTAAATTGGATGTTATTGATATTCCGTTATATCAAGCTATATCTGATTTTGGTTTTAGATATAAAAGAAATATTGATATCATATCTGATTTATATGTTGGTAGTAAATTAAAAGCAGGTACTGTATTAGCAGATGCACCAGGTAATGTTAATGGTATTTATAGTTACGGTATCAATGCTGATATTATGTTAATAACTGACCCTGCTACAGGACAAGATGGTGTTATTGCATCTCAAGAACTTATGGAATCTATGGCATACAATATGTACCATAAGATAGAAGCAAACTGGGATGAAAGTAAAATAGCTTTAAATAGTTATGGTAATTTAAATACATATAAACCATTTCCAGAACCAGGTGATAGCGTTAATGAAGAAGGGTTTGTTTTAGCATTAAGAACTATTGAAGAAGATGATATACCGTCTAGTATTTATGACTGCATGATAGCTGACCCAATATACGATGAATGTTATTATGTAGACCCAACTAAAGTTCTTAAACTTCAAGATGGTTCTAAGATTATTAATAATAAAGTTATTTCTACTAAGGTATATCGTTCAGAAGTTAAAAAAGATAATTCAGTATTAGGTAAAGAGTATATTAATCATAATGTACAAAAACTTAAATCTGTTTATAATAAATTAATTAAAGTATATGAAGGAAGTGTTAACAAAACTTTAACACCTGCATTACATAGACTTTTAGTAGATGCATATGCAATAGCTAATCCAAATAATGATAAAGTTGAATTAAGACATAGAAATGATGCTTTTACTACTAGAGTAGAAATAGTAATAGAATATACAGTTATACCTGGAATAGGTAGTAAACTCAGTGATAAAATGATGTCACTTAACTTTTTTAATAGCGGGAAGTTCCTTAGAACTATATAATACTACTTACACACCGAAAGGTAGATAGAGTGTAATACTTACGGAGTAATGTATCCAGTAAGCATAGTAAAAACTTATATAGATTGGATAATCAACGCAACGAAGTACCTAAGTATACTAGTGGTAAGAGAGAAACTTATCTAGTACGGTATGTGTTCAACGACTATCTCGCAAGAGAGTACACCCAAGTGGGAGCTTAAGCTTTAAAAGGAAACAAAAAGATGTTAATAAATAACATAAGATATAGTCTCAACGGTAATAACCAGGTTAGGATGTGTAAACCCTAACTTTCTAGTGAGAGCTAGAGATGCAAGTAAAGTTGCTGGTAAGTAAGAGAGATAACATCAACGATACTTATTGAAGATAATTGAGTCATGGAGCAAAAGGAATTATTGTAGATGTAAGACCAAGAGAAGTTATGGGTTGTGATATTATTATGGACCCAACATCATTACCTGGTCGTATGAATCCTGGAAGAATAATAGAAACATATTTTAATGGTTCTAGTAGAAATGCAAGAGAAATATTAACACATCATTATCATCAACACGGTTTAGTTCCTACATTTACTAAGTTATTGGATTTCTTAAAAATGTATCATACTGAACAATATTTTATTTATAAAGATGCTTTAGATAATAATAATATTACAGATATGGAAAAAGAATTCCATACTATTATGGAAAAAGAATTGTATCTTTATTATAAGATTAGTTCTAGAAAAAAAGCTATTTCGATTATTAGAGATTTAGAAAAGTCTGAATGGTATCTGCCAAAAAGAAAAATTATTATAGATGGTAAAGAAACTAAAAAAGCTATTAATGTTTATCCAGTATATGCATTTCTTATTGCTAAAACTTCAGATAGTTATAATAGTTGTGCTAGTCCTTATCTAAATCACTATGGACTTCCTGTTAAGCCACCTAATAATATTAAAGCATTAAAACCTTGGGCTAATACACCAACTAAAAATATTGGTGAAACAGAATTTAGGGTACTTGTTACTAACACAGAAGACCCAACATTTGTTGCAGAGTTAGCAGATAGAAGTAGTAATATAGAAACACATAAGATAGTTTATGGAAATATACTAAGAAGTGAACAACCTACTAATATTGATAAAATAGTAGATAGAGATGTACATCCATATGGTGAAGGTGCAAGCTTAACATTATTTAACGATATATTAGAAACTATGGGTATCAAAACAGTTTATGTTGATGAGGATGAAAGATGAGACATATAAGTAGTATTAAAGTATTGCATAGAGATATCGAATCTCATGCAATCCCAAAAGCTGTTATACTTACTCCTAATAATGTAGGTGAAGATTTTGTTAAACATATTGTTAACATTGTTAGTAATAATATTAAACAAGTTGCTGAAGAAATAGTAAAAACTAATTTAATCTATAGTTATTATCTTACTAAAGATTTTAATTACAGTTATGGTATTATAGATACTAAAATACTTAATACAAGAAATAGTATTAAAAGTAAATCTTCTGTTAAATTTCAACTTGGTGAATATAATTCTAAAGATGAATTATGTGTTCATAGTTTAATTAATCTATTAGTTAAATCAAAAGAAGAAATATTTAAGTTTAGAAATGATGTTAAAAAGAAAATCAAGTTAGTTAATGATATCTTAACACTTACTATATTGTTAGGAGACTTATTAGATATTAATATAGACTTTAAGAATACTGATATGGTATTTAATAAAGATTTTAATATTGAAACTATACTTGGTAATGAACTTTTAAACAAGAAGGTAGTGTAACAACTACCTTTTATTTTTAGCGATATATTATTTAAGTAGATAAAAATTAATAGGAGAAAACATGAGCAAAGTAATAGATGTAAAACGTTTATTAAGTTTAGATAAGTTTGATGTTTATGATAAAGTTAAATCCTCTGGAGCAATTAGATTTGAAGATAATACAGAGATAGTTTATAATTCACACGAGATCAAACTGATAAGATTTTTATTAGACCCTATAGTTAAACTTGGTGTACATCAAGAAGTATATTTAGGAAATTTATTAGACATTAAAACAATGTATAGTAATGGAGTTTATACAAGTAAAACTATAGATAAATTTTTAACGATATTAACAGAATACTTTGTTAGAAGTTATGTAGAAGAAAAAGGTATTCCTAAAAAAATACTAATAGAATTTTATAGATATTGTTATGAAATGATAGATGATGTTTATAACCATATAGTTTATGATAATTTAGAATATGTAACTGATATTAATATTGTAGATTTTATTGCTATACAAGATGACCCTGATTTAAAAGAAGCTATGATGTTAGCTAAAATAGAAAAATCACAAGAAGCTGTTAATAATACTTATGTTGTATTAGAAAAAGTTATGAGAAAAGAAAATTTTAGACTTAATCCAATAGCTGAAGGTTATATTGCTGGTACAATGAATCCTAACCAATTAAAACAAATGTTAGGTGCCAGAGGTTTTGTAACTGAAATTAATAATCATATCTTTAATGTTCCTGTTACTTCAAGTTATGTTGAAGGTATGAGTAATATCTATGAATTTGCTATAGATTCTAGAAGTGGTGCTAAAGCATTATACTTAACAGTTGTTGCTGTTGAAAAAGCAGAGTATCTAGCTAGAGAATTACAATTAGTTACAACTATTGTAGAAAAAGTAACAGACAATGATTGTGGTAGTAAAGATTACCTTGATTGGTATATAAGAACACCAGAAGAGAATAATGGTAATAGTGATTTACCTAAACTATTAGGAAAGTATTATCTTGATGAAGAAACAGGTAAACTTAAATCTATTAGAAAAGGTGATAAACATTTAGAAGGTAAAACTATTAAACTTAGACATGTTATGGGATGTAAAGAAAAGAATTCTAAACATGTATGTCAAAAATGTTTTGGTGAAATGGGATATAACTTGTTTAGTCATAATAACACAGGATATATATCTACAACACATAGTTCTCATAAAGTTACACAAAATCTTATCTCTACTAAACACTTAACACAAAGTGCTAAAGCAGAGTCATTACATCTATCAGATGAAGTTAGTAAGTATTTTATTACTAAAGCTAATAACTATTATTTTAGAGCTAATGTCAATTTTGGAAAAGGTACACATAAATTAATAATAGAACAAGCTGAGTTAAATGGATTAAAAGTTATATCTTCTGGTAATCTTTCACCAGATAAAATTAATCCAGCTAGAAGTTCTAAACTTAAAACAGTATTCTTAGAGATTAATAATAAAGCAGGAACAGATTTAGTAGAAATTAATTTACATAATAAAGCATCTTTTGGTGTATTAAGTAAAGAAGGTATAAAATACATAATGGATAATGATTATGTATTAGATGCATATGATAGGGTTGTTATAGATTTAGAAAAATGGAATACTAAAGATCCATTATTCTATACACCAGAAGTAGAATTCAGTTACTTAGACTTAGCCAATGAAATTAAATCTATGTTTAAAGCAATGAAAGAAGATGAAACACCTGAAAGTTTACTACAGAAGTTTTTCGATGCTGTTAATACTAGATTAAGTATTAATTTAAGTTTATTAGAAGTTGTTGTTTATGGGTTTACTGTATTTGATTATGAAAATGGTGATTTTAGATTAAGTAGAAATTCTCCTAAACCATCAGTAAGAAGATTAGATAATATTATTATTAATAGAAGCTTAGGTGTAAGTTATGGTTGGGAAAGGTTATTAACTATAATATTCAATCCTAAAGTGTATTATGGTAAGAATGCAATATCAACCCCAATGGATTTAGTGATAAAACCTAACGAAGTAGTTAATAGGTATTTGACACACCAAAAATAAGAGAGGTATGTATGTTAGTAAGTACATCGATAAAAGTTGGTAGACAAGCTGTAGAGCTTGTTACCAATGATAATAGGGTTATAATAGAGCTAGATGATTTAAAAAAGAAACTAACACTATTTGAAAAAGAACAAGACCCAAGAACTAAAAGGTTTCGTGATGTTCCTAAAAATCATTTTTATCTATATGAAGAGCATGATAGTTTTTTTAAAATCATAGTTAGTATTAATTCTTTAAGACATATAATAGATTTAGTTAAAAGAGCAAGAGTAGACCATAAGGTAACTATTGAAAGTATACAATACAAACCTAGTAAATCATCACTAACATTAAAACCTGATTTTATTCCTAGAGAAGAACAAGATAAATTTATTCAAGCTTTGGTAAAGGATGATGGTATACCTGCATTTCTATTAGACCTTCAACCAGGGTATGGTAAAAGCGCCGTCGGTTATCATAGTATGGTTAGAATGAAACAAAAGTTTGGTATTTTAGTTAAACCTACTTTTTTGGATAAATGGGTAGAAGATGTTTATAAGTATTCTAATTTAACAGAAGACCAAATCTTTGTTATTAGAGGAAGAGATTCTTTACTTAAACTTTTTGATATGAATAGAGAAGAAGTTAAAAAAATAGATGTTTATGTTATAAGTATGAGAACTATTACTAATTATCATTATCTTTGTTTTACAGAAAACTATTATAAAGTTAGACCTGAAAACTTTATGGAGTATACAGGTATAACTAATATTCTTAATGATGAAAGTCATAAAGAGTTTGAAGCGTTATTTAAAGTTATTATGTGGATGAATCCATATAAGTTATTAGGATTATCTGCAACTATGGATAGTAACAAACCAGGAGAAAACGATTTCTATAATCTTTTGTATCCTAAAAAAGATAGACTTAATTCTATGTTTGGTTTAAATAAGTATTTAACTTTGATGTTCTTTAATTATAAATTAGCACATGGTCTTAATCTTCCACATAAAACATTCAAGGGTTATAACCATATTATGCTAGAACAAGCTATCATGAAGAATATTAATGTTCTAACTGATTATATAGAAATGATACTGTATCTAGTTGATAAATATTATATAGAATATGGTGAAGAACAAAAGTACGAGTTTAAAAATCCGAAATGTTTATTATTCTTTAGTACAGTTGATATGTGTTTAATAATGACTAAAAAAATAAAAGAAGTTTATAAACATCTTAAAGTTCAAAAATATACAGCTGAAGATAAATATGAAGATATGATACAAAGTGATATTATCATTTCGACAAATCAGAGTTTAAGCACAGGAATAGATATACCTAATCTTATTACAGCTATACAAACAGTTAGTATAGGCGACCAACAACTTAATATACAAGCTGCTGGTAGATTAAGAGATATTAAAGGTAAAGATGTTTTATATGTTTGTGTTCAAACTGATAGTATTGTTAAACAACAACAACTCAAGTTAAAAAGACTTAACACATTACGAGATAGAGTTCGTCATATTAGATATGACAGTTATAATAAGTATATAGGAATAAAAGGAGCAAAGGATGTTGGAATCAACAATAATAAAACAGTTTATAAAACACCTTTCTTCGGAAAGAAAACTTTTTATAAATCTCCATTTGGTAAAAGTGGAACAAAGCAAAAAACTTGGGATAGAAATAAAGGAAGATATAGACCAACAGCCTAAGATAAAAGTATTTAAAAATAACTTATCTGCTTTAGAAAGTTTGTTAGATATTACTAATACAAGTACACTATATGATAATACTACAGATACAAAAATTTATAAAAATGAGTATTTTGTTTATCTTGAAAATAGTTTTTATCTACAAATGTTAAATTTTAATAAACTCTTTTGTGAAAGTAATGAAATGGTTATTAGATACAATATCAATAATCGTAGACAACCAGAACATGAACAATTTATTATAAGACCACTTATTACCATAGAACTATGTGATGGTGTTTTATATCTTACTAAGTTATTAGATAATGTAGAAATGTTATAGTATTACCTAACGGTAATACTATAACTATTTTTTTTTTATTTTTAAATGATTAATTTATCTCTATTAGTAAGGAAATAATATGGAAAAGATAGTAGACGAATTAAAAGAAATAAAACTAACTATATTTAATAATTTTTTTGACCAATCTAATACTAATAATAC
>JACCEC011696715.1_pt1 | contig 13833 bp, 5 predicted proteins | sample 7450121 | NCBI WGS metagenome assembly JACCEC01 (sample SAMN15323455, study PRJNA562643) | freshwater metagenome | isolation source: river surface water | place: USA:Blue River Watershed | collected 2017-08-18 | reverse complement strand
TGATCGTCGGTGAAAGACTATACATTGATAGAGCTGAAATTAACAACTCTACATTCTTCCCTGAGGGTAATACCAATGCATATGGTTTCGTAAAAGCTGCAAAACCAAAAAAGACTGGATTTATTTCCACAGATACCAATGACAAATTATATGTCTCTCCAAAATATCTTGATGCATGGAGAGTCAAGAGACAATTAATCTCTGCACAAGCTGTTACTCTTGATAACAACAGAGTATATATCCAACCATATTTACAGAACTCTATTGACTCATATAAATCTGTAAACGGTAAAAAGGTAGCAGATTCAATTGTATTTACTGATACTCAAGTCAATGATGTAACTTGGCAAGCTGGAGCTGTAATTAAACTCAATTTCTCTGAAAGTTCTGGTATTCCTTCATTTGGTAAGATTGATATTCAAATGAGAATGAATGGATTGGATGTGAACGATTTCTATCTCAATGGTTCTGGAGAGAAGATTTATTTCAACCCAATCATCAATATTCCATTACAATACGAAGAAATTGATTATACTGATAACAGTGCAATCATTTCAAATTATCAGAATGGTATTCCACTAATTACATACTTAAAGAGCTATTGTGGCTCTGGAACTTATACCTCCGTTGTTAAAAATTATCCTTCTATTCTATCTACAGGTGGAACATTTGGTATTGATGCATCCGAGGGAGATGTTAAGTATCTAACTGCAAAACTTGCAGCTAACTTCACCAATACTAATGATATTAACGTATTGAATTCTGCAACATATAAAGATCTTCAGATCACAATGACTGCAGATGAGTATCAGCAATGGCCAAGTAGAGGATGTGTGTCCTTAAGACAAGCACCAAAAGGTGGCACATATAAAATTGCAACTTTTGCATACTATAAAGTTTCTCACAATGGAACCAATACTGCAGTATTTAAATTAACCAAAAATATTTCAGACGGAACCAATACTACAGGTACAACAGCAACATTTGAATCAAACTATGTTAACCTATATCCAGGAATTGATCCTAAAAACGTATTCTTCACTGGCTGTAGCACACTTGTATTCTCTTCTGATAGATGGGCATCTGAAGCACCATTCATTCCACCACTAGATCCAACTAAGGGTGTAGTTGAAGAAGTTAACATTGAAGATGCAATTTTATACAAAGTTGCAGAAAAAACTGTTCCAATTGCAGTATCATTGGATACAGATTACTTCGATAAAAACTTACCAAACCCATATAGTTCTAAGGCTCTTGGGGTAAATATTCAAGAACGAAGAGCAGTTAAAAAATTCAGCCCACTCTTCTCATTTGCACAAGCAAAGCAATGGGCAGAAAATTCAGGATTTAATTCTAATGATGAATTAGAATTACTAATGAAGCCTGGATATTACAAACTAGATGGAACTGAATTCCCATGCTCAGTAAAAATTAATGGTACTGGTGTTGCAGATAGTAGTGTATTTGCTGGAAAGGAACGCACTCGTACTTCTGCAGGTAGAATGGGTGGATACTTAGAAGATACTGTAAAGAGAGGAGACAGTGTTTACTTCTATCGTTCTCCAAGTTTTAGCTCACAGTATGGTGTTGGTAATGACGCATTGTACGTCGATGTACCTGGAGGACTTAGTGTAAATGGCTCATTTAATGTCAACAACACTCATTTCCTAGGTCTAAATGAAGCTATTACAAAGAGTGAAATTCCAGATTCAATTTATAGTTCTGATGCAACTCTTCAAAATTCACGAAGAACTGTAAGAAGAGCATATTACATCAAGAATAAAATTAAGTCTACTCCATCAATCAATAGCTATAATACTACTGGTGTTGACGGAGCTATTGAAGTTATTGCTGATGTTTCAGTAGGAGCTGGAGTACAGGCACTATTAGTTCCAAGTATCAATAGTGAAGATGTTGTAAATGCTACTGCGGATAATGCTAATTATCTAGAATTAAATTCAGCATCTATATCAAATAGTCGTTATTTAGTTGTAGTACTAAAATCTGCTGATTTCACAGCAGCTCAATTTGATAGAATGAGAAAGTATATTATTCCTGGAACAACCATGTATTGGTTGGCAGAAAACGGAAAAGTTATCAAATTATCTGACGAAGCAACCGTAGAAAATCTATCAAAATCAACTAAGGTACTAAGTGTTAGAAGAAAGAATGCAAACTTAAATACCGAAGAGTTGCATGTCTTAATCTCTGTATATAGAACTGGTAGTACTAATAATGGTAACCTGGGTTCATATACTAACCCAGTAGAAGATTTAGATCTTGCAGGATACACCAGTGGAAAGAGAAAGTTAGTATTCTTAAATGAAGATGGTGCAGAATTTACCACTCTTGCATACAACTGGTGTTTAGATACCAGAAGAACATTCCTACCAAAAGGATTTATGCACGAGGGTGGCTATCAGCCAGCAATTATTAAAACTGTAGTATCTGGTGGTGCAGCAGGAACTAAGACAATCACCCTAAACAATGTAGAAACTATTTCTCGTGGTGACAAGATTGTATCATTAAATTCAAGTGGTGTAAACTTAATTCCAGTTGGAACTAGAGTAGACTCCATCGTTGGAAATGTAATCACTCTTACTGATAATATTACCACTAGCCTCCCAGCAAATTCATCCGTATCATTCAGCCAGTATGATATATTTGGTGATGAAATTGCAAAATATGATATTCCAGAAATTTATGGAATTATTAGAGGTTCTGAAGAAGGATACATCTCAATCGTTATTGACAGAAATCCAAATTATGAAATTGATAATTCAATCAATCCATATCCATTTGGAGCAGGCTCTTTCTCAGCGTATCCAACACAGTTAATTCAATTGAAGAGCACTCCAGGTAGTTCTACTACTCAGTATGGTGCAGCTGAAGATGTTGCTGTTGCAACAAATAGAAAGAAATCACTTCCACTCAGAAGAAATGGTTTTACTGAAACACGTTATCTAGTTATTGATATTTCTCCTAGAGAATTTGGTGCTATTCCTCCTGGTAATGTATCAAATCCAAATGGTGCAACAACAATTGATTCATTTATTGAAAATGCTGGTATTTCCAAAACTATTCTAACTGAATTTGCAAATTATGATAATACCACACTTCAGTTTGGCGGCGGAATAGGTAAAGGTTTTGTTGTACCAACAATTACATTTAACAATATCAATATTGCTGCTGGTGCAGAGTTTACTCCTGGAAGTAACCCTGTTCAAACTGTAATAAATGCAGCCCTATCTTCTGCAGGAAGTTTAACAAATACTAGAAGTTATAATGATAGATTATTTGCATCATTAGTTTCTACTGGAGGAACTGTTTCCAACTTAACTCTATACGCAAGCATCAATACTAGCACAGGTGCAATTACTCAAATTTGGGCATATAGAAATAGCAGTTCTCAGGCAGTTACTATCAATGGATCTTTCAAGATCCAGGTAAATGATGGCAGAGGTTTTATTCTATCTCCAACAGGAAGAACTGTTTCCTTATCTGATAACCAGTTAAGTGCAGATGATTTCAAAATTGTTGCAAAACAGAATCTACTATCTGCAATTGCAACTACTCCAGACACTACTGGAACTGGTGCATCTCCATACTTAGATTATGTCGGCAAGAAAGCTAGCGGCCCTGGTGCTGGAGATGATGATGATGCACTTACTGCAAGAGGTAAGAAAATATTTTTATCATGGCCATATGCATACAGAGCACTTAGAAGAAGATTCCCATCTGCTGGCTTCCCTGTAAATGGAAACTATCAGAGCAGTTTAATCAGCGTAAATGCACTTCCAGGATCTGGATTCACACTAAATCTAACTGGTGTTACTATTGGTGCTCAATCTCCTGCAAGTGAAGCTGCAAATACATTTGGTGGAGGATATAGAGGAGGATTGCTTAAGTGTAGAGGTGCAAAGCTAACTCTAAATGGAACTAGATTCAGAGGAAATCTATCACTAGATTGGACAGGTCTGTTTAGTGGCACTACCGGCAGAGCAGGTGGAAGTTTCATTGCAGGACATTCTATTGAGATGTTTCAAATGGAAGATCAGAATGAACTCAGTCAACTTGGCGGATCTCTCCCAGCATACTCAATTTCTACTTCTCCAGTTGATGAAGAATTTAGAACTCTATCTGAATATAACCCATTATCAAACATCTATCTAGAGCCATCTAAAGATCCTTATGGAAGATTATCAGATGGAGATGCTAGAACCTTCCCAATCAACACACTACAGGCTATTAGAAGATTTAATAGATCTTCTTCAGCAGTTACTCCTTGGGCGGGTGAATCTCCTATTGCTGCTGGTGGTCTTCTGACTAAAGTTGCTCTAAATGAAAGATATCAAACTCCATACAAAATCTATTACAATGCACCTAGCGGAAATCCAACATCAGATTATATTCCATCTTCTGCTGGAAATACCTCAGCTGTATTGTTCAGATGGAACGATGGTTCCACTACTATAACTGATCCTGCCCAGTTGTCAATGCCAACTACAGTTGTGTCATATGCACAATTGGAAGCAAAAACCTTATCATTCTTCTATGCTGCAAATGAATTTGGTGAAGATATCATCAAAAACATTTTCGTTGGAAAGAATGCAACTAAGTTTGTTAAATTTGATAACATTGAAACTACATATGCTACAGCAATTAGAGTATTTACTTATGGAGAAACATTTAATATTGACCCAAGCACTGGAGCAGTAACTCAGTCTCTAAGCGGAGCATATAAGTTTGCAAAAATTTCATACAGTGGATCATTTGCAGTTCTATCAAAATCTAATGGAACCAAAATTGATTTAAATGTAAATTACTTGAGCAGCATTAGATACAATTATGTTGCAACTACAACATCTCGTTATCAAAAAACTATTGTAGGAACTAACTCTAGACTCATCCTTTCTCAAGATGATAATATTACTAGATATTCCGAACCAGCAAACCTATCTGTTTCAAATATAACTTCTGCATTCACAATTCCTAATGCTACCAGATCTACCATCTATGAATTAAGAAATATTACAAGAAACACAGCGGTATCTGGTAAAGTAGTATTATCTACAAATAGTAGTGGAATACTTACAAGTTTAGATATCTTATCATTTGGAAGTGGTCACATTAAGAATGATGTGTTTGCAATTTATAGTGGAGCGACTAAGATTTCTAACGCATTTACATTAACAGTTAGAGAAAATTATAATGAAGAAACTTTAGAGTTGTTTGAGAATGGTGAATTTAAAGTTATTCTTCCTAAGAATTGTTTCATTGTAAACAGTATTGAAAATCCAAGTGCAGCTGTAAACTTAAAATCTGAAATATTAAAGGCAAAGACTATCTTTAAGCCAGGTGGATATATTCTATACAATGGAATCTACTACAAGATTGCAGTAAATAACTCAACCAACAACAGTCCATATATTGGTGTCTACAGATATATCAATGAAACTAACACTTCTGATGTTAGAGCGGATATTGTTGTTATGCTAGAAGATGATGAGTACACTATCACATATCCATCAAATACTAGATTTGATGTATTTGACTACGATAATATCTTAGATTATTGGCCTAGCACTGGTAGAATTACTATTGGAAATCGTGAAACTTGTGACTTCCAGAAATCTGGTAACTCATCAGATCCTAAGGGTTATGAACTTCGTTTGACTAGAAGTATGACGAAGTATTGGCCACATTATATTCGTGACTGGGAAGGTCTAGATCCTAACAATGCAAGTGATGCAACAGTTACTGTTGATACTGTAATTCCAACTTCTATTACTCTAGCAGATCCAGTTGATGTTACTTGCTATGGATTGAAGAGAATCAATGCTGGTGGTACTGGAAATAATATTGAAAGTGTAACTTATGGTGGTAGTTCAACTTATGTAACTCCTACTGGAATTGTAACAAATAAACTTGCTAAAATTTCCATTAGTTCTACAACTAATGCTCAGGGATTACTAGCTGATTTTGAAAAACTTTCAATCGGACAAACTGTAACCATTCCTTACAGAGATATCTCCAAAGCTGATGCAACTACAAATTCTGCAACAAATTGGAATAGAGTTGAAATTGTTGTTGGTGATCAACAAAATATTGCTGGAACTAATATCTCTAGTAATAGAGAAGGTGATAGACGTATTAGCGGTAACATTTCATTTAGACATGGCTCAGCTAAACAAGTATACTATAAGCACACATATAATATTCATGCTAACAATACTCATGATACTGCAGTATACAACTATGTTAATCCATTAGCTTCTGCTAACTTAAGTTCTGGAAGAGATTCTTCAGTAGATGAAATTCATCCAGCTGGATTTAGAAGATGGGGGTATCTAGGAGCTAGAAGTATTCAGGATGCAAATGCTGGACAAACTGCAATAACAATTGGTTCTGAATTTGTTAGAAGTATGCAGAGAATTTGTAGCTATGCTACATTCACAGCAACATTTACTACTATTGATAATGCTACTGATCCATATGAAAGAATTATGACTGTGAGTGCAGTTACTGCTGGAGCAATCAATAAGGGTCAGCCAATTTATGCTACTCTCACTGGATCTCATCCATCTGGAACATATACAAATCTAATTGGTTATGTTGTGGGAATGGATGGAGATTCATTCACTACAGCAACTTCAACTGGATATGAAGACTCTATAAACTTAACTGGAAACGGTGGGACTGGAACATATAGAATTCTTTTAGTTGAAACTCCACCAACATTAACTACAGAAATGACCGTATATGGTCAGAGATTAGATAGAGATTGGTTATACTATGCTCCTAATAACTGCTGCTGGCAAAGACAAGTTGAGTATAAAGTAGTTAACTCTGATAACACCACAACTGTATATCTAAGTGGTAATTTAAATGACCCAGATGGAGGTAGAGGTCCTGGAGATACTCCTCCTGGTGATGGAAGCTCAAGCACGGTTTCAATTCCTGCTGGATCAAACATTGTATTCTATTATTACAATTATTATGATAACTCTATTGTTTTAACTCTCGATAAACCATTACTTCAAGCCATCCCTGAAGGTACTAAATTTAATATTGCACCTACAGTTGATTATGGTTACAATAATTCATATGGACATCCTGGCAAGGGAGAAAATAATTCATTCTTGTTCAAGTCTAGAATTTTAGACTTAGACAAAGATGGAACCAATGGCAAAATTAATGTGTATTTAGCTGATCCTTTCCCAATTGCAAATTGGCAAAGAGATTCAAATGGCAATCTACTTGCAGATAACTCAACCACAACAAGCCCAATCAAAACCTTTGGTATGATGTATATTAATCATGGTGGTTGGACATATCCAAAGACTGGTGGTAGTGCCTTCCGTGCAAATAACATAAAACTTGCCGACGCTAACGTTAGTGATTCTGTATTCTGTGATGCAATTTATGTTCCAAATAGAAGCGGAAGAGTAAGAGCAGGTGATCAACTATCATATACATGGGAAGATATTTACAGAATTCAGGCAACCACTGATATAAATTGTAGAATTACTGCTGTAACTACATCTAAAGAAATTACTTTAGTTGCTCCAGCTTCTGGAACTGACGAGAGAAAATTTGTACAACAAAATATTCTCCCAGGATATATCATGTATACTGCAGATGGAACAGAGCTAGGCACAGTAGCTTCTGTTAGTGCTACTACAATTACATTAGTTGAAAATTCTAAAGCTGCTACTACAACTAATGCTAGCTGGAAATTTACAACCACTGGAAGAACTTATACTTATTCCACTCAAATTTTCACTGTGGATCCTCCATCTACTGATTCAAATAATGCATATTTTGGATATTCCAGATGTACTATTAGTTCTGGTGCAACTCATATTCTACATAACGGATATAGAGAAGGCTTCAGACCAAATTGGTATACTATTCAAGATATTTTCGTAAGTCATAGACTAGGAAACTTCACAAATGATGGTCCAATTACAAGAAAGTTCATTTATTCTGATACTGGAGTAAAATTAACCTTTGGTGAATATAGAATTTGGTATGAAAATTACACAAATTATATCAAAGGTAATGATAATTCTACTGGACAAGAAATGTCTGGAAGACAGGGTTGGGTTGGAAACTTCGGTCTATCTGCATCTGGCCAAAGAACAATTGGTATTCAGTTGAATGGTGCTTCTGCAATTCAGTGGGGCAGACAATATAATAGATCAGTTTGGCTATCTGCAGTTCCAGTACATGCCAAGTGGGAATCTGCAGCTTATTCACCATACATGATTCAGTCAGACTCCAGTGGTACAATTGAAAATAATTATGCTCCATCAACTCTAACTAATTATGATGGTACTGGAAAATACATATTCTCTGTACTAAATCATACTTCATTGCCAACCGGATCAATTTATGCTTCTCAAAATACAGGTGATTATAGCTCATTTGGTGGTGATTCATATGATACAAAACAGTATCAGTTTATATCAAGTAATACTAGATTGAAGTATTCATTACAAAATGGAGCTGTATCAGCTTCTGGTAGTGTTTCTGGTGGAACTTCTTCAAGACTTTCTGAGCAATTTGCAGTTAATACAGTGATCAACTATAGACCATGTATATCAACTACATTTGCACGTCAAAATCAGTCTTTAAGTATCTCCATTAACTCTGGCTCCAGTACTATCACTGGAACAAATATAGCACTAACACTACTACCAGGAGATGTTGTTTACGCAGATCAATCTCCATCACCAACTAGTTTTGTTGGAGTTGTTAGATCCAAAGGTGCAAATGATAACGAGGTTACATTATCTCAACCATATACCGGCACTACATTATCAGCTGATACAGCATGGTCTTACATTTCTCCAAGAGTTATGCACTCAACCACTGCTGGTGCTGGAGTTGTTGCAGGACAATCACTGATCTTCTCTGGTGACTCTGCTACAGATGTAACTCCAACCAATGTTGGAGCTGTGGGATATAATGTAATTGGAAATACAAAACCAGGATATAACAGATACAATATTAGATTTAATATTGATAGACGAGTTTACAATCAATCTACTCTCATAAATACCTATACAAATATAAGACCAGTAGAGTCTTATGATGTTGCCAATAGAGTTATTGATATTAAATTTGGTGACTTGGCAACATATGTATCACCACTCATGAACATTGAAGTTACAAGATTCAATCCAAAAACTCACGTCGAATCATCAATTTCTGTAGTCGGTCAATCATTACACATTTAATTGTTTGAGGTTTATTCATGGCTTATTTTTTAACTGATCAACAAGAATATGAGTTGAATTTATTTTTAGACGAACAAAACAGAATAGCTTATCATAAGCAAATGGAATCGGATGAAGTTTCAGATGAACTAAAAGATATTATTAAAAAAACTGAAGAAGCTGGTAGTCCGATTCCAGCATTTGATCCACAATATGGGTATTACAGTGTATCATTTACACCATGTAATGAAGGTAACAGAATTTATGTTCACCACCATATTACAAATCAATCAAAGTCAATTTATGATCCTGCAAATAATGTAGAGATTATAAATGATACTGTGGTTGTAGAGGAGCCCGAAATTGACCAAACTGAAAATTTAATCACTGAAGATTTTTCTGAGATTACTGATTTTGATGATGTGTTGGATACATTAATTCCAACACAAGAAGAAAACATTGATGAACTTTCGCAAAAATTAACTAGTATTATTGGAACTCCTCCAGAAGAACTATTACAACTACAATCAGAATAAATAGAAGAGGGATATATATCCCTCTTTTTAATAGGTATATACCTAATTGGAGAATTGACCCGAATGGCAACAACTATTAAACTTAAGTCCAGTGCAGTATCTGGACAGGCTCCTTCATTAGCAAACCTCTCACTACGAGAGCTAGCAATTAATACTGCAGATGGAAAACTATATGTAAGACAAGGAACAGGAATTGGTACAGATACCGTCGTTGATTTAAGACAGAGATCAATCGACGATGCTCTAGTATTAGCCATTGCGTTAGGATAATCCCATGGCAAATACATTCAAGAGTATCACAAAAGCAAGCGTAGGCACTTCAACAACTGATGCATACACAGTTGCTGCTGGAACTACAACAGTTGTAATTGGGTTGGTTCTTTCAAATAGAACTGGAGATCAGATCACTGCAGATGTTATTTTAAATAAAGCAAATGTATCTGCAGATGATGTATATTTAATTCGTTCACTACCACTACCAAATGGTTCTGCATTTGAGTACATTTCAGGTAGTAAATTGATTATGGAGACTGGAGATAAAATTCAAGTACTCAGTAATACTGCATCGAGTTTAGATGTTACTGTAAGTGTATTAGAACAAACTTGAGGTTAAAGTAATATGCCATATCAGGGTCGTCTTCCATACACTTACAAATCGCCATATAATTATACATTAGATCAGGGAACACAAACAGTTCCATCTCTGGCGTTTCTAGGTGACACAAATAATGGATTATTCAGTCCAGCAACTGATAACGTTGCCATTACCACAAATGGCAGTGAAAAACTTAGAGTAACTAATACTGGAAATGTTGGCATTGGAACCACAAATCCAACATCAAAACTCTCTATTGGTTCCCAGTCCACTGATAGAATTAGTATTGATTGGACTGGTGCTGGAGGTCCATATGCTGTAGCTGCCATTCAGGCAAATATGCAGAGTGGTGAAGTTAGAATTGGTGCTGTAAATACTGGCGGAACTCATTTTGTTACTCTTTATTCAAATAACTCTGAAGCAGCTCGTATAACTTCAACTGGAAATGTCGGTATAGGCACCACAAATCCAGGTACAAAATTAGATGTAGATGGTGCAATTACATCTAGACTAACAGGTGCATCTGGAGGATTTAGATTACATACTAATTCAGGTATTGTTGCAGCAGATAACGTCGTAAGATTTTTTACTGGACAAACTTACGGATTTAATTTTAACTCAAATACAACTGGAGATTCTACAACTCCATTGATGTCTATCACTCTTGCTGGAAATGTCGGCATCGGCACCACAAATCCAACTGATAAACTCCATATTGTTGGAACGACATTAATAGAGGCTGAAGGTCTGGCTAATAAAGGCTCATTAACAATAAAATCAACAGATCCATTTATAAGACTAGAGAATAGTAACGGGATATCTGATAATGCAAAGTGGGATATTAGAAACATCGGCGCTAGTGGATTCACTCTTCTTGAATTTAGAACAATAAATGATACTAATACGGTATTTGATACAAAAGTAGTATTTAAAACAAACGGGAATGTCGGTATAGGAACCACAAATCCAGCGGCAAAATTACACGTAGCTGGCGGAAGAATAATTGTAGAAAATACATCGGATCCTGCAATTGAGATTAGAGATGGTTCTGGTAGTCAAGCTGGATTCTTCTTTCATGACTCTACATATGATAATCTTGTAATAAGACATGCCGATGTTAATGGAGAAAATCATCTCGTTTTAACTAATTCCGGTAATGTTGGCATAGGCACCACAAATCCTGTATCTGGATTGAGTGTAACAAAATCAGGAACTTTATTTTTTGCAGATTCGGTTTGGATGCAACCATCTGGAAATACTTTGATAACTGCCAGAGGCGCATCTGGACAAGATAATTGGATGGGAATTGGTGGACATTATTATGCAACTTCTGGATCCGCAAATCTACTATTGCAAGCTAATTTTGGCGATCTTGGTAGTGTGGTTGGACATTATATTTCATCAACAGCAACCGGAATAGGCTCTTCGTATTTTTCTATTGGCAGAATGATTGCTGGGGGCGGGATAGGAACTCCAGCAGCAAAACAACCACAATTAAACATTGATGTTTCTGGAAATGTTGGAATCGGCACCACAAATCCATTAAAACCTCTAGATGTGAGAGGTGAAGCAACTTTTGGTGCTGGAGTATTAATATCAGATTTAAATTGGGGTAAAGACACCCATCAATTAGTACATACTTTTTCAGGAACTGCTGGTGGAGGAAACCCATCTGATGGTGTAATTGCATTAGTGAGCCCTAATGCAAATCCAAGCAATACGAGAATTGGAAGTATTGTGTATGGAAATAAAGTTTCAGGAACATCTGCAACTTTAAATCCAGGTATTAAAGCAGTTATTGATTGTTATACAAATACAAATGTAACAAATGCTGCTGATACTGGAGCAAATCTCAATTTTTATACCAAACCAGATAATGCAGGAAATAGACTTCAAATGACTTTGAACTCTAATGGAGTTCTTACAAAACCTTATCAACCAGCATTTCTTGCTTATAGAAATACTACTCTTTCTGTTATTACCACGTGGCAAAATATTAGTCAAGATATACTTACTGAATCTTATGATGTTGGATCAGTTTATTCAACTTCAACGAATGGAAGATTTGTTGCACCTGTTGCAGGAAAATATATGTTTTACGCTGGTGGTTATTCCGTGGGAAGTAGTAATGGAGAAAGATATGCATTTGGTGTAAAGGTAAATAATGCAGGTTCTCCTGATTTTATTACTGGAGGAAATTATTGCCTTACAGATACTCCTCTTGCACCGTATCAAATTGTTTTAAATCTTGCTGCAAATGATTATGTGGAATTATTCTTTTTTAGTGCTATTTACACAACTATTGGTGGATCGCCGCATGTATTATATTGGGGTGGATATTTATTAGGATAAATATTTAAAAAAACTATGGACTACACAATTACGTTAACACAAGCAGAAAATCTTGCACTTCAATATGTTGCAGCAGACCCATATGAATGGATTGATAATGCTGTAAAAACTAGAGCACAAATTGCAATTGATGAGATTTGTGATTTATATGTTAAATTTAAATTGGACAACAATCAACCAATTACCGTTACCAATAAACCTGATATGGTTCTTGCAGCATATCAAGAAGGATTAGTGTTGACAGCAGCTCAAAGAAATACTGAAAATAATTCCCAACTATGATAGAGTTATTAAATTGAGTGATCCCAAAAGTATAAAATTACTTAGAAATCATTGATAACACTCCAGAAGAAGTAATGACCACCTACAGCCAAGCACTAAATAGTTAGAAAAACACATGGCATATATCGGAAGGGAACCCCTAAGTGGTGAAGTAGTTCTAATAAACTCTATTGAATCTCAGTTCAATGGAGTTTTAACCACTTTCAACCTCACTCGCACTGTGAATGGGGTAACTTCTGCTTTTTATCCCATAAGTTCTGAGCAACTTTTAGTATCTCTTGGTGGTGTAATTCAGGAGCCAGATCCAACAGGAGATACAGGATTTAGAATCAGTTTTAATCAAATTATATTTGCAATTGCTCCTGCTGCAGGAGTTAGTTGTTTTATTGTTTGCTATGGTAATTTATTAGATATTGGATCACCTGCAAATAATACAGTAACCACCGAAAAACTTGTAGATGGTTCAGTAACTCCTATTAAGTTATCTACTGGTGGTCCTTGGTGGTTAACGAATGGAAATGTTGGAATTGGAACGACAAATCCTGGACAATTATTAGAGTTATATGGCAACAATAAATTAATTAAAGTTAATAGTACCACAGATAATTCTAGTATTGCTATAGGTCAATGGGATATTGCCAATAACAGAATAGAATCTGTCAATAGACCATTATATATTACCACCTATACTGGAAATATTAATCTTGGTCCATCTAATAGTCAGGTTTTAAGTATTACTCAAAGTAGTAATGTTGGAATTGGAACGACAACTCCGAGTTATAAGTTGGACGTTGAAGGTAGTCAGAATGTAACTACTCAAATATCAGTTTGGGGTAGGACCATT
>JACCEC010483221.1_pt1 | contig 13843 bp, 10 predicted proteins | sample 7450121 | NCBI WGS metagenome assembly JACCEC01 (sample SAMN15323455, study PRJNA562643) | freshwater metagenome | isolation source: river surface water | place: USA:Blue River Watershed | collected 2017-08-18 | reverse complement strand
CATCGGCGGCATCGAGCATGCGGTGCTGCACCTGCTGTACGCGCGCTTCTGGACCAAGGTGATGCGCGACTTCGGACTGGTGAAGTTCGACGAGCCCTTCGTGAACCTGCTGACGCAGGGCATGGTGCTGAACGAAACCTACTACCGCGAGGACGCTTCCGGCAAGAAGACCTGGTTCAATCCGGAAGATGTCACGCTGAAGCTGGATGACAAAGGCCGCCCTGTCGCTGCCGAATTGACGTCGGACGGCCAGCCGGTGCAGATCGGCGGGACGGAAAAAATGTCGAAGTCCAAGAACAATGGCATCGACCCGCAGGCCATCATCGATCAGTACGGCGCCGATACCGCGCGCCTGTTCACGATGTTTGCGTCGCCTCCGGAGCAAACACTCGAGTGGTCGGGCGCCGGTGTCGAAGGCGCACAGCGCTTCCTGCGCCGCGTCTGGGCGTTCGCCCATGCGAAATCGGCGCTGATCGACGCGTCAGCGGCACTGCCTTCCGAACTGCAGGCCGAACTGAGGACCCTGCGCCGCGAGATCCACAAGGTATTGCAGCAGGCGGACAATGATTACCGACGCCTGCAATACAACACCGTGGTATCCGCCTGCATGAAGATGCTCAATCTGCTCGAGGGCACCGGCTTCAGCGATGCGGCCGACAGCCGCGCGGTGGTAAGCGAATGCTTTGGCATCTTCCTGCGCGTGCTGTACCCTGTCGCGCCGCATATCACGCATGCGCTGTGGGAGGCGCTCGGCTATGCAGCACAACACGGCGACCTTCTCGATGCGCGGTGGCCGGCCGTTGACAGCAGCGCGCTGGAACAGGCCGAGATCGAGCTGGTGGTGCAGGTCAATGGCAAACTGCGCGGCAGCATTACCGTGCCCAAGACCGCTGACAAGGCCAGCATCGAGGCGGCAGCGCTGGCCAATGAGCAGGTACAGAAGCACGTGACGGGCACCCCCAAGAAAATCATTGTCGTACCGGGCAAGCTGGTGAACATCGTCGCCTGATACGGATATACGCTCATCAAAAACACGCCGGAGAACGTCATGCAAAGCTCGCGCCGACTGTGGATCTCAGCCCTGATGGCCCTGCCGCTGGCCGCGTGCGGCTTTCAGCTGCGCGGCTCGCGTCCGGATGCCAAGCTGGATTTCGGCTCCGTGCACCTCGAGGCGACCAGTGGCTCTGCGATCGAGCGGGATTTGCGCAAGGCGATACTGGCGCAGGCCAATACCGCACTGGCCACTGATCGCAAATCGGCCGATGTCACGCTGCGCATCCTGCAGGAGAATCAGGAAAAGAAAGTCCTGACCATCAATGCGCAGGGACAGGTGCGTGAATACAGCCTGCTGTATCGGTTGCGCTTTGATGTGCTGGGCAAGGACAGCGGCGTGCTGCTGGAGCCGACCGAGCTCGCGCTGCAGACCTTCATGAGTTACTCCGAATCGCAGGCGCTTGCGAAAGAAACCGAAGAGCGCCTGATCTACAACGACCTGCGCGCCGATGCCGTCAGCCAGATCATGCGGCGGCTGTCGCAGGTCAAGCCCCGGCTGTAAACGATGCAGCTGCGCGCCGAGGCGCTGGATGCGCATCTCGCCAGGACGCTCGCACCGCTGTATGTGATCGTCAGCGACGAGCACCTGCTCGCGCTGGAAGCGGCTGACCGCATCCGCGCGCGGGCGCGCAGCCAGGGATTCTCCGAGCGCGAAGTGCTGACGGTGGACCGGCACTTCAAGTGGGGCGAGCTGATCGCGTCCGGTCAGGCCATGTCCTTGTTTGGCGACCGCAAGCTGATCGAGCTGCGCATCCCCGGCGGCAAGCCCGGCAAGGAAGGTAGTCAGGCCTTGCAGGAGGTCGCCAAGGCGTGTGCGAACAGTCCTGAGGCCGGCGACACGCTCACCCTGATCACCCTGCCGAAGCTGGACTGGGCCACCCAGAAGGCCGCCTGGGTGAGCGCGCTGCAGCAGTCGGGCGTCTATATCGATATTCCGCTGGTCGAGCGACCGCAGCTGGCGAACTGGATCGGCCAGCGTCTGGCCGCGCAGGGCCAGAGCGCGGACAAGGCATCGCTGGATTTCATGGTCGAGCGCGTCGAGGGCAATCTGCTCGCCGCGCATCAGGAAATCCGCAAGCTCGCGCTGCTGTATCCTGAAGGCCGGTTGTCGGCAGAACAGATACAGGATGCCGTGCTGAATGTCGCGCGCTACGATGTGTTCAAGCTGTCCGAAGCGATGCTGGCCGGCGATGTCGCGCGTCTGGTGCGCATGCTGGAAGGCCTGAAAGGCGAAGGCGAAGCGCTGCCACTGGTACTGTGGGCGGTGAGTGAAGAGATACGCATCCTTTTGAAACTCAAGCTCGGCACGAACGACGGGCGGCCGCTGCCGATGCTGATGAAGGAATACCGGATCTGGGGCCCGCGCGAGCGACTGATGCCTGCCGCGGTCGCGCGGCTGAAACTCTCGACCCTGCAATCCGCGCTGCGCGCGGCAGCGCAGGTGGACCGGATGGTCAAGGGACTGCGCAGCAAACAGTTCGCCGGCGATCCCTGGGATGCGCTGCTGCGGCTGGCGCTGCGCGTGACGAAGCAGGCATAACGAAAACCTCCCGTACCGTATCAACACGCATCAACAGGACGACCAAGATGGATATTCAAGAGTACATGACCTCCGTGGGCAAGGCCGCGCGCAAGGCGTCGCGCGCGATGGCCAAGGCGGATACCGCCGCGAAGAACCGCGCGCTGGCACTGATCGCCGCCGGCATACGCCGCGATGCTGCATTGCTGACCGCCGCGAACCAAAAAGATCTGGACGCCGCGCGTGCGAACGGCCTCGCGGCGGCGATGGTCGATCGTCTGACGCTGTCGGAAAAAGCCATCGCCACGATGGCCGAAGGGCTGGAGCAGATCGCCGCCCTGCCCGATCCGATCGGCGAGATCAGCAACATGAAATATCGCCCCACCGGCATACAAGTCGGCCAGATGCGCGTACCGCTGGGCGTGATCGGCATCATTTATGAAGCACGCCCGAACGTGACCGTCGATGCCGCCGGCCTGTGCATCAAGAGCGGTAACGCGACGATTTTGCGTGGCGGCTCGGAAGCGATCCACTGCAATCAGGCATTGGCCAAACTTGTCAAGGAAGGCCTGTCCGGTGCCGGCTTGCCGGCCGAGGCCGTGCAGATCGTCGAGACCACGGATCGCGCTGCGGTGGGCGCGCTGATCACGATGCCGGAATTCGTGGACGTGATCGTGCCGCGCGGCGGCAAAGGTCTGATCGAACGGCTGATGAAGGAATCCAAGGTGCCGATGATCAAGCACCTGGATGGCATCTGCCATGTGTACATTGATGACAAGGCCGATATCGCCAAGGCACTGCCAGTCGCGTTCAATGCGAAATGCCATCGCTACGGCACCTGCAACACGATGGAAACCCTGCTGGTCGCGCGCGGGATCGCACCGAAGGTGCTGCCGGAGCTGGCCAAGCGGTATGCCGACAAGCAGGTCGAGCTGCGCTGTGATCCCGAAGCACTGACCCTGCTCGCCGGCTACCCGCACCTGAAAGCCGCGACGGAAGAAGACTGGCACACCGAATATCTGGACGCGATCCTGTCCGTGAAGATCGTTGCCCACGTCGAGGAGGCGATCGACCACATCAATACCTATTCCTCGCAGCACACGGATTCCATCATCACCGAAGACTACTCGCGCGCGATGACCTTCCTGCGCGAAGTCGATTCTGCATCGGTGATGGTGAATGCCTCGACCCGCTTTGCCGACGGCTTCGAGTACGGGCTGGGCGCAGAGATCGGCATTTCGAATGACAAGCTGCATGCGCGCGGACCGGTCGGGCTGGAAGGCCTGACCTCGCTGAAGTATCTGGTGCTCGGCCATGGCGAAGTGAGGGCCTGAGGATGTTGTGGGTGAAGGCACTGCACATCGTCTTCGTGGCCTCATGGTTTGCCGGGCTGTTTTATCTGCCGCGCATCTACGTGAATCTGGCGATGGAAGAGAACGAGGTCGCGAAAGCCCGGCTGCTGCTGATGTCGCGCAAGCTGTATCGCTTCATGACCCTGCTGATGATCCCTGCCCTCGTGCTCGGGCTGTGGCTGTGGCTGGGCTACGGCATCGGCCAGCACAGCGCCTGGATGCACCTGAAGGTGGCGCTGGTCTTCCTGCTGATTGGCTATCATCATCTGTGCAAACGCTTACTGAAGCAGTTCGAGCAGGGAGAGAACACCCGCTCGCATGTCTGGTATCGCTGGTTCAATGAAATTCCCGTGCTGGGCATGCTGGCCGTGGTGATACTGGTCGTGGTCAAGCCTTTTCAGTAAACCGCATCGCTTCATACAACAACGGAGACCCGCATGAGCAAAACCATCGACTATTTCATGGCACCGCAGTCGCCCTGGTCTTACATGGGACATCAGCGTCTGGTGGCCATCGCCCGCCAGCATGGGGCAAGCATACAGCTGAAGCCGGCAGATATCGCGAAAGTATTCAGCGCCACCGGCGGTATCCCGGTCGCGCAGCGGCCTCCGCAGCGTCAGGCCTATCGCCTGGCAGAGCTCCAGCGCTGGAGCGAATTCCTGAATATTCCTATGACTCTGCATCCCAAATTCTTCCCGGTCTCGGGCGAGCCGGGCGCAAAGCTGATCATTGCCGCGCTGCAAAAGCAAGGTACCGACAAGGCGCTCGATCTGGCGTTCGCGCTTGGCCGTGCAGTGTGGTCTGAAGAAAAGAATATCGCTGATGAAGCGACGCTGATCGCCATTGCCGACAGTACCGGGATGGATGGACACGCACTACTGGCTCACTCAGCCGGCGACGCTGTCGCTGCCGACTACGCAAAAAATACCGAGGAAGCGCTGAACACCGACGTATTTGGCGTGCCCTGGTACCGCGTCGATGGGGAAGGTTTCTGGGGACAGGACCGGCTGGATTTCGTCGAGCGCGCGCTCGCTCGCTGAGTTTTCATTCAACCCCCGGCCGGCGATATTTGCGGATCACCGGCCTCGACAGACAACAGGTTCACTGTGCAAAAACCTCTCTCCTATTTCTGCCCCTGCCCGCGCGGCCTCGAAGCTGCGCTGGCTGACGAGCTGCAGGAAATCGCCTCAGACAGCACCACGCTGAAAGTCCACAATCAGGTGCCCGGCGGCGTGCATTGCTCCGGACAACTGACCGACGCCATGCGGATCAACCTGCATTCGCGCATCGCCTCGCGGGTGCTGCTGCGTATCGCCCATGGCAGCTATGTGAACGAAAATGATGTCTACGATCTGGCGCTGGCCTCCCCCTGGGAGCAGTGGTTCGGCGTCGATCACACGATCCGCGTCGACGTCACTGCAATCAAGTCGCCGCTGAAAAGCCTGGAATTCACCACCCTGAAGATCAAGGACGCGATCTGCGACCGTTTCCGCGACCGAGAAGGCAAACGTCCCTCGGTGAATACGCGCACGCCTGACATGCGGATCTCGGGCTTTCTGGATGCGCGCACCGTGACGCTGTATCTGGATACCTCAGGCGAGCCGCTGTTCAAGCGTGGCTGGCGACAGGAGACCGGTGATGCACCGCTGCGCGAGAACCTTGCTGCCGGCTTGCTGCGCACCGCAGGCTGGAAGCCGGGCGTGCCGCTGCTGGATCCGATGTGCGGCTCGGGCACCTTACTGGTAGAAGCAGCGCAAATGTTGGCCGGCATCCCACCGGGCGCGAATCGATCTTTCGGATTCGAGAAATTCCATGGATTCCATCCGGCCGACTGGCAGGCGATACGCGCTGCAGTCCCTGCGCCCACCGTTCCTGCGGAGCCCGCTATCTTTGGCAGCGACATCTCCGGTGACATGCTGGTGATGACCCGCAATAACTTCGAGCGCGCCGGCATACCCTTTGACATTCCGCTCAAGCAAATCGAAGCGCAGGAGATCAAGCCACCGACCGAGCAGCCCGGTCTGCTGATCGCCAATCCGCCCTATGGTGAACGTATCGGCGTAAGGGGCGATCGTCAGCAGGCGCCCGATGAACTGGCGGTGGCGTTTTTCAGCGCGTTGGGGAGCACGCTCAAAAGCCGCTTCGCCGGCTGGACGGCCTGTCTGTTCACTGCAGACCTGAGTCTGCCTCGGATGCTGCGTCTGAAAGAATCAAAAAAAACGCCGTTTTTCAACGGCGCTATTGAGTGCAGGTTGTTCCGGTTCGAGATGGTGGCGGGGTCGAACCGGAAGTGATCCCACCCTGCCCATATCGAAGCGACGCAGAGGTCACATCTGAGTCACCTGATTCCAGCCTCTGGCCTTGATTTTCGGATTGCCGGAATAGGTCGCCTCTCCATTGGCATCAAACCAAATGTCGTAACTGATCTCCGCTGTCGCATTGTCAATGACGACCGCTTTTCTGATGACATCGTTACCTTCCTTGATGAACAAGGTGGCCGTATTTTTTCCCATAGCAGCTGAAGTCCTCGTATCGACCACGCCTTTGTACTTCAGCAGCCAGCCGCCATCGGACTGCTTTTTCAACACATAGCTTGATTTTTGGGTGTCAGAAATACTCAGCGGCGTGCCATCATAAAGACGCAAGACTGACTGTATTTGTCCATCTTTGGCCTTCCTGAAATACAGCAGATTTTTCAGGCAGATAGGCAAATTCCGGTTGGCGTGATGACTGATTTTGTAACAAAGCTCCTTGTTTTTCGCGGCACCCAACAGGCTGGTAAATTGTTCGATATCGTCCAGTTTTTGCAGAGCACCCTGATCGTTTTCAACGTAGTACTCGGATTTACCGAAATCCCTCTTGAACGTCGCCGACACCAGCGAATTTTCCTGATCCGAAAACTCTACCGTCTCTGACTGGTAATTGCTTTTGAAGCTATCGCGCAGGCAAGTCTGCACCAGCTTTCGCTCTTCAGGATCATGCTCGCCAAGCACGATTTCCACTTCATAAAGCTTCATTCTGAACGCAAGATTCTGCATCAGGATCTCGTGGAACTCTGCACGCTCCTGGCCCAGCTTGTTAAAATTTTCCTTGGGCACAGACAATCTGAAGCCTGCTCTTTTCGACTTCTCTTCACCGATGAGGATTCCGAAATGAGACTTCAGATAAGACTTCATTTTTTCTGCCGATCCGAGGATTTTTCCGGCACCCTCACGGCGGAGATGTTGCTCGACCAATTGGATAAAGGCTCTGCCGATCTGCTTGCCAAGGTAAGTCTTTTTTTCATCATCCGGCTTCTTTTTGAAATTCTCATTATTGATGATTGCGTAACAAAGATTCGACAGATCCATCAGAATACCTTCGGGAATTTTTGACAAATCAGGCGCACCCTGAGCATCCAGCCCAAAGTGCCAGGGTTCGTCGAACAGCTGATCAATCTGCGTCGCCATCAATCCCCAATGCGAGCCTGAAGCAGACGAACTGGAAAAGTGATCACTCGGCTGAGCCGATCGGAAGGAGAGCTTTTTCATGAATTCCGACCCGCCCGAACTGGTCCCACGCGGCGACACGGGAGACAGCGTGACGGACTTTTCCTCCGATGACGCCTCTGTCTCCTCGCCCTTCAATACAGGAAGCCTCAGAGTAATTTTTTTAATAAATTCTGTGCTCGCCTGCGCATCCTGAGGGAATGAGCGCGGTGAGACTGTTGTCGACTGCTCTCCCTCGCCGCGCATTGCAGTTCGACTCTTCCAGGTCATTGAGGTCGATGGGGTCGATGGGGTCGATGAGATCGCCCCAGAAGCATTGGCGGATGAACCGGATGCGTCATCCTCATCGCCATCCCCCTGAAATGAAATGGCCGGCTTCTTTGGCGCACTCCCTCGGGGCGATCTTGGTGACAAAGCCGATGAGGTCTTTTCATCGCCATGAAAAGTTGACCGAGTCTTCGCTACCAAATTCGTGTTGGTGCCTTTCGCTCTTGGCGAGGTGGGCTTGTCATCTGCCCTCGAATCAAAAAGTTTTCCCAGATTCAGCCGGGACTTGCTGCCGGGCGCTTCTTTGACATCCACACCGACAGACATTCCGCTGTTGATTTTCTCTTCCCGGGCTTTTCTTTTTTTATCCATCGCATCCTCTCGCCGCATTTCTTCATGATACTTTTCTTCAAAATGATTAAAAATCTCTTCATCATCGGAATCATTCTCATCGAGTAGAGGTGATGAAAAAAGCCTATTTCGCATGCTGCCTTTTTTTGAAATCTGCGCGGGACTCTTGAGGATTCCGCCGTCACTCTCCGAGCTTGGATCATTTTTTTTAATTTGCCCGGTGGTTTTCATTCTTGGAGTGCTGGATGTTTCTGCACGACCCGGCGTTGGTGCTTTATCTTTTACGTGATCGGAAGACTTGTAGTCGCTATCTTTTTTTTCAGTGGCTATGATCTTTCCTGCGGAAGGCAAACTCATTTATTCCTCGCTTCAAAGAAATTTTTTAGATTGATTGCATGATTTTTATGAAACACCTGCAGCAGCAGTCAGTTTCACGGATAGATTCATGCCGCATCATCGAAGCATCTCGAGAGAATTCTTTTAAGAATCTTTCTTGATGTCCAAGTTTTGTTGAACAAGAAATTTTTTAGTTCCAGCAAAATCGTTTGCAGGTGATCCTTATGAGTTCTCTGGCAGTAGTCTGATTTTTCGTACCACCTTGATGAAGGCAGAAGAGTGTCAGCCTGAAGAGGACGGAAGCATTCAGCGCTTCTTCAGTACTTCAATTAGCAGACCTGTGCTCATTAGCAGTGGCGCCATACAACGCTAGCGCAATAGCTGATTTTCCTGGCTGGTTACGTTAGGTGGTTATCACGCGCGCTTATGCCGCTCAAATAAAAACGCCGTCTTTCGACGGCGCTTGGGAATAAGGCTGTTCAAGCTAAAGAACGTGACAAGCCCGATTCGGAACCTGCTACTGGAATTGCATCATAGGCAAAAGACCTCAGACTTCTTTTTCAAGATTCCAGAATTGAGCATAGACATGGGGATCATCAATGCTCCAGTGACCATCCGGACCGACGACTATTCTGGTTTGAATGATCATGCTGGCATCGTCTGCTATCGCAATATTTTGAGGATTTTCCTGAATCTTGTTGGCCCGCAATCCCCCCTTGCCCGTTGTGCTGTCACAGCGTGCTTCGTAATGGATAATTACATTATTCTTTGAGTCCTTGCTCAGGGTATACGTTGCCTTGAAATTTGCCAGCGGCTGAATTGGCGTCCCATCAGACAGCCGTAAGATTGACTGGCTTTGTCCGTTTTTATCCTGTCTCCTGAAGAGTACATTCTTTAAAAACAGGCTCAAATTTTGAGAGGCAATGTTACTAACAATCAGTCCGATATTTTTATTTTCATGTGAAGAAAAAAATCTCAGAAATTCATCAACAGAAGATACAGTTTCAATCTCGCCATTTTCTTTTTTGATCTTATAAATCGAATTTCTGAAATCTCTGATGAAAGTCGGTCTGGCTTTCGTCGGATCACCCATGCGATTACCATCCGAGTCTACGATGTCCGACGAATCATGCTTCCATGGTTTCATGAATGCCGCGTCAGCAGCTTGCTCGCAAAAGTCTGAATATCTTGAGTCAGTCAGATCGACATCCATATCGATAATGAGATTCTTCGTTCGCATCTCGATATCGGCAGCAAGCGCCTGAAGCAGGCGCTCATCAAATGCTATTTTTTCGTCGGAAAGAATCTGCATCATCTTTGCATTGAGAAGTATGCTTTTTCTCTTTGCATCGGCTTTTGCATAGACTGGATCGGCCAGAAGCCCGAGACAGCTCTTGGCAGCCTGATTTCTGACAGGTACGGGGACGTCTTGCAGCGGATCTTTTGCTTTTTTGCGCGGCGAGATCTTTGAGGGAGACACCCTGCCAGCACTGCCGGGAGACGATGGCGGGCTATTCAGACTCGCCGCCAGTTTCTCCGACAAGCCTGACAGATTCAGCTTCATTTCAGTGAATTTGCGACTGACTTGCTTCCTGAACTTTCCAGTGGATAGGTTGGGTTGCGCAATAGTCTTTCCTTCGTCTTTTGCTCTGGGAGTCGTGACCGGAGATCCGTTGGATGATTGCTTCTCTTTGTCTCTTGGCGTGAGATTTCCCCGCCGTGGACTATCGCCAAAATTTTCCCGCTTTCGTGGCGAATTTGATCCGCCATCCGACACTTTGACATCGGATGAGAAATTCAACTTTCTGAGTTTTTCGGATTTGCCCGTTGTGCCAGGTGGTGTGTGAGGCAACACGCTTGTTGTTCCGTTGCGGAACACCGTCGGTGTCGTTGGCGCTTGCGTTGCGTCTTTCTCCTTTACTTTCATGACAGGCGCCTTCTTGTCTTCACCCGAGGGGGCCGCAGTCGGCGTGTCATGAATGGATTGTGTCAACTCCTTCCACTGCTTTTCAAATTCCTCCAGGGTAAATGACGCTGATTTTCTGTCACCTGCCTTTGATGTACTCATGGAATCGCTCCTAGTTACTTTTGGTTAAAAGTTGCCTCTGCTAAGTAACTATTCGGCAACAAATCGTTCCTTCCAAAAGAAGCTTTTTAAAAAGCAAAAGCACGCGCGGAGATCCCCGGGCAGGGATCAGTTATCCTGCTGTTTTTTTCAGTCTTTTCTGGAGCTTTCATGTCGTCGCATACTGCATTTACCCTTCATCTTTCTGATACGGAACTGCTGAAATCCCGCGCATGGCTGGATGGACAGTGGGTGGATGCCGCTCATCGCTTCCCGGTGATGAATCCTGCTGACGGCAGCCTTATCGTGAATGTCCCGAATCAGGGAGCCAACGAAGCTGAGCAGGCGATTGCCGCTGCGGCGAAGGCGTTTCCCGGCTGGGCGGTAAAAACCGGGAAAGAGCGCGCGCAACTGATGCGCAAATGGTTTGATCTGATCGTCGCCAATGCCGATGATCTGGCGAAGCTGATGACCGCCGAGCAGGGTAAGCCGGTACCAGAGGCCAAGGGCGAGGTGATGTACGGCGCCAGCTTCATTGAGTGGTTTGCCGAAGAAGCCAAGCGGGTGAACGGCGATGTGCTGGCCTCGCCTGCGGCTGACCGGCGGCTGGTCACGCTAAAGCAGCCGATCGGTGTGTGTGCCGCGATCACACCGTGGAATTTCCCGATTGCGATGATCACCCGCAAGATCGCCCCGGCGATGGCGGCGGGCTGTACGATTGTCATCAAGCCTGCCGAACAGACTCCGCTGTCCGCACTCGCACTGGCAGAGCTTGCGCACCGCGCCGGCATTCCGGCAGGCGTGATCAATGTGCTGACGGCAGACAGCGAGCAGTCGATTGCCATTGGCAAGGTGCTGTGCGCCAGCCCGGTGGTTCGTCATCTGTCGTTCACGGGCTCCACGCCGGTCGGCCGCATCCTGATGGCGCAGAGCGCGCCTACCATCAAAAAACTGGCACTGGAACTGGGCGGGCATGCGCCCTTCATCGTGTTTGATGATGCCGACGTGGATGCCGCAATTGAAGGCGCAATGATCTCCAAATACCGCAATGCGGGGCAGACCTGTGTCTGCACCAACCGTTTTTACGTGCATGACAAGGTCTATGACGAATTTGTGAAAAAGCTCGCAGTCGGTGCCTCAAGGATCAAGGTCGGCAATGGTTTTGAGCAGGGTGTGCAGCAAGGCCCGCTGATCGATGCACAGGCCGTCGCGAAGGTGAAAGACCATGTGGACGATGCACTTGGCAAGGGGGCCACGCTCGAATCAGGCGGCGCAGAGCATGCGCTGGGTGGTCTGTTCTACCAGCCGACCGTGCTGTCGAATGTCAGCGCTGACATGAAGATCATGCAGGAAGAGACCTTCGGCCCGGTAGCGGCGGTGGTGCGCTTCCACACCGAAGAAGACGTCATCGCTGCGGCGAACGACACCGACTTTGGTCTGGCCAGTTATTTCTACACGCGCGACATGGGTCGTGTCTGGCGCGTGGCGGAGCAACTGGAGTACGGGATGGTCGGCATCAACACTGGCCTGATCTCGAATGAAGTGGGCCCGTTTGGCGGCGTCAAGCAATCGGGCCTAGGCCGGGAAGGCTCGAAGTACGGGATTGATGAGTATCTCGAGCTAAAGTACCTGTGCATCGGCGGCATCTGATACCCGCCAGTCATGTCTGCCCCCGGCAGCGCACGCCCGTCAGCTAGCGCGCTTGCGCTGTTGCTGGCGGCGCTGGCGATGGTATGAACTGGCATACATAAGCTCTACGCTGCGGCAGCGGGTGGGTGGGACTCAGCTTTCTGAAAACGGCATGACGTTCCAGCAACCCACCTGTCCAATCAGACCATTACAATCAGCCAGACTGCGGGTGTAGTTCAATGGTAGAACGGCAGCTTCCCAAGCTGCATACGAGGGTTCGATTCCCTTCACCCGCTCCATCCCCCCTGCCTCACGTAGTCCGACCGGACAAACAACCCGGCTGTGACATAATCCGCGCTCCGTACCCGACAGGATTGATTCAATCAATCTGCAGTGATTCCGCATGACAGACTCCCGCCCCGAGCCCACCCGGCAAATGCTCTACGACCCGACCGAGCGGCGTATCCGCAGCTTTGTTACCCGCGCCGGTCGCCTGTCGGTCGCGCAGGCGCGTGCGCTGGAGCAGCTGGGGCCGACGTTTTGCCTGCCCTACCAGAAGGCACCGCTGGATATTGCTGCGGCGTTCGGACGGAATGCGCCGGCCATTCTGGAGATTGGCACGGGCATGGGCGATGCGACCGCGCACATCGCCGCGCTGATCCCGGAGAAAAATTTCCTCGGGGTAGAAGTCCACACGCCGGGCATCGGCAGTCTGCTGAAACTGATCGGCGAGAAGTCGCTGAGCAATCTGCGCCTGATACAGCATGATGCTGTCGAGGTCGTCACGCACATGCTGGCGTCGGATTCACTCGCGGGTGTGCATGTGTTCTTCCCCGATCCCTGGCACAAGGCGCGCCATAACAAGCGCCGGCTGATTCAGGGACCGTTCGTGCAGCTGCTGGCCTCGCGGATCGCGCCGGGTGGCTATCTTCACTGTGCAACCGACTGGGAAGACTATGCAGTGCAAATGCTGGACGTGCTCAGTGCCGAGCCGACGTTAAAGAATACCGCCGATGGTTATTCGCCCCGCCCGGATTATCGTCCACTGACCAAGTTCGAGAACCGTGGCATCAAACTGGGACACGGGGTCTGGGATCTGGTGTTTGAACGGGTTACGCCGCCTGCTGCTCGCTGACCAGACGAGTGATCTCTTCGCCATAGCTGTCGAGCTTTTTCTCGCCAACGCCTGATACCAGCCGCAAGGCGTCCAGCGACATTGGCATCGCACGCGCGATCTCCCGCAGCGTCGCATCATGGAAGATCACGTAGGCCGGCACATTGTGCGTACGGGCCGTCTCCATTCGCCACCAGCGCAGGCGTTCGAACAGCGCTTGCTGAGCGCCGGACAGACTGGTCTCGGTATAGCTTCCGGGCGCGGCCACCGTGCGGCGCTGGCGCACCGGTTTCTGGTAACGCCGCAGCATCAGCACGGTCTCGCCTCGCAGTACCGGCCGTGCCGCTTCGGTCAGCTTCAGCGAACCATACTGCTCATGATCGACATCGACCAGTCCCTGTGCCAGGGTCTGCCTGAGGATCGCACGCCACTCGGCCTCGCTGCGGTCGGCACCAATGCCAAACGTGGACAGGGTCTGATGCTGCCATTGCTTCACGCGGGTTGAATCGACACCGCGGAGTACTTCCAGCACATGCACCGCCCCAAAGCGCTGGCCGACACGATAAATCGTCGAGAGCAGCTTCTGTACGGCCTCGGTGGCGTCGAATGATGATGGAGGACTCAGGCAGGTATCGCAATTCCCGCAGGGCTCGGACGACTGGCCAAAGT
>JACCEC012941968.1_pt1 | contig 13847 bp, 22 predicted proteins | sample 7450121 | NCBI WGS metagenome assembly JACCEC01 (sample SAMN15323455, study PRJNA562643) | freshwater metagenome | isolation source: river surface water | place: USA:Blue River Watershed | collected 2017-08-18 | reverse complement strand
ATACGCACTTACTTTAGATACTGGATGAGAGGTGATGGGCTTTTGTTCCACATTGTATTCGTTGCAGACGAAAAAGATTCACACGAACACGAATTTCTTATCATGGAAATCGGATACAATGGAACTATCGTCCTTCACAAAGAACCTTTGATTTATTACAAAGGAACATGGGAATACATGAGTAAGAAAAATGATTGCTATGTTCTTATAGGAGAAATCTAATATTTTTTTTGATTTGATTTCTAACGAAAGCAAATGCACTTTAGCTTGTACTCAAAAGGATTTCAGCTCTTACTCAATTCAACTTGAGCCCATTTTCAGTTCACTTTGAGCTCTAACATGAATAAGAATTTGTCTTGCTTTCGTGAACCATCGTGAAACTATCGTGATGCTTTTCGAGATTACATCGTAGAAAATAATGAATTCATTGTCTATCAACGATACTCTATGGCCTGTTGTTCCTCCTAATCCGGGTGAAATATGGGAAGTATGGGATGGACGTCGTTGGAAATTAGCTATAGTTTATGATAATCATAGTAAAGACATTGAAAATAACAATTTAACGCATTGTATATGTTTAGAATTAGGAACTGTATTTCAAGTAAAAACTTTTCTTTGGCACGAACATTTTCAACAGTCTACTATATCAATTTATGTTCGTAGGTGTAAAGAATTGAGATGATGCAATTGTCAGAAATTAAAGAAGGACAAATTTGGGAAGAATTCATTAATCCTTCTGCATTTGGTTTTAGTTTTACTTCTGATGTTGAAAAAAATGATTATCCTTATTTGTTAATGTTGATAGTGAAAAACATTAAGAAAGACTGTACAGAAGTTTTCATTCTTGATACCAACATTGAATTTAGAAAGAGTCAAATAGGAAATTTGATAGAAATCAATTTGGCTTATTATGAATCATATTTTAATACCGATTTTGAAATGCGGCAAATTGCATAATGCAAAATAGCTTTAAGCTCGAGACTTAAACATAAATCTCGAGTTGATTATAGTTCGAGCTCCTAGGCATTGTTCGAGCTTCGAGAGTATGCAACTGTAAAAACATGGCTTAACCATGCACAGTCGTAATCAAACTTCGAGTCAGCTGCTTAAATACACTAAGACTGGATTGTATTAATCAAGACTGGATTGTATTAATCTACAATTTTGAAGTTAACAAACGATCTCTTTCTAACTTTATTTTGATTTTAGTTCGCTTGCTAGTCGCATAAGGTAAGATGGTTTCATGAACGACGGAAATAGCCTGATCACCAAGCCCATCACTTCCAATACGACTCTGAAGGAGCTCGAGAAGCTCGGTGCCACCACGCTTTCGGATATTCCGCTCGTGGAGCTACTTTCGTTCGTCAGGAACGAGCTCCTTTCGATGGCCAAGGATAACAAGAGCTGCGAAGAAGAAGGATGGGGCCCTGACGTAACCAAGGCAGCCATGTTGGTCGACGAGGCCATAGATGCTTATCTGGGCGGCTTCCGCAATCTTCCTGGGTTCGAGCAGTTCGAGCGAGCTGCGTGTGTCACGGCGGAAGAGGAGAAGCGAGACGCTCATGATGTTGAGCTGGCTGCTGCAGTTGAGGAAGCTTACGCTGACGGCGTCCATGAGACTTACACCAAGCTTATCAACAAGCTCGACGAAGAAAGCAAATCAGTTCACGCCAGGAAGATGCAAGCTCGTCGTGAACATCAACGTGACGTCGAAATATTTTTTTCGCACCAGTGGAATATTCTTCGCGACACGATTTGGACGGTGCAAGAAATGAGGGATGAAAAATGAGTCAAGATGACAAATTTACCCAAGCTCGCGAGGTCGCTGCACAGATTCTAATGCTGAGCAAACCTGATCAGCTTCGGTTCGCTGCAGCGTGCATCGAGGCGGGCAAAGTAGACATCGCAAAAGAAGTCGTGCGGCTTGTCTCGGAAGAGCTGCAAAAGATCTGAATTGGTTCGCTTGTGAAAAGATCGTGATAAGTTATACAATATGAGCAATCGTCCTCCTAGATGTCCAAAATGTCGCTCTGCTATGTGGAGACGACGGCGCGCAAAGGATGGACATTTCTTCTTTGGTTGTACAGCTTACCCCGAATGTCGGGGCACACGTCCTATCGATTCCGACGACCCAGATCCAGAATTTCATGGTTGGCCTGGTTGCGAAGAAGATTACTCAATCTTTCACGATTACTAACATGGAAAATTGGAATCTGAAACCTGGTCAAATTGTGTACCTTAATTTGACCCACACGAAGGCAACGTACCTTGTCTTGAGTGTCCAAAAATACGATCACATTAAGGCGCTACTGTTGGATTCTAATGCTAACAACCCTAAATCCATTTACACGGAACAAGAGAACGGTTCAACCATTACGCTTTTTGGCAGTTTCGTAGAGATGCTTGAAGTAAACTGAAATGAGAAACCCGCACTTAGTTGTTGGCAAAACCTATGTGATGGAGTTTACATACGCTAAGCCGGTGGTGCTTCTTCTTGAGATAAATAAGCCTCCGTTTGCGATTGCGGTACACGCTGGTATTGATTTGCAGTATCTCACTGTTTTGGTACTGTCTAAAGACGAATCCGCTATGGGAAACGAAGGAGAAGCTGTAAAGTGTTTTGATACTGTAAAAATGTCTGAAATTTAGTTCGCTTCTCTCGTTAACGCTGTAAGATGGGATCCATGATGAACGACACCAAAAGCCCCCCCATGTGTACCTAGACATGAAACCCACCTTCGTTGCCGTCCATATGTCTGATCTTGTCAGCCTTTCCGCTCGCGCCCTTGGAAAGTGGACACTTTACCTGAGCTTTGACTGGGAGGCGCCCGAACTTACCAAGGCGGCGCCCATCTTGGAGACCGAGGACCCCGTCGCTTTCATGGATGGTTGGGCCCTCTTCGGATTCGAGACAGAGGAAGACGCTCGGGCTGCCTTCGCCTCGACCGTAGGAGATGACGGACCTACCATGTCGAATCCCTACAACGGACCCACCAAGGTCTACGCCCTCTTGGCTGGCCCCGATGGTAGACTCCTGACAGAGAACACGTGACAAACTAACATCTATAAGACCCAAGTTTTCTATCTTTTTTAGTTCACTTGCTACCAGAATCTGAGAAAGTACTAGTCATGAGCGATTCACACGACCGTCAAAAGAACGAAACCCACCGTATTCAGCAGGAAAAGAGCAAAGTCACACAACTTCCTCAAGAGCTTGCTCTTGCTCTGCTCGATGCTCGTTCTCTCCACTCCAACCGTGTCGACCACATCCTTCAGCTTGTGAAGGCCGGTGTTTCTCAGGATGACATCGTCGCCGGTGAGAAGAGCTACTTCGATGCTCTTGGGGCCAGCTACGACTTCGACATCAACTCCGTGGGCTGGCTTCAGATTTCGCCCTTCATGTCGGAGTTCACGCGATGGATCCGCAAGCGTTGTGCGACCAAGTCTGGCGCTCACGAAGTCAGCACTGCTGCGGCGTGTTACAACTCCAAGACGGAGGAAGTGGAGATCATCTTCAATCCTCGGTTCATGGCTTCGGTTGCGGAGAAGCAATCGTCTCCCGGCCACATCGACCCTTATGGAGCCGGAATCAACGAGCACGAGCACTTTCACCTCATGTTTCAGCACGTGACCTCGCGTCGTCGTGAGCCTCATGGCCTCTGGAACGTTGCCACGGACCTCGCGATCAACAGCATGATCTCGCGATGTGACACTCTTTCGCGTCTCTCGTACAAGCTGCTTGTTCCGGGTGTTCTTGATGACTCTCCCGTGGATCCCACCCTTCCCAAGGAGGTTCAGGAAGCCTACGCCGCCCTCGCCGAGATCATTTCCAAGCTTCCTCACGAGCAGGCTTCGGAGTGGTACTTCAACAAGCTGAAGTTGGAGACCGAAAAGAAGGGTTACTCTTGGGGCAAGAATGGTCTCAAGATTCCTGGTGCTCCGAAGCCTGGACAAGGAGTCTCCGGCGGGAGCGACGACGAAGGTTGGGTCCTTTGGGGCAGCGATCAGCACGAAGGCTGGGATGATGTGCCCGAAGAGATCCGCGACATCGTGGAAGGCAAGATCAAGCATGCCCTTCGTAAGGCGTGCGAGAAGGGTGACAGCACGCCCAACGGATGGGGCAACATTCCTTCGGAGCTCCGTGAAGAGATCCGTGCCATGGCGTTTGGCTCCGTCGACTGGCAACAGGTTCTCAAGAACTGGACGGGTATGCGTCAGGCTGGTGGTCGTTGCCGCAGCATCAAGCGTATCGATCGCAAGTACCCGCTGATCCACCCGGGTGTCAAGCGCGCCCGTAACCCCAACATTCTGATCGCCGTCGACCAGTCCGGGTCGGTTGACGATCATCAACTGGCGCGCATCTACGGCGCTCTCGATGGGTGCAGCAAGAAGTGCACCTTCGATCTGCTTCCTTTCGACCACACGGTCGCAGTGGAAGATCTCAAGACGTGGAAGCGAAACACTCGACCCACCATGCAGCGCGTACGAGGCGGCGGCACCTCGTTTGACGCGGTGGTGGAGTTCGTCAACAAGCAGGAGAACCGTGGGCGTTGGGATGGGGTTATCATCGCGACTGACGGCGAGTGCTCTCGACCGGCAGCGAGTCGTGTCAAGCTCGCTTGGCTCATCACTCCCGGCCACAAATTGATGTTTGATGCGTACGAGGGTGAGATGGTCATTCAAATGAGCGAGAAGGACGAGGTCGTTTCCGGAAAGTGGTAGATTCGGAATCGTCTGGTTAGGTAACACTCACGCTTGGTGAATGCTTCATAATACGAAGAAATACAAGCGTGAGTGTTCAACTATCACTACATAACGAGCGTGATCTTGTAGAGTGACGTTTAACTTGGATTTCTGGTTCACTTGCTAATCTCGTAAGGTAAGATTGGTTCTATGAGCTCCCCTCGAGTAAAGGTTGCTTCCGGTGACTACTGTTATGTAGATGTCGCTGGTCTGGACGAAAACAGTATGATATTGCTACTGCTTTCGGATATCAGATATGAACCTGGGGGTGAAACTGTTGACGTTCTTATCCTGCACGGCGGCATCATGGACAAGAACGAAGGACAAGTGGTCAAGCTCGAAGGTTTGACACGATTTCTTCGTCCTATCTCTTCGCTGTGTAAAAAGGTGAGATCGTAAACAAAATGAACTTCAAAGATTGGCTTAAACAACCTCGTGTTTTGACAAAAGGTAAGTCATTTACTTGCAAGAAAGATTTGTACAAATCGACTTATCTTGCAAATGCATTTGATCAAAAAAAGCAGTACAACGTAGTCGAGTCGGATTCACGAGCACCGTGGGTCCAAGCAAACGATCCAGAGATCATCTGGGTTCTTGACAACAAAGGAGAGTCATTTTCATTTGCTCGTCATCGAGTTCACGACGTTTACGTTTTTGAAGATTACTTCGACGAAGTAAATAAAGACACCTGAAGAGATCAACAGTCAGACAAACAAGGTAAGATAAGAACATGTTCAAGGTAATCGCAGGTGACGGAAGTGTTTTTGGTTTGGTGGATTCGCAGAAGGCTGCGGAGGCCATTGTGGAAATGAAGAAGCTTGGGCGTGATGGTCGCAAGATCACTTCGCCTGCTCAAGCGACGAAAGCTTCCACTATGTCCTTCACCATCGTGCAAGTTCCCGATTCGGCACATCCGTCTGCTCAGTAAAAACACGAAACAACTTCTCAACTCATAACCGTAACTAATACTCAAAAAAATACAAAATGGCAACCATCAATCAGCTGATCAAGAACGGACGTAAGTCCAAGAAAACGCGTCTCAAGGCTCCTGCTCTCAAGGGAGCTCCTATCAAGTCCGGAACGGTTACCCGTGTCTGGGTCATGACTCCGAAGAAGCCGAATTCGGCGAAGCGTGTCGTGTGTCGTGTGCGTCTTACCACGGGGATGGAGGTGACCGTGTATTGCCCCGGTGAGAAGAACGAGCTCAAGGAGCATGCGTGGGTCTATGTCCGCGGTGGTCGTGTCAAGGACTTGCCTGGCGTGCGCTACCACCTCATTCGTGGTGCCAAGGACTGTACGCCGGCTGTTGGTCCTTCGCAGTCCAACAACGCGCTCCGCAAGCAGTCCCGTTCGAAGTATGGTGTGAAGCGAGTGAAGAAGGATTGATCTTGCATGACGTGGTCTAACGCATGTGTCGCGACGATCGGTATAGTCTCCACGCTTCTGATCTTCTTTCACATGTTCACCGGAAAATGGCCATGGCAAAAGTGAAATCACGAGACAAGAGATCTAAGGGAGAACCTGCAGCACGATTCTCGATTCTCAATTTGAAAGTCGGAAATGTCCTTGATTGCAAGCTGGATTTTGATTCTTATCCACCTCGCAACATCAAAAAAGACGAGATGGCTTGCATCTATGAGATCGAGGATCGTGGGACCCACGTTTGCTTGAGACTTACTTCACTTGAAAAAACTGGAGTCAATTACGAGCTTTGGTTCTGGCAGGGTGCAAGCGTCGGACGTTGGTTTGATGTTATAGCTTAACAAGAAACTGTGTATGTTCAAACGAGTTTGGGTGCAGGTTGAAATCAGCTTGCACCCAAACTCGTTTCATATTTGCTCTTGACGAGTTGTGTTCGTATTAGCGTATCGCTAGCGTCTCGTAAGCCTCTCGAAGAACACGTCTGTATCAAATTGTGTTCGTCGCCTGTTCACAAAGAAGTTTGAAAGTTACGCAATGAAATGTAAAGCTGGCGATGGTTGTTGAACCAGACTGTTCATCTTCATTTGAGAAGTGACATATCAAAATTTTGCTCTTAAATCAAAATTTTGATGCTCAAGAGCCTGTCATGCCTTAGATTATCAAGCATAAGGCGAACACATGTATCGTCTAAGGAAGAGAATACAGATGTCAAGAACGAAGAAGAAGTCTGGTCGTTTTACATATCAAAATCAGCATGCTACAATCAAGACGTACAAGAATGAGAATTCGCAGGTCGGTGGTGAGACCTTTACATCCAACAGAGATGATGATTTTTCGGCTTACATTTCAACTGATACGTCCAACGCAACGAGCGTGACGATTCAGTTTGGTGGTGCCGAATTTAGGCTCACCGGTCGTGAGGCTCGAACCATGCAACGCTTGCTCAACAAGCATTATACGACATGTGGTCGCGACGTGATTGAGCAGCCTGGTTTCTGAAGTGTGTAAGGTAGAGAAGGTATTAAATACATCTTCTCTACCGCTGTCTACCCTAGTTCGAGATATGACATAGGTTAAAAATTTGAACCAAAAGTTCCTGGTTCAAATCTAAGGGTAGACTTTTGAGAGAGTAGCTTAATTTGCTAAAGCGCCGACGTGAAAGTCGGAGGATGCGTGGTTGAAATCCCGCCTCTTTCACCGAATTCCTAGCATGAATCAAAAGAGAAACGAACCAAAAAATTTGTTTTCTTTTTTTGTTTGAGCGGTTCACTTGCAGAGCCTGTAGGGTACATTGGTCTTCATGAACGGCACCAACAAGAACGAGGCCAAGATGAACGACTCCAAGCGCAACGTGGGCAAGATCATGATGGACCACCTCGCCAAGATCGGGCGTGCGAAGAAGAAGGCCGGTCTGGCCACGACCGAGGAGCTCGCCGCCGCGGCGGGGATCCCGGCCAGCCAGGCCTACAGCCGGCTCTACTGGCTCGAGGTCAAGGATGGCAAGCTCGAGTCGACCGGTAAGGGTTCGGCGCGCGTGTGGCGGCTCGCCAAGAAGCGCTGAATGTGTCCTGATCGTACGGGCGAAGTGTGGTGCCCGATTACCAGGGAAGAATATGCCTTCATGGTAATCGGGCCCCCACTGTACGACAAAGGATCTGGTGGCTATCTGCATCCTGTCGTAAGGTTGAACACCGGCGAACCTGGTCATTGGACCGCCGAATTCGCGGATAGCGGCATAAACGCGTGGGACAAACGTTTTCGTCGATTGTGATGAAACGGTTCGCTTGTCAAGAGCACAAGGTAAGATGTTCACATGATCAACAAGGACAAAACTCTGACCGTCGGCGACTTGCTCAAGATGCTCGCGGACGACCGTGTGACCGTCGACATGCCTATCGCCGTGTTCCACCGTAGCCCTGACTGCATGGTCGGAGTCGTCGCTGTGGAGATCGTTACCTATGATGACGGCGGCAAGGCGCTCAGCGTTTACACTGGCGAGCCCTGCGCTTCGCTGAACGACATCGCCTCCTCGGCCGAAGTTTTCTGTTGAAACGGTTCGCTTGTCTTCTAGATCAGGTAAAGTAATCTTCTCTCCACGAAAAGGTGAATCAAAATGAAGCTTCTGAGTGTCAACAAGGGAATTTCGCGCGGAACCAACATCAACGACGTTGTGGTGCCGAAGGAGCTCCGCGAGAAGTATGCGACCGGGCTGGACTGGGTCGACACCCTTCTTGGTGGCGGATTCACGCCGAGCATCAGCGGCTTTATCACGGGCGACTCCGGTGTTGGCAAGTCGACCATGATCCGCACGGTGGCGGATGCCCTTACCCGACAGGGTCACAGCGTCCTTTACAACTGCCTCGAGGAGAGCGAGTACCAGGTGAAGATGGCCTGCGAACGCCTTGGTCTCAACGCCGGCTTTGTCATCGGCAACGACCTGTTCGTCCAGGATGTCATCGCCCATGCCAAGGACCTGCAGAAGAAGTGCAAGAAGGGCAAGAAAGTGTTCTTGTTCGTCGACAGCCTCCAGTGCCTTGACGATGGCAAGTACGACACCGGCAAGACGACCAAGGGGACTCCTGTCAGCTGCGCCATCCAGATGATCAAGTGGGCCAAGGAGACCTTCGGAGTGCTGCTCTGGGTCCACCAGGTGACCAAAGATGGCGTCTTCGTCGGCGACAACACCCTCAAGCACGCCGTGGACCTTCACCTCCACTTCGGCTTCGACAAGAACAAGAAGTCGCCGTCCTTCGGTGAGCGTATCCTCCGCAAGGAGAAGGACCGCTTCGGGCCTGCCATGGATGCCTCCGTCATGGACATGCTCGATGGTGGACGGCTCGCGATCAAGCAGATGGAATCCGTCCTGGACGAGGAAGACCTCGAGGAAGCTGCGGAGTGACCGTGGTTCAGCTAGCCACGGTGTTAGTAATCTTCGCAGTGGCGAATTTTGCTCTCATCGTGGCTTACGTCAAGCTTGAGAACAACGCACGTCGCAGGATTGAAGAAGCTTACGAGCAGCTGAACGAGCTGCGACGTGTGCGTTCTACCGGCAAAATCACATACAAAATCAGCAGCAAAAATGGACATATCGAGCTTGATTGGTATCTGTTACTAGAAGATAACAACCAAAGCTTGATTCATAAGTCAGTAATGACAAACGATACTGCTATGCAGTTCGTATCGGAGATTGTTTCTAAACTGAAAATGTGAGAGTAACATGATTTCTCTGACAAGCGAATTGAAATAAATAGAAAATATTGGTTCGCTTGTCGGTCTCACGAAGTAAGATTAGGAACATGAGCCAAATGTGCCCACGAAACTTTCGACTTCAGAGGTATGTATGAGAACACGCCCTCGTAGCTCAGCGGAAGAGCAGTGGCCTTCTAAGCCACGGGTCGCAGGTTCGAATCCTGCCGGGGGTACTTGACAGCTTGCTTAACTTGACTTAATCTTTAGGGTGGCTAGCTCAAATGGTAGAGCACTCGACTTTTAATCGAGTGGTTAGGGGTTCAATTCCCCTGCCTCCCACTAAGAATCTTGGCCGTGTGGCGAAATGGCAAACGCAGGGGATTTAAAATCCCTCGATAGCAATATCTTGGGGGTTCGAATCCCTCCACGGCTACAAATGGAATAGGAATAAATTACAGTATCGCAGTAACCGCCGGGGTCGGAAAGGTGTTCGAGGTGGGCTTATATCCTACATAAAGGCAGGTTCAATTCCTGCTCGGCGGACCAAAACAGTTCACTTGTCAAGAGATGAGGGTAAGATATAAGAGCTAAGCAAATGCAAGGCTAATCTACTTCCACGGAGAAATTGTGATGCGTTTTTCAATCGTTCTTGCCACCATCATCCTGTTCACCGTCGTTGGTTTCTACGTTCGTTTCCTTTTGGGAGACGACGGTGCGACCATCGTGTTTGGTCTTACGGTGCTGTTTGGCATCATGTCGTTTTTCAAGTACGTGTTGAACAAATAGAGATTAAAGAAATCTTTAGGTTCACTTCTCAGTAGGTTCGGGTACAGTAAGAAAGTCAGCCGGCGAGAGGGTCGGCGAAAAACAAGAGAGAAAATATGGATATCAAGACCGCAGTCAAAGTCATCAAGGCTCTTCCCCCCCACATCAGCGTGCTCATTCGTGGTGCCCACGGTATCGGCAAGTCCGAGGTCGTCAAACAGATCTGCGAAGAGGCTGGCATCCGCCTCCTCGACCGACGTATGAGCCAATGCTCGGAAGGTGACACCGTCGGTCTGCCCAAGCAGACCATCGTGGCGGGTCCGGACGGAAAGCCGTACGACATCACCCAGTTCTGCCCGCCGGAGTTCGTGGCGATCGCGAAGCATACGCCGAGCGGTCTCTTCCTCGACGAGCTCAACCGTGCCAGTGCGGAGGTCATGCAGGCCTGCTTCCAGTATGCCCTGGACCGTTGTGACTTCCAGGGTGACAAGTTCCATCCGAATACCCGAGTCTTTGCGGCCATCAACACTGGCGGCAACTACCAGGTCAACGAGATGGATCCGGCGCTCCTCGACCGCTTCTTCGTCATCGATCTCGCGCCGACCGATCAGGATTTCTTCGAGTATGCGGAGGGCAAGATCGATGCCGACCTGCTCCGCTTCCTCAAGGAGCGTCCGTCGCGCCTCGATCCCGCCAAGGCGAATCCTGGCTCCGTCCAGCCTTCGCGTCGCTCGTGGATGCGCCTCGATTCGGTCTACCAGGCCAACAAGATCTACGGAATGGACCTGGACAAGGATTCTGCGGGCAAGGGGTTTGCCTACAACCTCGCCGTGGGGCTTGTGGGTCTCGAGCCGTCGTCCGACCTGGTCGACTTCCTGTCCAAGCGTGAAACTCGGTTCAATGCCGAGCACATCCTGGACAAGTACCCCGAGGTGCGCGACCGCATCCAGAAGCTCGGTCAAGACAAGCTCAACACCCTGATCGACCTCCTCGTCGAGCACGCAAAGCAGAACGTCTGGACCATGGAGCAGTCCACCAATCTTGGCGACTTCGTCTCGGATATCCCTGCGGAGCTTCGGATCTCGTTCATCACGAACTTCACCAAGGGTCTGCGCAACCAGCCGAACTTCACTCCGAACTTCAAGGTCATCAACACGACCGTGATGAAGCACATTGTCTGGACCTTCAATCCCAACGCCGTCATCAACGGTGAGAGCCCTCCGGCTCAGAAGCACGCGCCGACGGCACCGGCTGCGACGAACAAGCCTGTCAAGCCGGCGAAGGCGACCAAGAAGACGAAGTGAAAACGAGAGGAGGGCTTGGACTTCTCAAGCCCTCCGTACTTCTTCCGGTGATGCTCACCTCTCTGAGTAGTCACGCCTTGTTGGAATGACGCTGAGTCGTCAAGTCATAAAGCGAGCTTGAATTCCAACTGGCTGCCGGAGCCGTGCTCGTACCGGTTTTGCCGTCGTGACGCAATTGGTAGCGTACCCCTTTTGTAATGGGAAAGTTGCAGGTTCAACTCCTGTCGATGGCTCAAGAGATCTAATATTGTGGTGTATTCACGGGTAGCTAAGCGGTAAAGCACGAAGCTGTTAACTTCGCGATCGCAGGTTCGAATCCTGCCCCGTGAGCTGGTGGTTAGTTCAACGGCTAGAACGGTCGACTTTGACTCGACAGATGAGAGTTCGATTCTCTCACCGCCTACAATCTCTCCTAACATGGAACGCGTATGACGCAACGAGAACGACTTCTGTTTGACACAAAAAAGAACATCATGCATGTTTCTGACATGCTCTGTTACGAAGCAAAAAGCTTGAAGCGTATTGCGGCGAGCCCAGAGTCAGACAGAAATTTCAGGTTCAGCTTGGATCAGCGTATGGTGGAACTACGTAAGATCATGAATGTGTTGACCGATGAGCTTGCTACTTTGAAACTCATGGAGCGCTTGTGAAACGCTTAGAGAAGTTCGTTGAAGAAGTGTTCTACTTGTGGCTGCCGTTCGTCATGTTCTTGTGGTACATTGAATTTTTGTTCTTCTGGCGTCTGCTAGCACGCTAGCTTTAAGCGCATGGACACTTCAGACCCACGCGTACAACACATCAGAACACTTCAAGATCCTATCGTTGCACAAGATCATACTACACCATTCGTTCTCAAGGTCGCCACGCCGGCACTTCCTCGTGGTCAAGAGAGCACACAGGGTCCTATCAGAAACGAGCTCAAAGCTAGAACGTACGTACTTGTTGATGTATTGCCCAAGGACCTCCAAGAGCGCATCAAGACGGCGTTTGAAAGTCTGTCATGGGGATGAGACAGGCTAAGCGTCTTGATGCGCTCATGGGCCATTCTGGGTCCTTAGACGGCAAGAATGACGAGGTGTGTCAGGTACAGCTTCTGATCAAGAATTATCGCGACAAAAACATACCCTTGCCAACGACAATCTCGATCTCTTGTCGTTGCAAAAGGTGCATGTTATACATGTGACTTAAAATAAATGGTTCACTTCTCTTTTTAACGTGGTAAAATGACGATATGAGCCAAAAAATGGATTATACAAAAGAGTACTATAACCAAAATGAGGCATACGCTGCGACCAAAGCGTTATTTGCCGAGGTGTACTCGTTGTTTTTGAAACGCAACGTCAAAATGACGTTGATTCCATTTGACTATCATGATGACAGAAGTCCCCAATTTTCCTCTGTTGACGACGTTGACTTAGGAAAGGGTCGTTATGGAGTCATACGTTTCAATACGATCGTGTCGTACAGTGGACAAACCAAGTACTACACGGAGGTTGTCTTTGATCCATATGCACTGAAGCAAAGTGTTCGAGCTCCGCAAGGGCGAACTGGAATGCGGATGCATAGCATGCGTCGTTCAAGTTTGACTCCGGAGAACGTCTATCAGTTCTTCATGAAGTACGTGAACAAAATCAAAGAATACGAGGCTCATGCCAATCGTGTAGCGCAACACGCCGAGGAGCGTACGACGTTTGAGAAAAATCTGGAAATGCAAGCCCTGTGCTTGAACGAACAAGGTAAAAAGGGTCGTGCCAAGGTTTACGCTGTCAAAGAGAAGGATAGCTTGTGCATCAAGCTCTATGGCTCTCCAGAAGACATGTCGCGAGCTCTCAATCTCTTGAACACCGAATTTCCGAAGCCAGAAAAAAATCCTTAAGAAGAGTAATCTTTCGCAGACGGTTTGAGTAGAGTAAGTGTAGAAACGAGAACATAGCTTCACGGAGACTAACATGAACGAAATCAATAACGACAGCACGAATGACGCAACATCAACTCAAGAAAACGACTCGACGACGACGCCCAAGATCAAGACCAAGAAGACGCGCACGGTCGACTATTCTCGCACGGACAAGACTCCGCATAGCTTCAGGTACAAGCGCGGCAGCGCTTTCACGACGCGCTCAGCGGAAGTGTGCCTTTCCAAGGAATCGGATGGTGCCTTCGTCATCGGCCCGCTTCCCAACGGTGTGGAGGCGGAGGCAAACGCTGGGAAGCTCGAGGGTGGCACGCTCAAGCTCACGAGTGTGAAGAAGCGTCCGAACGGTAAGATCGCCATCACGTTCGAGAGTGATACCGGCGCGCAGATCATCGCGTACGATGCCCGTGCGGCTCGTGCGGCCCTTCGTACTACCTGATTGGAATCAGTGAGTCGTTTTTGAGCAAAGGCCAGGTTACGAGACAGAATCCGTCTCTAGTCTGGCCTTT
>JACCEC010889913.1_pt1 | contig 13850 bp, 17 predicted proteins | sample 7450121 | NCBI WGS metagenome assembly JACCEC01 (sample SAMN15323455, study PRJNA562643) | freshwater metagenome | isolation source: river surface water | place: USA:Blue River Watershed | collected 2017-08-18 | reverse complement strand
GTGCAAGCGCGAAGTCTTCTTTAAATGCAGGCAGCGATAAAACAACTTGGGCTGATTGATTGAGCACAAAAGACGCTCCATCAAAAACCAATTCATCCTGTCCACCCACCGCATTGACATAAATGAGTGGCAAACCTGTTTCAATGGTTCGAGCTTTTAAGATATCCGTTCTGAGGTTTTGCTTTTCCAAGTGATAAGGAGAGGCATTGGGCACGACCAAGAAGTCAGCTCCCGCATGCTTAGCTTGTGCCGCTGGCGCCGAGTGCCAAGCATCTTCACAAATGATTAAACCAACTTTTGCGCCATCAATCTCAAAGACGCAGGCATCATGCCCAGGAACAAAATAACGCACCTCATCAAAAACTTCATGATTAGGTAATTTCTGTTTGGCATAAGTCGCAATACATTGCCCCTGATATAAAACACTCGCTAAATTCTGCAAGCCATGATTAGTTCGTGCAGGATGCCCCACAACAACCCTCAAATCAGGATATTGACTTAATTGCTTAGCTAAGGAATCCAACTGGTTGGCAACTGCAGTAATAAAAGCATCACGCAGTAATAAATCCTCTGGGGGATAGCCCGTGAGTGATAACTCAGAAGTAATTAATAATTTGGCACCCTGCTGATGAGCTTTTTCGGCTGCAGCCAAAATAAGATCAGCATTTCTTGGCAAGTCACCAAGAACAGGGTTACTTTGAGAAAGGGCAATAAAAAACGGAGGCATAGGGAAATATTATCCCATTGCCTCCGTTTGGAGTCAGCAGACTAATTATTTAGTCTTGTTGTAACGCTCAACGCTACCCATGATTTCTTGTTTAGCGGCTTCGATACCTTCCCAACCCTTCACTTTTACCCACTTACCTTTTTCAAGGTCTTTGTAGTGCTCAAAGAAGTGTTGAATTTGCTGGGTCACCAATGGATTTAAATCTTCCATTTTTTGGATATTGGCATACATCGGCAAAATCTTTTCAGTTGGAACAGCTAATAACTTGGCATCACCACCAGACTCATCATCCATATGCAATACACCTAAAGCACGGCAAGTGATCACAACGCCAGGAGGAATTGGGAATGGAGTTAATACGAGAACGTCTGCAGGATCTCCGTCTTCAGACAATGTTTGTGGGATATAGCCGTAGTTGCATGGATAGTGCATCGCTGTACCCATAAAACGGTCAACAAAAACTGCGCCAGATTCTTTATCAACTTCGTACTTCACTGGATCAGAATTCATCGGGATTTCGATGATGACATTGAATTGATCAGGGATCTTAGAACCTGGTTGAACATTGTTTAAGCTCATTTTTACTCCATGCTGTACGTTTGAATTGAGGCGAATATTAACAAAGCAAACCATCAGTTCCCTGACGATTTATATATGCAGTGCAACAATCTTAGCGAAAGTATGGCATAATCTGTCTTGTAGTACGAATCATCGCCCCCCAGTCATTGTTCTTAGATATAAAAGAACCACATGCCTTTTTGTTTGTCTGTTGGTCGATGCCTTAATTGACCAACCACAGAAAGGACATCCCGTCTTAGGGATGTGCATGACTATGACTATTAGTTTTAAAGAACTGGGCTTAGCCCAACCCCTACTTCAGGCAACTGAGGCTCTTGGCTATACGCAGGCTACTCCTGTTCAAGAGAAAGTGATCCCTGCTGCCATTTCTGGCGGCGATTGGATGGTAAGCAGCCAAACAGGTAGCGGTAAAACAGCTGCCTTCTTGTTGCCATTATTGAACCAATTAATTGCTTCTAACCCTAACGGCAAACCAGTTCCTGGTCGCGCTGAGCCACAGGTATTGATCTTGTGCCCAACGCGTGAACTTGCTCAACAAGTCAGTACTGATGCCATCAATTTAGTTAAATTTGCGAGAGGTATTCGTATTGCCACCATCATGGGCGGCATGCCTTACGGTAAGCAAATTGCACAAATTAAAGGCGCCAATTTGGTGGTTGCAACTCCAGGTCGTTTATTAGACCTTTGCAATAGCCGTGCGATTCGCTTAGATAAAGTGAAATGCATGATTCTTGACGAAGCTGATCGTATGTTGGATCTTGGTTTCCAAGATGACATCGAAGCAATCCATGAGTTATGCTCAGCTCGCGGTCAAACATTGATGTTCTCAGCAACTTTTGCACCTCGCATCATGCAATTGGCTACTAGCCTTATGAACAATCCAGGTCGCATTGAATTAGCTAGTGCGCAAGATAGACATGAAAACATTGCTCAAACATTGCACTGGGCTGATAGCGTTGCTCACAAACATAAATTGTTAGACCATCTTTTATCAGACCCAACCATTGAACAAGCTGTTGTTTTTGCAAGCACGCAAGTAGATAGCGAAACAATTGCTGACTCATTACGTGCTGATGGCCATCAAGCAACTGCGCTTCATGGAGCGATGCCTCAAGCTGTGCGTAACCGTCGTTTGCAATCTCTACGCAAAGGTCAAACTCGTATCTTGGTAGCTACTGATGTAGCTGCTCGCGGTATCGATGTACCAACAATTACACACGTGATTAACTTTGGCTTACCAATGAAAGCTGAAGACTATGTTCACCGTATCGGTCGTACAGGTCGTGCAGGTCGCAGTGGCGTTGCTATTACATTGGCCGAACACCGCGATCGTTCTAAGATTCGTGCGATTGAGCAATACACTCAGCAACCTTTGCAAGCTGAAGTTATTCCAGGTCTTGAACCTCAAGAAAAATCACGCAAACCATCTCATCGCCCAGGCTCAGGTCGCCCAGGCAGATCATTTGGTGGCAAAGGTGGCAGCAATGCATCTAATCGCCAAGGTGAAGGTAAATCATTCAAACAAAACCATTTTGGTAAACCTAGTGGTCCTAAGTTTGCTGGCTCAGGTAAACCTTCTTCAGGTCCTAAGTTCGGCGGCTCAGGCAAATCTTCATCAGGGCATAAGCGCTCATTTGCTTAAATGAAAAAACTTCGCCGGTCTTGGTTAAATCTAGATCATGCGGTGCTGCACTCAGCACCGCAAATCTGGCAAGACTGGTTAAGTTACCCGTTCTCTCTCACGCAATACATAGAGCATAGAACTGGACAATCTGTCACCGTTCAGGTGTTATCAGATCAATATCAATTAGTCTTGGATGACGAAAGACATCTTTTTACAAGACCATTTCAGCGGTGTCGTGTTCGCGAAGTGCAACTTTGTATTGATAACACCCCTGTTGTTTATGCAAGAAGCATTCTTCCAACAACAAGTTGCACCGGCATCAATCGCGACCTCTTACAAATAGGCAATAAGCCGTTAGGTGAAGTCTTATTTAAAAAAGGTAAGGCACCTATTTTGCTCAGACAAATTACAGAGATTGCTCACATTGGTTATGGGCGTCGCTCTCTTTACCAACTTCGAGGACACCCCATCCTGATTACTGAATTTTTCCTACCGGCATTACTAGAGAAAATTAAAAACTAGAGAAAATAGAACTTAGAAAATAAAAAGACCACCCGCAGGTGGTCTTTTTATTTGAAATGGTTTGGTTTAGAGAACGTAACCAATATGAGCAGAAGCCAAGGCAAATAAAATTGCCAAACATGTAGCAGCAGCCAACATCACAATCATCGTAATGATCTTTTTGTTGATTTCTTCTTTACTCTCGTTATGCCATTCATTCATTTAGGGCTCCCTAATTTAAAAATTTGGTATTAGCCGTATTATCCATGAATCTTTACTTTATTTGATATTTATCAAATCTCTCAGCTTCAAAATAACTTCCATGGGCGTCAATCCAATCGGTCCAACCCCTTGATTTACAAGCTGATCTGCTGCTTGAGCATGTAATTGAACCGCCAACCCCGTTGCCTCAAAGACCGACAAATCATGGCGCAAACCTTGAGCCACGATTGCAGCCATCAAGCCAGTTAAGACGTCTCCCATGCCCCCAACCCCCATACCAGGATTACCGTCTAAGCAAACTTGAGGTGCGTTTGCAGGAGAAGCTATGAGAGTGTTCTGCCCCTTTAGAACAACAATTGCCCCAGTTAATTGAACTAATTTGTGAAGTGAGCCCAAGCGATCAGCCTGAACCTCTTCTGAAGATACGTGAAGCAATCTAGCCGCTTCACCAGGATGAGGGGTCAATACAGTCAAGCCAGCAGGTCTAGCTTTTAGCTTTGCTATAAGCGTTGAATCTGACGCCAATAAATTAATCGCATCAGCATCCAGAATTAAAGGGCTTGGGTTAATTAACGCAGCCTCTAGCAATTGACGAGCCAATGCACTATGCCCCAAACCTGGACCCATTGCTACAACATCGGGAGAAACCTCTGACAGCAATTGCTCGTGAGCAGATTTAAGCATTAGCTCAGGCTGATTGATCACCAAGGCTGGCGCACGAGGATCTAATAAGCCCAGAATAATCCATCCTGCTCCACCATATAAAGCGGCTTGACCTGATAAAAAAACAGCGCCAGACATGCCCACATCACCACCGATGATTAATACTTTACCTGCATGACCCTTATGTTCGTGAGGGGCACGCACCAAACGCTGGCGGAGTTCTGTCGAGTGAAGAACCTCAGGGGCATTTGGAACGATAGGAGTTGTAGGATTCATAAAAATCAATCAAAGTCTATACTCAGAGAGTACAACAAAAAGGAGACGATAATGAAATTACATTTGTACTACTGCCCTGGCACATGCTCATTCGTGCCACATGTGAGTCTAGAGTTGGTCAAACAAGCCTATGGTCAAGAATTTGATAGCACTTTTATCAATTTAGCTAAAGGTGAGCAACAAAGCCCTGAATACAAAAAGATTAATGCCAAAGGACAAGTTCCTGCATTGGTCGTTGATGGGACAACACTCACTCAAGTAGTTGCCATTGTTACCTTCCTAAATGAACAATTCCCTAAAGCGGGGATTTTCCCAAGCGATCCCATCGCTAAAGCTCACGCTATATCAATGCTAGCTTGGATGAACAATACTGTGCACCCAACATTTACGAGGGTGTTCAGACCTGAGCGTTTCAGCGATGAAGCAGGCAAAGATGCCGTTAAAGCTACAGCCCTTGAAACATTCAAAACCTATTTAAGCGAAATTGAAGAAATTTGCGCTAAAGGATGCACTTATCTTTGTGGAGATCAACTTACCCCTGCAGATATTTATGCGATTGCATTTATGCGCTGGGCAGGTTTGGCTAAGATCGATCAAAAAACCTATCCGCATTATTTGAAATATGCAGAACGCTTAACTGAATTGCCTGCCGTGAAAAGCATTATGGGCAAAGAAAATATTGTTCTGCATACTTTCAAATAAATGCTACTGCTAGGCATTACTTTTTCAAATTAATGCCTAGCCCATTTTTTCAAAAGCAAAGCGTTTGAAATCACGCTGACACTAGACGCAGCCATTGCAGCACCAGCAATCACAGGCGTTAAGTATCCCAAAGCAGCAAGTGGAATACCGATGAGGTTATAGAAAAATGCCCAGAATAAATTTTGCTGAATCTTCTTCCAGGTTTTTTTAGATATCTCTATTGCATCCGGCACCAGAGCAGGATCACCCCGCATGAGCGTAATACCTGACACATGAATCGCTATATCTGTTCCAGTTGACATAGCGACCCCCACATCAGCGGCAGCTAAAGCTGGCGCATCATTCACACCATCTCCCACCATAGCAACATAAGCATCTGCATGCTCAGACTTTAGTTGCCTGATTAGCTGAGCTTTATCAGCCGGCAACACCTGAGAAAAAACACGATCAATACCCACCTGTTTTGCGATCATTTCAGCAACGATGCGGTTGTCGCCAGAAATCATGACTGTTTGTATCTGCATAGCTTTTAGGCGCGCAATCACTTCTTTCACACCAGGCTTTAACTGATCGCCAAATGCGAACATACCTAATGCAGTTTGCTGATTTAATACCAACCAAGAAACGCTGTGACCTTTTGATAGTTCAATTTCTGCCTCTTGTTGATACTGTTGCGCAAGGCTTGAGTTAGATGTCTTAATAATTTCTAACCATGCATGATGACTTAACAAGCTTAAGGTTTGTCCAGCATATGTCCCACCTTCACAGATTCCCTGAATACCCTTGCCAGACTGAATCACCACATCTTTAAAAAATTGCGGTTTAACAGATTGCTGTTCACCATAATCAATGATGGCTTTAGCAAGCGGATGTTCACTGCCCACTTGCAAACCCATCGCCAGCGATATCAAGATCAGATCATCTAATGAGTCTAATAAGACATTTTTATAAGTCATCAACTGTGGATGACCTATTGTTAATGTTCCTGTCTTATCAAATGCAATCGTTGTTAAGCGATGAGCCAACTCCAACGCTTGTGCATCTTTAATGAGGATTCCTGATTTAGCTGCAACACCCGTGCCCGCCATGATAGCAACAGGCGTCGCCAAACCAAGGGCGCAAGGACAAGCAATCACTAAGATAGCTACTGACCTAATTAATGACGTTTCAAAAGTTTCGAAGAAGAAATAAGTAACTAAAAAATTCAAAATGGCGATCACAATGACCGTTGGCACAAACCAAGAACTCACCTGATCGACCAAACGTTGAATGGGGGCTTTTTCTGCCTGCGCATCTTCAACCATTCGAATCATCTTGGCTAGGGTACTTTCCTCACCAACGCCTTGAGCTTGAATGACCAAGCGACCAGAACCATTCAGAGAGCCTCCAGTTACTAAGGCGGCAGGCTCTTTAGCAATTAACTGAGTTTCTCCAGTCAACATCGACTCATCAACTTCACTACCGCCCAAAAGAATGACTCCATCAACCGGAATTCTTTCCCCAGGCAATACCAAGACCCAATCTCCAGGGATCACTTGATCAATGGCTAGATTTTGATAATTTCGGTAATCAAGATTCTCTAATGACTGATGCGCTAATACTTTGGCTTCATTGGGCCACAAAGCTTGCAATGCAGAAATAGCTGCTGTTGTTTCCTTCTTAGCTCGCATCTCTAGCCACTTACCTAACATGACTAAAGAAATAACCACTGCAGAACTCTCAAAATAGATTTGATGTGGGTTGCCCCAACCTGAGAGATACCACTCGTAAATACTCAAACCATAAGCCGCTGAAGTGCCAACAGCCACTAATAGATCCATATTGCCGGAGCCAGAGCGCAAACCATGAAAACCAGCAATATAAAAACGTGAGCCCAATATGAATTGCACTGGTGTTGCCAACAAGAATTGAACACTTGCTGGCAACATAACATGCCAACCAAATGGCATCAAAACCATCGGCAAAACTAATGGCAAAGATAGCAAAATACTGAGTAACACTGCATAAGGACCATGCAGATCAAAAAAACTCGTTTTTTGAGTTTTTTTCAAATGCTCCAAGCGAGATGCTTCAAATCCAGCTTTCTCAATCGCTTTAATTAAGTGCGGAATGTAAGTATCTACATTTTCAAGGTCGCCAACCCTCACCTGCGCCTTCTCAGTGGCTAAATTAACGCTAGCAGCATCAACACCTTCTACTTTTAATAAACTCTTCTCCACTCTTGCCACACAAGAAGCACATGTCATGCCGTCAATTTTTAGGGTGACTAATTGGCTCATACAAAAGATAATAAAACTTGGATAATATGAGTATTAATTGTCCTCTCATTTTGAACAAAAGATAAATAATTTATGCCTACATTTACTGTTAATGGAATGAACTGCGGTCACTGCACCAAGACCATTACTAATGCCATTTTGCAACTAGACCCCCAAGCTCAAGTTGCAACAGACATTCCCCAAAAGACTGTCAAAGTTCAATCTACTATAGGCTCAGATCAACTCAAAGAAACGATTGTTGATGCAGGCTACGATGTAACTGCGGTTGCTGAATAATGGGTATCGAAGAAATCATTCAAACGATTGCTATTTATGCAATCCCCGTTATTTTTGCCATTACTCTTCATGAGGCAGCTCACGGCTATGCCGCCAAATTATTTGGTGATGACACAGCGTACACGTTGGGTAGAGTCACCCTTAATCCTCTAAAACATATCGACCCGATGGGCACGATTGCAGTGCCTTTGCTTCTTTACTTTGCTACTGCCGGTACTTTTCTATTTGGTTACGCCAAACCGGTTCCTGTGAGATTTGGTCACCTAAGACACCCCAAAAAAGATATGGTGTGGGTAGCACTTGCCGGACCAGGCTCTAACCTTTTCCAAGCATTCATTTGGGGAGTGACTTACATACTTCTCATAAAACTAGGCTTGAGCGAAAGATTCTTTATTGAGATGTGCCAAGCTGGTGTTTTAGTTAATGTGGTGATGTTTGCCTTTAACTTATTCCCCCTGCCACCATTGGATGGCGGTCGAATTTTAGTAGGGCTACTTCCTTGGAAACAGGCTGCCATGGTTTCCAGAATTGAACCATGGGGCTTTTATATTGTTTTGGGATTACTATTAACAAACATTATCAGTAACTTTTGGATGCGCCCATTAATGTCTTTGACATATTGGTTTTTAGATACCCTTTTAATACCTATTCGAATTATTTTTTAATCACAAGAGGAATGCTATGAAGAAAATCATGATCCCAGCTCTACTTATCGGATTACTTAACCCATTAGCTGCTCAAGCTCAATTTGCCAAATCTGAAGATGCTATCAAGTATCGCCAAGCGACTTTCACTGTGATGGCTGCCCACTTTTCAAGAATTGGCGCAGTAGTTAAAGGTGAAAAACCTTTTAACAAAGATGAAGTCGCTGCTAATGCTGCAGTTGTTGCTAGCCTAGCTCACCTACCATGGCAAGCATTTGGTACCGGCACAGAAGGTGGCAAATCTTTACCTGAAATTTGGAAAGAAACAGACAAATTTAAAGCAGGTGCAGATAAGATGGAAAAGGCTGTCGCTGAACTTAATACAGCAGCCAAATCAGGCAATCTAGAATCTATCAAGAAAGCTTTTGGCGCCGCAGGACAAAGCTGCAAAGCCTGTCACGACAACTATCGTAAGAAGTAATACATCACGCCAAGAATGCCTCCAAACAATAGAGCGGCACTCCAACGTAACTTGAAATCATCCCTGGCAACAGGGATTTTTTCATTCCACTCCTTATCGCCTTGCAACATAGGTTTCACAAGATCAATTTTCTTGAATTTCTTGTAGTAAAAAATAGCAGACACGTGCAGAAGCACCAAAACCATCAAAACTGGCTCATTTAAACGGTGCAAGCTAGTAAAAAACTCTACCCATTCAGAGGAAACGTATTTCACCAAAGGGCCATCAAATGCAATGTCATCGCTGGCAAATAAGCCAGCAATTGCTTGTGCTGTGAATAAAAGAATCAACACAATCACTGATACTGCGCCTACCGGACTATGTCCAGGGCTTTGCTCTGGGTTCTTCAAATAATCAATGATGGCTTGAGGACCCGTAATGAAATTCTTGAAACGTGCATAGTGAGAACCAGCAAAACCCCAGATCAACCTAAAGATCATTAACGCAATCACCAGGTAACCTAACCTAGCATGCCAAACCAGCGCATTACCGCCCACTTTAACTGTCACAAAACTCAATACAACAGTTAATACTAGTAGCCAATGAAATGCTCTTAACGGTAGGTCCCAAATACGGTATTTCATAATGTTCTCAAATTGGATTACGATGTTAATTATGCGTAAATTTAAATATCTTTGCTTTCTTAGTGCAGCACTTATTTTAAGTGCTTGTGCCAACCAACCTGTCTACAGAGTCTCAAGCGAACCTGTTAAAACAGTAGCATCCGTTGATCTCAATCAATACCTTGGTCAATGGTATGAAATCTATAGAGTACCTAACTGGTTTGAAGATAATGACTGTCGCACCGTCACTGCAGAGTACAGCCTAAGACCTGATGGGCATATCAAAGTAGTTAATACATGTCTGACTGGCAGCAAAAAGAACCAAGCAGAAGCTATTGCTAAAGTTGTCGAAGGTTCAAATAATGCCAAGCTAAAGGTGTCATTTTTTAGACCCTTTTATGGCGATTACTGGATTCTTGATTTAGCTCAGGATTATTCATGGGTGCTCGTTGGGGAGCCAACAGGTAAATACTTTTGGATCCTAGCCCGCGAGAGAACCCTAAAACCGGAGTTAGAAAATTCTTTAATTGCCAAAGCTGAAAAACTGGGCTTTCAAAGAAAAGATCTGATTAAACCTAAGAATGATCTTTGATCATCCCAAGGTCTAAACATATAAATAACTATTTACTGTAGCGCGCAAGCAAATCATTGCTTGTGCGCTCTTGACCTTCAGCAAACGCTTTAAAACACAAGCCAGAACCTATTTGATTCTTCACTTTCTTGGCTGCTTCTTGCATTTCATACATCTGATTAAAGCATTCCATACGGGAAACAAATTGATATGTTTGTGTGTGCGTAGGTTGATTATTTTTTAACCATGTGAACTGCAAAGTCCAGTGAGTATCACCACCCACAGCTACGCTTGGCTCCTTCATAGGAGCACAAGCGGATAGGAACACAACTGTTAGTAGAAATAACTTTTTCATTAGTTATTTATTTAACGAGATTTTCTTGCTGTTGATTTTCTGGCTACTGTTTTTCTTGCAGTAGGCTTTTTAGCAGCAGCTTTGGCTGTTGGCTTGGCTTTTTCAAAAGCGGCAAACTGCTGCTCAGCTGCTTCCGCAGCTTGCTTAGCCATTTTTCTACCTTCTTTTAAAACCTTATCACCAGCGTTAGCAATATCTCTAACCACGTTCGTAAATTTATCTGAACCTTCTGGGAAATTTTTACTAGCTTCTTTTAACCATGACTCCATCGCTGAGCGAGCCTTAGAAAGATGCTTCTCAACTTCTTCAGCAGTTTCATCTTCAAGATCTTTTAAAAGTGATTTAATTTTTTTCTGATAAGCACTCACACGAGTGGATGCCTCGTCAGCAAACTTTTCTTGAAGCGCTTTGAGCTTCTCTAGATCATTGGTCGCTGCTTGCTTGGCAAAAGATTTGGCATATTCCATGCTTGCTTTAATCTCTGTTGCCTGATGATCACTAAATTGCTTAGCCGTCTCTAAGAGGCGATGCGAGAGAGAAAATAATTCTTTGGCGCGTTCTTGTTGCCATTGCATAAATTCTTTTTGACCAGCCATGACTCACTCCTTAACGGTTGTTAACTCTTTCATCCTATACCTAATTTTGGGCTTTGCCAACCTTATTCCTGAAAATAAGGTTTGGTGCGAACAGACTCAATTAATGACTCTGATTTAACTCTTAATTTGGTCTGTAAATAAGCTTGTACGCGCTTTCTGTTAACAAATGTAACCCCAAACAAAGCAACGCCAATCACCACACCAATTACTGCAATTACATCACCAGCCCAGGGTTTTAATAAAAACCCAACAAACGCCGGAACAGTAAAAGACGCCATCAAAAACATCACATCAAGAAAGACCACCAAAATTTCAAAGAATGTGTAAATAAAGAGACAAATGGCTGTCAATAAAGTTTTTTTCATACTTAATTAAAAGAGAAAATTAAATCCGCTTGGAAATAACGATAAATATAATCTGGACCACCAAAACCAGCGCTATCAGAATATCCAAGTTTTGTTCTCAAAAATACTTTATTTTGAATCGGGCTTAGTGCCTCTAACTCAAAGAGCTTAGTAGTCGTCATTGGATCATCATTAATTTTTTGACGACCTAAACCCATGACTCCAGAAAGTTGCCAGTTTTGATATTTCCTGCGCCAACCTACTGCCAACATATCCTCCTGATACTCATTCGGATTAAAGTAATTCACAGTAGCTTCATGACTATCTCGATACTGACGATGTCTAGCTTGCAAGTTGATGCCTTGCTCTGGCAAAACATCATAAATTAACTTTGCTCTTACATGATTGCGGATATTGTCATCCGAAAATTTCTGCTGAGCTAGCACCCCAATAGCAGTCCAATCTTTAGCAAGCTTTTGCTCAAGACTGCCTCCGTAATAATTATGGCTAATGCCGTTATTAAGAGAATTCTTAGTTTCTACCCAATCTCTAAAGAAGAATGCCTCATAAGATAAACCTGAGTTGATAGCTCCGGAGTATGTGACATCAGCTGTTAACAACTCTCGACCAGAAATATTACTAACACCAATATTTCCCACACTTCCTAAACCAGTTTGAGAATCAATCGACCTCTGAACCAAGCTCACCTGGCTACCATTTTTAGACCAATCAGGACTGGAGTAATGATTATTGGTTGCCTGTAACCCCAAATAATGTTGGCCGTCCTGATAAAAAGGCAGTGCCCCAGCCCCCAACTTAGTGACATGAAAATCATCACTGTCGCTAGAAGCAAAAATAGTTGGCGCCACCAGACCCCATGATTGGTTAAGTGATTGCGCATTAACAGCTGAAGAAATTGCTACCATGCAAACCCAAAGGTAGCTAATACGAGCCAAACCAGTTAGTGAAAAATTCATTGCCTTCATTTAGTACCCCAAACTTTTCTAACGCCTAAAAACTCTAAGAAATAACCAACCACTGCAGCAGGCTGAAGAATCATGCTGTAGGGTAATAAATAAATCAAAAAACCTAAAATATTTTTACGTACATGCAAGCCCTGCGCTTCAAACATCTTGCTCTCAGTATTAAACATGATCCAATTAATAAATAAGGCGATAGGGAAAAGACTTAAAGTCATTGGACCCACAATCCAGTAGTGACCTAGCAAGGCAAGAATAATCCCAGGAATAAAAGCGAAGGTAAATGTTAGGTCCATTAAAGGAAAGAACAAGTCCCACCAGATGAAAAAGGTAGACAAACGAGGCTTGAACAAAATACCTGGATGGTATTTAAATGCTTCTATCATGCCTCTCGCCCATCGCTGACGCTGCCGCACAAGACCTTTTAATGTATTTGGTACAACTGTAAAAATAATGGCATCTTCACAATAGCCAATTCGATAACCTTTTTCTAATAAAGCCCAAGTTAAAACAATGTCTTCACCAACTGTTTCTGGCCACCCTCCAATTTCATTCAGAGCATCTTTGTCATATAAAGAAAAACATCCTTGAGCCACTAAAGTTCCTTGATTCAAAGACTGAACTCGTTTAACAGTGGCAATGCCATGAAAGTAATCCCACTCTTGTGACTGCGTTAACCAGTTCTCTCTAGAATTCCTTACCAGAGTTGTGCCTGCAACAGCACGCGTATTTATAGGGTCACTGGCATATCGCTCGGTAATTCCAACAAGAGCATCTTTAAACAAATAAGAATCAGCATCAATCGTGACAATTTTTGAATACTGAGCTTCCTCCAAGCCAATATTAAGAGCTGCTGCCTTGCCTTGATTACTATTTAAGTTAATCAGGCGAAGCCATGAATTTTCTTGAGCTAATTCTTGAACAATTGTTGCAGTTTGATCAATAGAACCATCATTAATAACAATCACTTCAAACTTACCTGGGTAAGCTTGTTTTTCGATACTTAAAATAGTTTCTTTAATGTAGTGCTCTTCATTAAAACAGGCAATCAGGATTGATAGATTGGGATATTGATCAAGATGGCGGCGAATCGGACGGCGATCAGATAACAAGCTTGAGAACATGAATGCGTTCATGAATCCAGGAACAATTGCTATAAATGCAATTAAAAATGTCGCAAAGCCAGCTCCTACGATTGGAGATAACTCTGCAAACCAATAACGACTTGCCCAGATGGAGAAACTACCCCAAGCAATGGCAACAGCCAATGAAAATAGAAACTTAGTTTTTACATTTATATACATATTAATCTTCTTATAAAAATTTATTCCCGCCAACACCTTGTTTGATTTCTACCAGCTTGCTTGGCTTGGTACATAGCTAGATCAGCACGTCTTGCATGTGTTTTCATTAGCTGATAAGGATTAC
>JACCEC013167993.1_pt1 | contig 13851 bp, 11 predicted proteins | sample 7450121 | NCBI WGS metagenome assembly JACCEC01 (sample SAMN15323455, study PRJNA562643) | freshwater metagenome | isolation source: river surface water | place: USA:Blue River Watershed | collected 2017-08-18 | reverse complement strand
GGAGAATCTGTAACCGAAGGCACCATCACCCGATGGTTAAAGAAAGTCGGCGACACCGTCGCTGTTGACGAGCCACTGGTTGAGGTCTCCACCGACAAGGTCGACACCGAAATTCCTTCCCCTGTTGCCGGCGTAGTCCAGCAAATTATGGTTCAGGAAGATGAGACCGTTGCCGTTGGAGCAGTTCTTGCAGTCATCGGTGACGGTGCTGCTGCCGCACCTGCTGCCCCTGCACCTGCTACGGTCGAGACTCCAGCGCCCGCCCCTGCGGTTGAAGTACCTGCTCCGGTCGCTGCACCGGTTGCAGCGCCTGTGGCCACTGCCCCAGCTGCTCCAGTAATTCCAGCACCAATCCCAGCTGTCGCCACCCCTGTTGTGGCAGCACCGGTCGCTGCACCGGTTGCGGCCCCTGTGGCTTCTACGTCGACTGACAACGAATCTGACCCGAACTACATCACCCCGATCGTTCGCAAGCTTGCCCACGACATGGGAGTTGACCTGACCAAGGTTCGAGGCACCGGTGTGGGTGGCCGCATTCGCAAGGAAGACGTGCTGGCCTTTGGCTCAAGCGCTCCATCGGCCTCGGTCCCTGCTGTTGCTGCAGCACCGGTAGTTGCTTCGCCTCTTCGTGGAACCACCGAGCCGATGTCTCGCCTTCGCAAGGTTTTAGCAGAACGCGCAGTGGCTTCGATGCAGTCCAGCGCGCAGTTGACCACCGTGGTTGAGGTGGATGTCACCAAGATTGCAAACCTTCGCAAAGCTGTTCAGGCTAACTTCGTAGCCAAGACCGGTGTCAAGTTGAACTTCATGCCGTTCTTCACCCTGGCAGCCGCTGAGGCGCTACAGGCGCACCCAAAGATCAACAGCTCGGTTGACGGTGAAAACATCGTCTACCACGGCACCGAAAACATCAGCTTTGCGGTTGACACTGAGCGCGGTCTACTTACCCCGGTAATCCGCAATGCAGCCTCGCTCAACATCGCGCAAACTGCTCAGCAGATCGCCGAGCTTGCCGATCGCACCCGCAACAACAAGCTGACCCCAGACGAGCTCAGTGGTGGCACCTTCACCCTGACCAACACTGGTTCACGCGGTGCACTGTTCGACACTCCAGTGGTATTCCTGCCGCAGAGCGCAATCCTTGGCACCGGTGTGGTTACTAAGCGCCCTGTTGTGGTTACAGATGCAGAGGGCAACGCATCAATCGCGATTCGATCGATGGTCTACCTAGCGCTCAGCTATGACCACCGTCACATCGACGGTGCAGATGCCTCCCGCTACCTGACCGATGTGAAGGCCCGCCTAGAGGCTGGTGCCTTCGAAGCTAACCTCGGTATTTAGTTAGCAAAAACTCTCGGGAATCTAAACCCGGGAGTTTTTGCTTTATCCGATAAGAATTAGCAAGGAGATTTGAGTGCCCGAGTTTATTGACCTGGCATTCGCTCCGGATTACATCAGCTATGCCGATGCCTACCAAAAACAGCTCGAGATTCACGCAGATGTGGTGGCTGGCCGGAGACCTAACACGGTGCTGCTTTTAGAGCACAGCTCGGTTTACACGGCTGGCAAGCGCACCGAAGCTGCTGAACTCCCAATGGATGGAAGCGAGTTCGTCGAAACCAATCGCGGCGGCAAAATCACTTGGCACGGACCGGGTCAATTGGTTGGCTATGCGATTATGCGACTCCCCCAGCCAATCGATGTCGTGAACTACGTCCGTTGGATGGAGCAGGTGCTAATTGATGTACTTGCGAGGCTTGGCGTCAAGGGTGAGCGGGTTGATGGCAGAACCGGCGTTTGGTTTCAGACTGAATCGGGCTATGAGAAGGTCGCTGCAATCGGCATCAGGGTATCTGAGAAGGTAACCATGCATGGTTTTGCGCTGAACTGCAATAACTCACTTGAACCCTACGAGCACATCATTGCCTGCGGCATAACCGATGCCAAAACCACCACGTTGAGCAACATTCTGGGCCGTGATGTGAGCGTGAAAGAAGCAGCTAACCTTGTAAGAGAACTGATGGGAGAAATACCAAGTGCCAGAATCTAAGCCTGAGCGCAAGCTACTTCGCCTTGAAATACGCAATAGCGAGACTCCTATCGAGCGCAAGCCGTCCTGGATCAAGACCACAGCGAAGATGGGACCGGAATATCAGCAACTGCACTCGCTGGTGAAGGATCAGGGTCTACACACGGTTTGCCAAGAAGCCGGCTGCCCAAACATCTTTGAATGCTGGGAAGATCGAGAGGCAACTTTCCTTATCGGAGGATCCCAGTGCACCAGAAGGTGCGATTTCTGCCAGATCGACACCGGTAAGCCAGCAGATTTTGATGCGGACGAACCACGACGCGTTGGCGAATCAGTCAAAACCATGAATTTGCGTTACGCCACGGTCACTGGAGTTGCCAGAGACGACCTTGAGGATGAGGGTGCATGGCTATACGCGGAGACCATCAGGCAGATCCATCAGCAATCCCCCGGCACCGGCGTGGAGATCTTGATTCCAGACTTCTCAGGCCGACCAGAACTATTGCAGCAGGTCTTCGACGCTAAGCCAGAAGTATTCGCGCACAACGTTGAAACCGTTCCAAGGATTTTCAAGCGCATCAGACCTGCGTTCAACTATGAGCGCTCCCTCGATGTCATCACCCAGGGTCGCAAGGCTGGCATGGTCACCAAATCAAACCTGATTCTGGGAATGGGTGAAGATCGTTCCGAGATTTCGCAGGCCCTTAGAGACCTGCACGATGCCGGAACCGATATCATCACCATCACTCAGTACCTCAGGCCATCGCCGCGGCATCACCCGGTCGAACGCTGGGTGAAACCGGAAGAATTCATCGAGATGGCAAAGGAAGCCGAAGAGATTGGTTTCCTCGGAGTGCTATCTGGGCCATTGGTTCGATCCAGCTACCGCGCGGGAAGACTGTGGGCGAAAAGCATGCTGGCCAAGGGTCGACCGATTCCAGCTGATTTGCAACATTTGGCCGACAAGCTCGAGTTCGCGCAAGCTAGCGCCATAGCCTGACTAAACTACTGACGTGGCTAAGAAGAACCCTAAATCCCCTGGCAGAATGCGCCAGTTACTGCGTGTATACAAAATCACCGCAAAGAATGACCCGACCGCGCTCTGGCTTGCGATTTTGGGCTTCCTGCTGGTGTTTGCAGCGAGCTTCCTGATTGGCTATTTGGTCAACGGACTTGGCAGCCTGGGCTTCTGGCTCTGGGTTCTCACTGGCACGCTATCCGCAGTTTTGACCTTCATGATCGTGATGTCACGCCGTGCCGAGCGGAACGCCTACATTCAGATCGAGGGCCAGGCTGGTGCAGTGGGTGCTGTTTTGGATTCCCAGATCCGCAGAAGCTGGCGTGCCTCTTCAATGCCAATCGCGGTCAATGCAAAAAGCCGTGAGGCCGTCTACCGCATGATTGGTCCAGCTGGTGTTGTTCTAATCGGCGAGGGCTCTTCCGCGCGAGTGCAGCAAATGCTGGACGATGAAGCTCGTCGTATCTCAAGAAGCGCACCTGGAGTCACTATTCACAAGATTCGAGTAGCGGTTGATGGCGGCGTTCGTCTTTACGCGCTTCTAAAGACCGTATACAAGCTCAAGAAGTCCCTAACTCGATCAGAGGTTAGCGCTGTTGCTAACCGCCTGGATGCACTTGCCTCTTCATCAGCTATGCCAATTCCAAAGGGAATTGACCCGATGAAGGTAAGACCACCCAAGCGCAAGGCTTAACATTCCCGAAACATTTGGGCGGTAGATTTAGGGCATTCCGACCGGAATGTCGCTATAAGCACAACCTATGAGAGGGAACAGCTATGTTCAAAACTGCCTCTGAGGTGATTGCTTACATCAAGGAAAACGATGTTAAGTTCCTAGATGTTCGCTTCACCGACCTACCAGGCGTTCAGCAGCACTTCAACCTGCCAGTGTCTCAGATCGACGAGGACTTCTTTGCCAACGGGCAGCTCTTCGACGCATCCTCGATTCGCGGTTTTGCTTCGATTCACGAATCGGACATGCAGTTGATTCCAGATGTCACCACCGCGTACATCGACCCATTCCGTATCGAGAAGACCTTGATCATCTCCTTCGACATTTACAACCCACGCAACGGTGAGCTTTACCACCGCGACCCACGTCAGGTTGCACACAAGGCAGAGCGCTACCTGGCATCCACCGGCATCGCTGACACTGCATTTTTCGCACCAGAGGCAGAATTCTTTATCTTCGATGAGGTTCGCTACGAGACCAAGGCAAACACCGCATTCCACATCGTGGACTCGGTTGAGGGTGCTTGGAACTCAGCTCGCCACGAAGAGGGCGGAAACCTTGGAAACAAGACCCCATTCAAGGGCGGTTACTTCCCAGTTTCTCCAGTTGACCACCTAGCTGACATTCGCGACACTATCGTGTTGGAGCTAGAGGCAGCCGGCCTTGACGTTGAGCGCAGCCACCACGAGGTTGGAACCGCTGGCCAGTGCGAGATCAACTACCGCTTTGACACATTGGTCAAGTCAGCAGACGACGTGCTGAAGTTCAAGTACATCGTGAAGAACGTTGCCCACCAGTACGGCAAGACTGCAACATTCATGCCAAAGCCACTATTCGGTGACAACGGTTCCGGTATGCACGTGCACCAGTCGCTCTGGAAAGACGGCAAGCCACTGTTCTATGACGAGTCCGGCTACGGTGGTCTTTCCGACCTAGCACGCTGGTACATCGGTGGACTTCTAAAGCACGCACCAAGCTTGCTCGCCTTCACCAACCCAACCGTCAACTCCTACCACCGTCTAGTTCCAGGCTTCGAGGCACCAGTGAACCTGGTTTACTCGGCAGGTAACCGCTCGGCAGCAATCCGCATCCCAATGACCGGATCAAACCCGAAGGCAAAGCGTATTGAGTTCCGTGCACCAGACGCCTCAGGTAACCCATACCTAGCCTTCGCAGCAATGCTGATGGCCGGTCTGGACGGTATCAAGAACCGCATCGAGCCACACGCTCCGGTCGACAAGGACCTCTATGAGCTGCCACCAGAGGAAGCTAAGAACATTCCTCAGGTTCCAGGCTCACTGGGCGGCGTTCTCGACGCACTTGAGCAGGACAATGAGTACCTAAAGCAGGGCAATGTCTTCACCGAGGACCTAATTGAGACCTGGATCGACTACAAGCGTGAGAAGGAACTAAAGCCACTGGCACAGCGCCCTCACCCTTACGAGTTCGAGCTTTACTACGGCGTCTAATCGCTGGAAACAAAACAGGCGGGCCCTAGGGTCCGCCTGTTTTCATTTAAGCAAAGTGCTTCTCGAACGCGACCCTGGCCTTGCGGGTAATCGAGAGATAGCTCTCCTCTAAAGACTGTGACTCCCCCGGCTGGTATTCCAAAATCCTCGCCATCGCTTCTAGTTGGCGCAGGTCCGCCGGCAGCTGATCGGTCCGCTTGTCACTGGCAAGAACCTCTGCACTCCGACAGCGGGATGCGATCAACCAGCCCGCCAAAAGCCTCTCGACATCCTCGCGAGGGAGTAAACCAAGCTCGCCCAGGGCTGTGAGTGCCTCTGAGGTTGAGGTGGTGCGTAGCTCGGAATTGTTACGACCGTGAATGAGCTGCAGCAGCTGTACGAGCCACTCAACATCGGAGATCGAACCGCGCCCAAGCTTGAGGTGGCGCGCTGGATTTGCGCCCTGAGGTAGTCGTTCTGACTCAACCCTGGCCTTGATGCGTCTAATCTCTGTGAGGCTAGATTTAGCAATCTCTTTGGGGTAGCGGTATCGATCGACGAGGGATGTGAATTCCTCGCTTAGTTGGTTTGACCCAACTACCACCCTCGCGCGCAACAGAGCTTGAAACTCCCAAGGTTGAGCCCAGCGTTCGTAATACCCCGCATAACCGGCGATAGACCTCACGCGCGGGCCATTTTTACCTTCGGGGCGGAGATCTAGATCGAGCTCAAACTCCAGCAGCGAGTCCTTCGAAAGCGTAAGTAGCAGCTGGGAAATCTTCTCCGCCTCCGCTTGGGCGGTCAGCGACTCGGAGCGGTAAACCAACATACCGTCTGCGTCGGAACCAAACCCTAGCTCTCGGCCGCCCCATCGACCCATTGCGACAATCCCGAAATCAAGCTGTGATCCCTGGGTCTGCTTAGCAAGAATCACAACTGCTTCGACGTAAGCATCCGTGATCGATGTCAGACCTTCCGCAATCTGAGCCATCGTGGTTGCCCCCAGAACAGCGGAGCTCGCAATACGCAGCACTTCACGCCGTCGGATTTGCCTAATTGCCTCGGCCGTTTGCTCAATCTCTTGAGTTCGATCGAGGATCGCAAACATCTCCTCTCGAATGGCCTCTTTGGAGCGCGGAATGAGCGAGTCTTCATCACTGAACCAAACCGAAGAATCTGGAATGTGCTCCAAGAGCCTTGCGATGAAGGCCGATGAGGACAGCACCTTCATCAAGCGCTCAGCCGCCCCAGACGCGTCACGCAACATCCTCAGGAACCAATGGGTTTCACCCAGGGTTTCACTGAGTCTGCGGAATGAGACCAAAGCTCTGTCGGGGTCAATACCCTCAGCCATCCAGCGCAATAAAACCGGTAGCAAGGTTCGCTGAATAACGGCCCGCCTTGAGACGCCCGAGGTTAGTGCAGTGATGTGGCTAACGGCGCCCTTGGGGTCCTTGAATCCGAGTGCGCTCAGGCGCTCCAGCACCTCTTCGTCGGATAGCTTGACCTCACCAGGGGTCAAGCTGGCCATGGCGGTCAAAAGCGGGCGATAGAAGACACTGTCGTGAAGTGCAGCAACCTCTGCCCGGACCCTTTGCCAAAGCTCTTCTAGCTCACCCGCGGTAAGCTGCATTCCGCGAGCCACTCTGCGTAGTTCAGATTCATCACTTGGCAGCAGGTGGTCCCTGCGGAGCTTAGATAGCTGGACTCGATGCTCGATGGCTCGCAGGGTTTGGTAGTGAGTCTTGAACTTCTCGGCATCATGGCGACCGAGCAGCCCCGCATCGCTCAGGCTATCAAGCGCTGACAAGGTATCGGCAACCCTAACGCTCTCGTCGGAGACTCCGTGAACCAGCTGCAGCAGCTGAGCCGTAAACTCAACGTCCCTGAGGCCACCGCGACCGAGCTTGATTTCTCGATCCCGCTCCTGCTGTGGAATTAGATCCAGCACACGCTTGCGCATGTTTCGTGCGTTTTCAACAATGGCAGCCCGATTGGTTCTTGCCCATACCAGTGGTTTGATCTGATTCTCATACGCCAAGCCAAGAGCCTCGTCGCCTGCAACGAACCTGGCCTTGAGCAGGGCCTGAAACTCCCAATCCTCGGCCCATTTTTCGTAGTAACTCAAATGGGAAGCCAAACGGCGAACCAATGCCCCAGATTTGCCCTCGGGACGCAAATTCGGATCAACCTGCCACAACCCGGGTTCAAGGCTGGGCTCGGAGATTATGCGGGCTAACTTGGTGGCAAGGCGGGTTCCAATGTCGATGACATTTTCGCCATCCCCATCCACGACATAAATCACATCGACATCTGACACATAGTTCAGCTCGCGCGCTCCGCACTTTCCCATGGCGATAATTGCAAACTGAGTTGCCGATACCTCTGCCGAATCGAATCGACCCTCGGAGATTAGCTCTCTTCTAGAAATGGCGAGCGCTGCGCCAAGTGCTCCGCCAGCAAGATCACTGAGCGCGCGAGTAACTAGCTGAACAGGCTGCTTGAAGTCTTGTTGGCCCAGGTCGTAATCGGTTATTCGAATCAGCTGCCTGAGGTAGGAGACTTTTAGGTCATCCTGTGACGCATCACTAAGGTTCTCAAGCTCTGAAGCTGTGGGCAAACCCACGGGCTTGCTGAACAGCGAGATAGATTCCGGGTGCCTGGTTATGAAATCGGCCAAGCCATTGCTGGCTGCCAAAACCCGGCAAAGCCGCTCGGCCTGCTCCTGCTTCGCAATTAGCTTAGCCAGTGATTTTGCGTCAATTTCTGCCAATCGAATTAGCGCATCTAGTGCGCGATCAGGTGATGAGCTAGCTGAAATAGCTGCTAATGCGGCATGCCCACGATCTCCAACGAGCTTCACTAGCCGCTCGAGCTTTGGAACGGTCTCGCTCAAAGCTTCAAAACCTAAGCGTGCAAGCTCACTCAGCGACGAGCTTCGGGAGTCGACCATTTACAGCGTGCGGAGGTTTTGCTCAAGCTCAAACGGGGTTACCTGGGAGCGATATTGAGCCCACTCGTTTCGTTTATTCGCGAGCACATAGCTGAATACCGACTCACCCAACACCTCAGCTGCCAACTCTGATGACTCGAGCTTGCGGATGGCGTGGTCGAGCGATTGCGGTAGTGGCTCAATGCCCATGGCGCGGCGCTCTAGGTCACTCAGTGCCCAGACATCATCCTCGGTCTCCGCAGCTAATTCATAACCTTCTTCGATGCCCTTTAGTCCTGCAGAGAGCAGTAGCGCATATGCCAGATATGGGTTAGCAGCAGAGTCCATGGCACGGTATTCAATTCGAGTGCTCTGACTCTTCTCCGGCTTGTGCAGCGGCACGCGAATCAAAGCAGAGCGGTTGTTGTGACCCCAGCTGACATAGCTAGGCGCCTCGCCGCCGCCCCAAAGGCGCTTATAGCTGTTGACGTACTGATTGGTCACCAACGTCAGTTCCGGTGCGTGGCGCAAAATGCCAGCAATGAATTGCCTAGCGACATTGCTCAGGTGGTATTTCGCAGCTGGGTCAAAGAAGGCGTTTCGATCACCCTCAAAGAGCGAAAAGTGGGTGTGCATGCCGCTACCAGGGTGGTTGGTAAAAGGCTTAGGCATGAAGGTTGCGTAGACACCTTGCTCAATGGCCACCTCCTTCACAACGGTCCGGAAGGTCATGATGTTGTCGGCCATCGAGAGCGCATCTGCGTAGCGCAGATCGATCTCGTTTTGCCCAGGACCGCCCTCATGATGGCTGAACTCAACCGATATGCCGAGCTGCTCCAACATGGTGACCGCACGACGACGGAAATCGTGGGCCGTACCACCGGGAACGTTGTCAAAGTAGCCAGCATTGTCGACCGGGACTGGAAGGCCGTTCTCGCCTAGCTCTGGGCTTTTCAGCAGGTAGAACTCAATCTCAGGATGGACATAAAAGCTAAAGCCCATCTTGGCTGCCTTGTCCAAAGCCCTGCGCAACACGTTTCTTGGATCGGCAGCCGCCGGCTTGCCATCAGGGGTGGCGATATCGCAAAACATTCGAGCTGCCGGGTCTACCGTGCCACGCCAAGGGAGAATCTGGAAGGTAGAAGGGTCGGGCATTGCGAGCATGTCTGCTTCGCTAGTTCTGGCAAGTCCTTCGATTGCAGAGCCATCGAAGCCAATTCCCTCAGCGAAAGCGCCTTCAATCTCCGCAGGAGCCACAGCAACGGACTTTAGGGTGCCGGCGACGTCGGTAAACCATAGTCGAATGAACTTGACGCCACGCTCTTCTATGGTGCGAAGTACGAACTCTTGCTGCTTGTCCATTTAGCCTCCTGCTACTAGCTAATAGGCTAGTGGTTGTGCCAGAAATAAAAGTGGGTTTAGCGCAGACAAACCCGGTGGTCGGCGACTATCAAAACAACGCGCTCGAGATCTTGCGCTTGATGCGCGAGGCCAATGATTCTGGAGTGCAGCTTTTAGTGTTTGGTGAGCTTGCGCTCAACGGTTACCCGCTGGGTGACCTGAGCTATCGAGCAGATGTCATCGCAAGCGGAGAGGCCAAACTCGTTGAGATTGTCGAGGCTTCAAAGGGATTCCACAACCTAACTGTGGTGCTTGGTCACGCGACTATCGCCACTGTTGAAAAGCCTGCGCTGCAGTCCTCAGACGCCATCGCCCACAACAGCGCGACAGTTTTTCGCGCTGGCGAAGTTATCGGTCGCTACGACAAACAAAGACTTCCGAACTATGACGTTTTCGATGACTGGAGAAACTTCATACCCGGCACTCAAGAGCTCATTTTCGAAGTTGCGGGCGAGAAGTGTGCGGTAGCAATTTGCGAGGACATTTGGGATGAAAGCTCCTCAAGACCTGCAGCCCTAAGAGCAGCCGGGGTTAGTCACCTGGTGGTGCCAAACGGCTCCCCTTACACCCGAGCCAAGACCAAACTGCGACGTGATGCCGCTCGCAGGTTTGCTGACGGGATGGCGCTTGCCTACGTAAACCTAACGGGCGGGCAAGATGAGTTGGTATTTGATGGCGATAGCTTCCTGCTCGATTCCAATGGAAACGAGATTCTCACCGCAGGCATGGAGCCTGGTGTGTACACCCAAGACTCCCCCTATGCCGATAGCAAGGATGAAATCCAGAAGCTGCTTGATGTCTTGATTCTTGGCCTGCGCGATTACGTGCAGAAAACCGGACAGCGCAAGATTGTGCTTGGTCTAAGCGGAGGAATTGACTCCGCGCTGTGTGCGGCGATTGCAAAAGAAGCAGTCGGTGCACAAAACGTGACCGGAGTGCTTCTGCCATCTAGATATTCATCCGACCACTCGCTATCCGATGCCGAACTTTTGGCTAAGAACCTTGGTATTGAACATCGAACTGTTCCCATCGACCCTGCACATCAGGCGTTCGAAGCGAGTTTGCCCCTTAGCTCCTTGGCGCAAGAAAACATTCAAGCCAGAATTCGGGCCGTCATCCTTATGGGCATTTCAAATTCAGAAGGTCACCTGCTAATTAGCACCGGAAACAAATCTGAGGTCGCGGTCGGATACTCGACGATGTATGGCGATGCTGCCGGCGGATTCGCGCCGATCAAAGACGTCTACAAAACCGACGTTTGGCGACTCGCAACTGCCTACAACGATCGTTACGACAGCTTCGTGATTCCTGAAAATTCAATTGTGAAACCACCCAGTGCGGAGTTGCGTCCCGGGCAACTAGACCAAGATTCACTGCCGGATTACGGGCTGCTGGACGACGTTCTAGGGCTTTTGATAGAGGGTAAAAAGACTGTCACCGAAGTGGTGGCTGCAGGTTTTGATGCGGAGACAGTCACCCGAATTGATGGCATGGTCAGGGCCTCGGAGTGGAAACGCTCTCAGGGTGCCATCGGCACAAAAACTACCGAGGTGGCCTTCGGTCGTGGTCGAAGAGTTCCGCTCACCACTAGATTTGGGAAGCTATGAAAATTAGAACCTCGACACTTGCAGCCCTAAAGCAAAAAGGGCACAAGTTCTCCTGCCTCACAAGCTATGACGCGCTCACCGCAGAGATTTTCGACCAGGCCGGCATCGAGGTGATTTTGGTCGGAGACTCCGCAAGCAACACGGTGTTGGCAAACGATGGAACCCTCCCAATCACGCTCGATGAGATGCTGGTCTTTGGCAGGGCGGTTTCCAGATCGGCCAAGAGCGCCCTGGTTGTGCTCGACATGCCTTTTGGCAGCTATGAGGTCTCACCCATCCAGGCCGTGGAGAACGGCATTCGCGCCATGAAGGAGTCCGGTGCGGCAGCTCTGAAGATTGAAGGTGCCAGGACCGCCCAAATCAGCGCTCTTGTGGAAGCTGGCATCCCGGTCATGGGACATGTCGGCTTCACGCCACAATCCGTGCACGCGCTTGGCGGCTTCAAGGTGCAGGGTCGAGGAGAGGCCGGGGAGAAAATCCTGCGGGATTGTCTAGACATTGAGGCCGCAGGAGCATTTGCCATTGTGCTGGAAATGGTGCCTGCCGATCTAGCGGCCAAAATCACCGAAGAGTTGTCTATCCCGACAATTGGAATCGGTGCTGGTAATCAAACCGATGCCCAAATTCTGGTCTGGACTGACTTCGCCGGTCTTGGTGCAAAGTCACCTTCGTTCGCCAAGCAGTACCTGAACCTTCGGCAAAGCCTCCTTGATGCCGCCAGCCTTTACCGGTCAGAGGTGCTAGCGAGCGAGTTCCCAGGTTCAGACAAGTCCTTTAACTGAATTACTCCTCAGCATCCTCGTCACGGATCTTCTTCGCACGTTCCTCAATGATTTGAAGAGCATTTTCGGCATCCTCGTAGCGAGCGAATGGTCCGATTCGTTCAACTGAGAGCGACTGCTTGCCGATTTCGACCTGCTGGGTTTTGGTGTTGAACCAATATTCATCTTTCGCCATGGTTTGAGCCTAGTCAGCCGATTTCAAAAATAGACTTGCCCACGTGCCAAAAGATAAAGCGGGAAAGCTATTGCCTGGGAAGCTCACTCCCCTTAGAGCGGTGCCCGCAAGCATTCCAAGACCTGAGTACGTCGGCAAACCAGCACCGGCCGCCCACGTTGGCGGCGATAAGTATGACCAACAGACAATCCAAAAGATTCGGCGCGCCAGCAAAATAGCAGCACAGGCGCTAAACGTCGTTCTCGAAAGCGCAAAGCCAGGTATCACCACCGATGAGCTGGATCGAATCGGCCACGAGTTTTTAGTATCGCAAGGCGCATACCCATCAACCCTTGGTTACCGGGGCTTTCCAAAATCGCTGTGCAGTTCGATGAACGAAGTTATTTGCCACGGCATACCGGATGACACCGTCTTGGAAGATGGTGACCTGCTCAACATCGACATATCAGCCTTCGTCGACGGTGTTCACGGAGATACCAATGGCACCGTGCTTGTCGGTGACGGCGTCGCTGAGTTGCAAGACCTGGTGACACGAACCAAGGAAGCAATGCATCGCGGCATCAACGCAGCGCTACCGGGTCGAGAGGTCAACATAATTGGTCGCGCCATCGAAAGTTACGCCAAGCGTTTCAACTACGGCGTAGTTAGAGAATTCACTGGTCACGGCGTCGGCACCAGTTTTCACACGGGCCTGATCATCCCGCACTACGACGAGCCTGAATACAACACCTTGATTGAGGTTGGCATGGTCTTCACCGTCGAGCCGATGCTGACCTTAGGTTCGGCTGATTGGGACATGTGGGAGGACGGCTGGACCGTGACCACCAAGGACAAGCAGCACACAGCGCAATTTGAACACACCATCTTGATTACTGAAGATGGTCCAGAAATCCTTACGGAGGCATAGTGGGTAAAAAAGCCGTTGGAATCGACATTGGAGGAACTGGCATCAAGGCAGCCGTTGTCGACATCAAAAAGGGCGAGCTAGTCTCGGATCGAGTTCGCGTCGAGACGCCAGCTGGCGGCGAACCCGAGGACATTGCGCAAACCTGCAAAGCGATGTTGGAAAAACTAGGTGTGGCAAGTAAGAACTACCCGGTGGGCATTTGCTTTCCTGCGGTAGTGAAGCACGGTTTCACCCAGTCGGCGGCTAATGTCTCAAAACGCTGGATTGGTCTAAACGCAGACGAGCTTTTTGATAAGACTCTTGAACGCCACACCCACGTCATCAACGATGCCGATGCTGCCGGTTTGGCAGAAGTGAAGTTTGGTGCCGGTAAGGGTTCTCACGGTCTAACCATCATGACAACCCTCGGCACTGGAATTGGCACCGCGCTTTTTTACAACGGAGTGCTAATTCCAAATGCCGAGCTTGGTCACCTGGAAATCGAAGGCGTCGATTACGAAACCAAGGCCGCATACAGCGCCATGGAACGCGAGGAACTGAGCTTTGAGGCCTGGGCTGAGAGGCTGCAGAAGTATTACTCGACTCTGGAGCGACTGCTAGTGCCTGATCTATTCATCGTCGGTGGCGGGATCTCGAAAAATCATGAAAAGTTCTTGCCGCTCCTAAAACTCAAGACTCGGATCGTTCCGGCAACCACCAAGAACTCTGCTGGAATCATTGGCGCGGCTTCGCTGGCCTATGCATCCAGTGAAGATTAGTAGATGGGCCAACCGATACGCCGGGTTCTGTCGTGGACGATCATCTATCTCGGCTCGCAAT
>JACCEC010016807.1_pt1 | contig 13853 bp, 10 predicted proteins | sample 7450121 | NCBI WGS metagenome assembly JACCEC01 (sample SAMN15323455, study PRJNA562643) | freshwater metagenome | isolation source: river surface water | place: USA:Blue River Watershed | collected 2017-08-18 | reverse complement strand
GAGGCGCGCCAGCGGCGGATGGTCGACGCCGTCCGCGCCGCCTGCGGCGCGGGCTGAAGGAGGCAGTTTGGCTGCCGCCTGCGGCGCTCAGCGTGCGTCGCCGCCGAACTCTGCGCGGAGGTGGGCGACGACATCGCGGATTGCCTGCGCGGGGAGGACGTTGCCCCAGGGAGGCATCGGATTGACGGAGGGCGGCGCGGGCACGCGGCCTTCGGTCACGATCCGGATCAGTTCCTCGTCGGTCTTGGCGCGCAGGCCGCCGGGGCCGGTGTAGTCGGGCGTGCCGGCTTCGCGCGAACCGCGGCCGTCGGCCTGATGGCAGACCGCGCAGTTCTGGCGGTAAACTTCGGCGCCGGCGCGGGAGTCACCGGGTCGGAGCGGCGCTTCGGCCGCGACGATGAGGCGCGTGGGGCCCGGGTTCGTTTCTCCAGAAAGCAGGCGGTTCAACGTGTAGTAGGCGGTGCGGTTGAGCAGCGGCCGGCCGGCGCGGTCGGTCAGCGCCGCGCCGAGGGTGACTTCGTGCACATGGCCGGGAAGGAGTTCGAGCAGGTCCATTTCGGCGCCACGGCCGTCGCTGCCGGCGCGCACGGCGGTCACGGGCACGTCGACCTGATCTACCCGGAGCGAACCGTCGACTGGGTGGTGCAGGTAGCGGAAGCGGCGCACGCGGTAATTTGCGGGATCGGCGGCGCCTTCGCCCATCGCCGCAGTGAAGGAGAGGGCGAAGCCGCGCGCAGTCAGGCGCAGCGTCCGCATCTCCACCGGCTCGGCTCCCGTCCAGACCACGCGTTGCAGGCCCTCGTTGCCCCCGGTCGGCATCCAGCCGCGCACGGTTTGCGCGAGGTACAGCGCCCCGTCTGGTCCGAAGGCCTGATGCATGCCGCCGAGCCGCAGCCCGCCGCCGCGGAGGAAGGGGAAGGCCGCGCCCTGCCACGCGCCCGCCACGCGTTCGAGGTCGATGCGCATTAGGATCGCGGAGACGTCGCCGAGGAAGACCTGACCGCCAAACGGACCGAAGCGGCCCCCGGTGGTGTCCCATGTCGGCTGCCCCGGCGAGGTGCCCATCACGCCCCGCGGCAGGTAGACGCTCGGCGGGCGACGCAGGGCCGTGATCTCAGCGTGGCCAAGTTGCCGGTCCTTCAGGTCGGGATGCCACTTCAGGCTGTCGGCGTGTCCGTAGAAGCCACCGCGCTCCACGTGCGTGAAGGTCGACGTCGGCACCCACGCGCCGGCGCAGTCGCTGATGAACAACTCGTCTTCTGGACTGATGCCGACCCCGAGCGGCTGACGGAAGCCCGACGCGAACGGCGTGAAGCGGCCTTCAGGCGAAACTTGAAATGCCCATCCTTGGTAGAGCGCGACGGAGCGATGGCCGTCGGGCACCGCTCCCGGGCCGCTCCATGGCAGGTACTGCGCCGTCTTCAACGGTCCGCGCACCCATGGCAGTTCGACGCCGCGGCCGAAGGAGCAGAGGCCCGAGGACGCGTAAAGGTTGCCGGCCCGGTCGCGGGCGAGTCCGTAGGAAAACTCGTGGTAGCTGCCAGTGATGCCCCAGTCGTCGGCGACCGTCGCGAAGTCGTCCGCCGCGCCGTCGCCGTCGAGATCGCGCAGCCGGGTGATCTCGGGGCGCTGGATGATGAGGACCTCCGTCTCCGACGGCGCGACCACCCCGAACGGTTCGTAAAGTCCACGGGCGAAGCGGTGCCAGCGCGCGTCGGCGCCGACGCGCATCCAAACCTCGCCGCGCCGCGTGGTGACGACGAGCGTGCCGGCCGGAGTGAAGGCGACACCGGACAATTCGCCGACCATCTGCCGCGGCAGGGCGACGGTCTCGACGCGGTAGGGCGAGGGCTGGAGCGCCGGCAGGGCGAAGTCCGCGGTGAGCGTCTCGCCGGACTTCAACTCCACGCGCCGCAGCACTTCCTCGTGGTCGGGGGCCGAGGCCCAGAGCTCGTAGGCGCCCGGCGGCACGTCCAGGCGGTAGCGTCCGTCGGCGCCGACCTTCTGGATGACCTGGTTGTTCTCTCGGCCGGTGAGCGCTGCTCCCTCGATGCGCACCTGGGCGAAGCGGACCATGCCGCCGGTGCCGGCCTGCGTCACGCCGCCGGTGACGCGGCCGGTGGCGGGCGCGGCACCGGGCAGGGCGGAAGCCGCGGCGAGGAATGCGGCGAATAGCAGTCGGGCGGCGTTCCTCATGGCGCGAGCCCCGCGGGTTTGCGGCGGACGGTGACGCGGAAGCTTCCGGCGGACGTCGACGTGAAGCCGACGTTAGCGCCATCGCGCGACGCCCCTTCGACGGCGACGACTGCGCCGGATTGGTCCTCCAACGTAAGCCAGAGCGGGGAATTACCGGTGCCGACTGCGAACTCCCGCACGAAACCTCCGCCGTCGGGTAGGACGCGCAGGGTCTCGCGCACGGTGCGGCCGCCGACCTCGTGGTGGAATTCCGGGATGCCCTCGCGCAGCGCATAGCCGCGGAAGCGCGCAACGTCGCCGGAGCCGGGGGAGCCGGCGCGCAGGGGCTGCCAGGCCTTCTCGAGGTAGAAGACCGGACCGAAGATCCGCGCAGGGGCGCCCTGCTTGGTGAGCCAGCGCGGGCGCTGGTCCACGAAGTCGCCTTCCCACGCGAAGTTCACCCCGCCGCGCACGGGATCCAGGCACACGCCGATACCCTCGGGAAAAGTGATCGCGAACGCCCCCGGGTGGGATTCCGGCATGAAGGTCCGTTGCACTGCGGGCTTCGCCCCCGGGATCGGCCGCCGCGCCACCCAGAGCAGGGCCTGCGCGAGGATCCGCTGGTAGCCCGGTTCCACGAGCAGCGCGGGCGACGACGGCACGAGGTGACAGACCCTCGCGGCGCCGATCGTCCGTACCCAGGCGAGGGGAGTGGTGTCCTCGCCTGTGATGCCCTCGGCGATCAGTTGCGCGCCCTCGGCCAGACGGGTCCAGGCGGGCACGGGTCCATCGGTTTCGAGGCGCTCCGTCGCGGTGAAGATCGGGTGGGCAAAGAGATTGATGACGCGGAGCGGCGCGCCGCTGGCGAACGCGGGCCCGTGGGTCGCGCCGAGCAGGCGGGCCAGCCAGTCCTCGGCTCCGGTCCAGGCGGCAGGGTCCGCTCCGACGATCACGACCGGCAGTCCCGCCTCGATCGCGCGGCGGGTCTCCGTGAGGCCGCCGGGCCCGGGACCGCGGTAAACGAGCAAGGCCTGCGCCTGCGCGAGCGGGGCCGCTTGCATGAGCACTCCGGCTTCCAGCGCACGTCCAGGGTTGGCGACCGCGTTTTCGCCCGCGGGCGCGAGCACGGCAACGCGAAGGGGCGCGGCCCAAGCCGGCGTCGCGGCCGCGAGGAGCAGCGCGAGCGCGGCGAGGAGCGAAGGGAGCCGGCGCACGTGGTCGTCAGCGGCCGGCGCCGGCGGTTTCCCCGGAGAGGATCAGCCGGCCGAAGCGGTCCGGCGTGTGAAAGGACGGCTTCGGGGTATCGGCCTGCGCCCATTGGCTGTACTGCGGGTTGGTCTTCCCACCGTGACGGTTGAGGTTCATGCGCATCACGGTGCCGGCGCGCGGCGGCAAGGCGGCGGCGACGGCCGCGAAGTTGCGCCACGGGATCGCGACCTCGACCTGCCAGTGCCGGTCGGTGTCGGAGTCGTCGTTGAGGGTGCCGGACCATTTGCCCGCGATCCTCACGCCCTCGGCGTCCCATTTCGGGGCGCGGGGTTGGTCGGGTCCGTTGGGCCGGAAGTTGTCGAGGAGCCCGCCGATGACGTTGAACTCGAGATTGAAGTAGATGCGGGGCGTGGCGGCGTTGGGCGCGAGCATGATCTCGAGGCAGTCATCCTCGGGGATCTTGCCGTCGCGCTCGGTATGCCGCGCGGTGATGTGGGCGTCGTCGCAGGTGGCCGCGAGATAGAGGTATTCGTCATCCCAGAGCAGCCGTACGCTCGTCTGCTCCTGCCGGCCGGCCTTGTACCAGGTGAAAACGAAGTCGCCGGCCGCCGGCGCGGCGGCCCAGGCCGGCTCGTCGAAGGCGCCGTCGATCCGCGGGGGCGTGGCCGCGCGGGGCGCGCGGTACTCCGGCAGCGGACGCAGGGCGGGAGCCTCGGCCGCGCCGAGGACCGCGGCGCACGCGAACCAGCAGGCGGGGAGGGACAAACGCATCACCGCGATCGAAAGCCCGGTGCCGCGGCGGACGCAAACGTTCCGTCGCGGGTGGGTGGCGCGGCCAGGGGCGCTAGACGTGGACTGTCCCGGCCGCCCGGCAGTCGTCAGAAGGTGCCCTTGATGCCGAAGGTCCAGAGTGAGCCGGCGAACTCGGCGCTCCGGAACGTCGCGTGCTGGGGTACGCCGGGCCCGTCGACTTCCTGCTGCTCGGGCATGTCGAGGACGTTGCGCAGCGTGAAGTAGAGGGAGAGGCGGCGGTTCAGGTTGTACTCCCCGAGAAGGTCGACGAACACGCGGCGGACGGTGTAGTTGTAGGTGCCCGCGGGGATGCTGGCGCCGGTGACGGCCCCGTTGCGGCTGCGGCCCTGGTAGCTCCAATTGGCCCGGAGGCTGAAGCGTTCGCGCGCGAGGGAGATGCCCCAACTGGCCTTCAGCGGAACGTAGCCCTGGAAGTTGGCGGAGGCCTCGCCGGTGGGCCGTTGGGAGGAGAAGTTGGCGAAGGCCTGCAGGCCGCGGGCCCAGTGCGGAAGGAAGGTGAGGGCCTGCTTGTAGCTGAAGTCGTAGCCGGTCATCCGGACCGAGTCCTGGATGTTGTGCTGGGTGGCCACGTCGAAGGGGCCGAAGGTCTCGGCGTCGAGCGCGTACAGTGAGAGGAAGGCGGGAGTGGCCGGAAAGGTCGTCTCACCGAAGAAATTCCGGAAGTGGCGCACGAAGCCGCCGAGCGAAACCTGGCCGACGCCGGCGAAGTAGTATTCGAGCCGGGCGCTGAACGAGCGCGCGGTCCAGGGCTTGATGGCGGCGTTGTTGACCGTGATGCGGTTCGTGGGGCCCGGGGGAGAAGTCTCGTCGGGCAGATTGAGCCCGCCCGCGTACTGCTCGAAGCTGGGCCGGCCGATCGAATGGTAGTAGGCGGCGCGGGCGACGAGGTTCTCGCGCACGTCGTAACTGGCGTTGAGGCTGGGGAACCAGCGCAGGTACTCCTTCTCCGCGCGGACGCCGCGGTCGATGTACGTGAGCTTGGAGTAATCGAGGGAGCTCGTGTTGGAGACGATCGGGATGGGCCGGCCGTTGGTGAGGAGGATGTTGCCGGCGGCATCGCGGCGGTAATTCAGGCTCGGGTCGTTGAGCGGTCCGAATGCGACCGTGTTGGTCTGCTCGGCCCGGATGCCGCCCACGAGGCGCAGGCGGCGGTCGAGGGCGGCGATGTCGCCCCGCAGGAACGCGGCCGACACCAGCTCGCTCGCCGCGCGCGAGCGCAGGACGTCGGAGCGGTAGGCGGCGTTTTCGTTGAAGACGAGTTGGCCCGGGTTGGCCTTGTGGTGCGACCAGAGCTTCTCGTTATCGAGCCACTGCACCCGCGGAAACCCGAACGGCATGTCGCGGCGTGAGTAGCCCGGCGCGAAGAACGGCGCGGCCCCGTCGTCGCCGCCGGCCGGCGCGGTGCTGCCGCGGCCGTCGGCGCCGACGAACGCCCAGGTGTAGTCGCCGCGCCGGGCCTCCCGCTTGTTCTTCCGCAGGTCGAGGCCGGCCTTGAGCGTGACCGGTACCCGTAAGGCCAGGGTGCGCGCGACGTTGGCGTAGGCGCCCCGCTGGGCGTCGTGGTTGGTGAGCGGGTTGGCGCTCGTCTGCGTGACGGCGTAGGAATTGATCGAATACGGGTCGACGGGCGCCCCTGCGGCGTCGGTGACGCTGATGGACCGCGGCCGCAGGTAGAAGATGTCGGCGAAGTTGACCGTCACGCCCGAGCGCTGCGCGACGGAGCCGACGAAGTAGCCCTTGTCGGTATCGCGGAAGGTATTGCGCCCGATGGAGACGCCCAGCCCCGCCTCCATCTTCCAGACCGGCCCGTCATGGCGCCACACCAGCGAAGGCGAGAGCGTGGAGTTGGTGCGGTCGCGGAAGGTGTTGGCGAGCTGGAGCTGGCCCTGACCCGCGGCGCCGCGGGTCTCGAACGGCGTGAAATCCCCGGGGTTCACGCGGTTGGTCGAGAAGGTGATCGTGCGATTAAGGACGAGAAAATCGATGTAGTAGTGCTGGTAGGAGAAGGAGAGCCGGTCGCGCGGCGAGAACCGCCAGTCGAGCGTGGCACCGAACGAGACGCGGCGCGCGTTCTTCGTGCCGTCGCGCATGATGGTCTGCGTGAGGTACGGCCGGTCGGCGGTGGTGTGCGGGAAGGCGACGCCGTTGGTGGCCGTGTTGAGGCCGTGCCAGCGGTTCTGGATGTATTGCTCCATCGTGCCGTTCTCCGAGAAGCCGCCGGAGAGCGTGAAGCCGAAGTCGCGCGTGACCGGCCGCACGTATGAGAAGTCGAAGCCGGGCAGCACTTTCCAGGTGTCTTTCTCGAAGTAGCCCGGAGTGGGTCCCAGCTCCCGCGCGTTGTCGCGCATCATCACGAAGGTGTTGACCGACAGCTGCGGCCGGGAGCGTTCGAAGGCGCTGCGGGGAACCATGTTCACCAGCCCCGCCAGCGCCGAGCCCGGCGCGTCGGGGGTCGGGGAGTACTGCACCTCGATGCGTGAGGTCGCCGTGATCGAGGTCATGTCCATCTGGGCCGACCTTGCCGTCACGGAGTTTCCGCCGGCGCTCGCGAGGTTGAACCCGTTCACCTGCACCGGAACGTTGTTCGACGGCACGCCGTTGATCGAGATGCCGCGCGCCAGCGCCCCGGCCTCGTACTCGATGCTGATGCCGGGCACGAACTTCAGGAACTCGCCCACGCTGCCTTCCGCCACCGCGCCGAATTCGTCGGTGGAGACCACGCTCCGGATGTCGGGCGCGAAGCGCTGCTCGTTGATCGCGATCGCCGCCGCTTCCATTTCACGCGTCGTGTTCACGACGAAGCCCGCCAGCTTGACCACGTCGCCCCCGCGCCCGCCGGAACGGCTGAACTCGAAGTCGGCCACGGCCGTGCGCCCGGACGCCACCGTCACGGTGGACTCGCGCGGGGGCAGGCCGGTGTAGGCGGCGCGCACCCGGGCGTTGCCGGCCGGCACGCCGGAGAGCCGGTAGAAACCGGCGGTGTCGGTGAACGTCTCGAGCTGCGTCCCTTCGACGGTGACGCGCACACGCTCGAGGAACTCGGCCGAGGCGGGATCGGAGACGCGGCCTTCGACGGTTCCGGTCTCGGCGGCGAGGAGGCAAGGGGCAAGGAGGGCGAACAGGAGGCCCGGCAAACGGATCTTCATGGGGAGGGGTGGGGTGGGCTCAGGCGAGGCCAACGGTCCGCGCGTTTCAAACCGAATTCGACAGCGCACGTCGGGTACGCGCCGGGTTGCGCACCTGCCACCGCGTGCTTCAGTGTCGCGTCATCTCCCGATGTGCCGTCTTCCCGGTTTCTTCCGCCGTGCCGTTCTTCTCGCCGCGCTGGCGCCGGCCGTGACCTCCTTCTCGGCCGATCCCCGCGCGCAGCTGCGTTCGCTGGCGGAGCGTTTTGACTCCCTCGACCGCGACAATGACGGCCGCCTCAGCCCCGCCGAGACCAGCAACGCTTCGTGGTTTTCGCGGTTGGACCGGGATGGGGATGGGTTCATCACGCGCGAGGAACTGACGCGGCTCCTCGCGTTGGTGGAAAGTTTCCAGCGAGGGGCGGGTCGGCCGGAGGATCGGCCCGCCGCCGGCAAGGATGAGGCGCCGCCCCCGCCCTTGGAATCCGTGCGCGAGGGACCGCGCGTGCTGAAGGCGGGTGACGCTGGGGTGGGCCGGCGGGTGGCTGATTTCGCATTCACGGATCTCGGCGGAAACGCGGGGCGACTCGCGGAACTGTCGGGTGGCAGGGCGCTCGTGATCGCGTTCACCGGCACGGGGTGTCCGCTGGCGAGCAAGTACACGCCGACGCTCGCGCGGTTGGAGCGCGAGTACGCGGGTCGGGGCGTCTCGTTCCTCTTCGTGAATCCCACCGCGACGGACCTCCCGGACGACATCCGGTCGGCGATCGCCGAGCACGGCCTGAAGGGTCGGTACGTCCATGACCGCGAAGGGGCGATCACCCGGGTGCTCGGGGCCCGCACGACGACGGAGATGCTGGTGCTGGATGCGGCGCGGACGGTGGTTTTCCGCGGGGCGGTCGACGACCAGTACGGGCTGGGCTATTCGCTGGAGGCGCCGCGGCGGCGGTTTCTGGCGGATGCGTTGGAAGCGCATCTGGCCGGACGCGTGCCGTTGATCGCCGCGACCGAGGCGCCCGGCTGCGTGCTGGAGCCGGACCGCGCCGGTTCAGGCGTGGTGGCCTCTGGTTCGCTGACCTACCACGGCCGGATTTCCCGCATCATCCAGTCGAATTGCGTGGAGTGCCATCGGCCGGGCGGCGTGGGACCGTTCAGCCTGCTGACGTATGACGATGTCGTTTCGCGGGCCGGGATGATCCGCCGTCAGGTATCGCGGGGCGCGATGCCGCCGTGGTTCGCGTCGCCGCCGCCGGCGGGGGAGACGTCGCATTGGCGCAATGACCGTTCGCTCAACCCGGAGGACAAGGCCGACCTGCTCGCTTGGCTGGAGGGTGACCGCTTGCTGGGGGATCCGGCGGACGCGCCGTTGCCGCGGACGTTTTCCGACGGGTGGCTGATTGGTAAGCCCGACGCCGTGCTGGAGCTGCCGCGGGCGGTGGCGGTGAAGGCGGAAGGCGTGATGCCTTACCAGACGCTGCGGGTGGAAACGAACTTCGGGGAGGACCGCTGGGTGCGCGGCTACGAGCTACGGCCGACGGCGCGCGGGGTCGTGCACCACATCATCGTGCAGGTGCTTCCCAAGGGGGCGAAGCCGTCGGATCGCGGCGGTGATTCGGAGCGCGAAGGACTGTTTGCCGCCTACGTGCCGGGTAACGCCCATGCGCTGTTCCCGCCCGGCTTCGCGAAGCGGATTCCCGCCGGGGCGACGGTGACGTTCCAGATGCATTATACGCCGAACGGCCGCGCGACGACCGACCGGACCCAGCTCGGGCTGGTCTTCGCGACGGAGCCGCCACGGCATGCGATCGAAGTCTTCGGGCTCGCGAACCCGCGGCTGCGGATCCCTTCAGGGGCGGGCAACCACGCGGAGACGGCCTCAATCACACTTCCGTATGACGCGACGATCCTCGGCTTCATGCCGCACATGCACCTGCGCGGGAAGGCGGCGCGGTACGAAGTGGCCTACGCCGACGGCACGCGCCGGCTGTTGCTCGACGTTCCGCGCTATGACTTCAACTGGCAGTTGCCGTACCAGTTCGCCGAGCCGCCGACACTGCCCCGCGGCAGCCGCCTCGTCTATACGGCATGGTACGACAACAGCGCCGTGAATCCGGCGAATCCCGATCCCTCGCGGGAAGTGCGCTGGGGCCAGCAGACGTTCGACGAGATGATGCTCGGTTACGTGGAGTACTACGTGCCTTCCCGGCGTGCCGATGCACGGCGAGGTCAGCCGGGCCGTGACGGATAAACGGCGGGCGACGCGCAATGGTCCTCATCCCCCTGGTGCGGAGAGGCAGGGTGTCGGGATAGTCTCCACGGTCGGGAGAAGTTTTTTGGGTGGCGAGCGCGGGGCTTGCGGAGCACTGGGCTGGGCCTACGGTCGGAACGAAATCCCCGCCCCATGAAGGAATTCCAAGTCTCCCGTCGTCGTTTCATGCAGCGCTGCGCCGCCTTCGCCGCGGTCTCCGGCGTTCCGGTCTGGTTCGCTGAGCGCGAGTTGGTCGCCGCGGAGTCCGTCCGCCGCCGGCGTGTGCTTTCGCCCAACGACCGTCCGGCCATCGCCCTCGTCGGCGCGGGTGGTCAGGGGACCAACGACGCCCGCAACGCCGCCAACTGGGGCGACGTCCGCGTGGTCTGCGACGTCGACCGCAAGCGCGCCGCCACGGCGATCGAGAAGCTGACGGTTGAAGGCCGGAAGCCGGAGGACTGCGCCGACTTCCGCCGGGTGCTCGACCGCGACGACATCGACGTGGTCGTCAACGGTACGCCCGATCATTGGCACACGCTGGTCAACCTTGGTTGCGCGCGCGCGGGTAAGGATGTCTACGCCGAGAAGCCGCTGACGCTCACCATCGACGAGGGCCGGCGGCTCGTGGATGCGGTCCGCAAGGCCGGCATCGTGCTGCAGACGGGCACCCAACAGCGGAGCTCGCAGCGATTCCGGCTCGCCTGCGAGCTCGTGCGCAACCACCGGATCGGCAAGCTGCGCGAGGCCAACGTCTGGTTGCCGGCCGGCCTGCGCGAGGGGCCATTCAAGGAGGCGGCCGTGCCCGCCGAGCTCAATTGGGACTTCTGGCAGGGCCCGGCGCCCTTCGTGGAGTACGTTCCCGAGCGCTGTCACCGAACGTTCCGCTTCTGGTACGAGTACTCCGGCGGCACGATGACCGATTGGGGCGCGCACCACAACGACATCGCTTATTGGGCGATCGGGCTGCTCGCTCCGCGCACCGTGAGCTCCCGTGTGCTCGCCGAACCGCTCATCGGCGGCTACACGACCTTTAGCGAGTATGAGGTCAACTACGTCTACGAGAACGGCGTCCGCCTGAACATCCGCACCACGCGCGACGACTCGATCTACGGCGCCAAGGTCAACGCGGAAGGCCAGCGCAACGGCATCCGTTTCGAGGGCGAGAACGGCTGGATCTGGGTGAACCGCGATCAGATCAAGGCCAGCGACCCGGAGATCCTGAAGGCGCCGCTGCCCGATGGCGCCGTGCGACTCTACGAGAGCAAGAATCACACGGAGAACTTCTTCGACTGCGTGCGCTCGCGGCAGGCGCCGGTCTGCGATGTCGAGACCGGTCACCGGTCCGCGACCATGTGCCACCTTGGCGCCATCTCGATGCGCACGGGGCACTCGCTGACCTGGGACGCCAAGGCGGAGCGCTTCACCGGGGATTTCGCGGCTGAGGCGAACGGCTTCCTCGCGCGCGAGATGCGCAAGCCGTACGACTACTCGTTCGTCGCCTGACGGGCGTCAGGCGGCCTCGAGACCGAGGGCCTCGGCGGCGACGCCGTGCCGTAGGTTGCGCAGGGAGTGCCGGAAACTCGCGGCGCCGGCGTACTCGAGCACCGCCACGACCGTGGCGAGCGCGGCGGGAAAGACATCCGCGCGTGCCGCCGCAAGACCCGGCATCTCGCTGCGCCCCGTCAGCGGCGATGCGGCGACTTTCGCGAGCAGGGCGCGCAGGACCGGCAGAGGCACCGCGGGATCGCTCTCCTCGAAACGCAGGCCCTGACGCCGTCCGATGATGCGGCGGGCGGTCGAGATCGTACCACCCGTGCCGATCAGTTCCGCGGCTCCCGGCGGCGTGAAGGTGAACCCCGAAGCTCCCAAGGTGGAGCGGACGTGCGTCGCGACTGCCGCCAGCGTATCTGCCGGTACGGGCGCGGCCGGATCCGCTACGAAGCGCTCGGTGAGCCGCACGCAGCCGAGCGGCAGGCTCACTTTGGCGCGGACGCGGCGACCTTCGAAGGCCACGCACTCGAGGCTGCCGCCGCCGAGGTCACACACGGTGAAGTCGCTCCTGCCGCGCAGCGCCGGGTCCGAGAGCAGCCCGCGTCCGATCAGGCCGGCTTCCTCCTCTCCCGTGAGGATGCGGAGGTCGGCGCCGATCGCGGCGCGCACGCGTTCGCGAAAGTCGGCGCCGTTGGCCGCGTCGCGCACGGCGCTCGTGGCGACGATGATGAGCCGCGCGGCCCCTCCGGAGGCGGCCCCGGCGGCGAGTTCCCGGATCGCCTCGAGACCGCGGGCCATGCCTTCCTCGGAGAGCCGAGGTTGCTCGCGGCTGATGCCCGCACCGATCCGCGCGTCGATGACGTTGGAACTGACCTCCTCCAGACCGCCGTCGGCACCGCGACGCGCGACGAGCGCCTTGATCGAGTTGCTGCCGATGTCGATGACGGCGACCGGCGCGGAAGGCACGGCGGTCATCTCAGAGGGTGAAGTCCGCCGGTGCGATGAGGAGCACGAACTCGCCCCTGAGGCTGGTCTTGGCGAGCCGCGCCTGCACGTCGGCGGCCGGACCGGTGAGGAACGCCTCGTGGAGCTTGGTGACCTCCTTGGCGACGCAGATGACCCGCCCGGGCCCGAGGGTGGCGGTGATTTCTGCGACGGCCTTATCGATTCGGTGGCAGCTCTCGAAAAGGACGATCGTGTAGGGGAAGTCGCGGTGGCGCTCGAAGAAGGTGGTGCGCGCGGCGCTCTTCGGGGGCAGGAACCCCGCGTAGAGGAAGCCGTTGGTGGGCAGGCCGCTGGCGCTGAGAACAGCGGTGAGGGCGCTTGGGCCGGGCACGGGGACCACGGGCAGGCCGCGCCGCCGGCAGGCGCGCACCACGCGGAAGCCGGGATCGCTGATCGCCGGGGTGCCGGCGTCGCTCACGACGGCGACCGACTTGCCCGCGGCGACCTGGTCGGCGAGGCGCTCGGCGGCCTCGGTCTCGTTATGCTCGTGGTAGGCGACGAGTTCGCGACGCAGGCCGAGACGGGTGAGGAGAGCGCCGGTGGTGCGGGTGTCCTCGCAGGCGACGAGATCCACCGACCCCAGCAAGGCGCGGGCCCGGTCGGTAAGGTCGGCGAGATTGCCGATCGGCGTCGCGACCACGTAAAGGTGGCCGGGCTGCGGGGTGAGGGAGGGATTCTCCAAGGCGGGCCGGAACCCGGCGGGGACCGGCTCGCTCAACGGCCGGTCGGCTGGCCCATGCCCGGGATCTGGCCTTCCCAACCGGCGGGCCGGCTCCACGGGATCGAAGTCTGCTTCGGGCTGTTGGTGCTGCAGCCCGCGGCGAGCGAGCCGAGCGCGACGACGACGGCGGCGAGGAGGAGGCGGGTGAGGGAGCGCATGTTCTTTCAGCGGATTAGTACGGCGGAGTCGCCCTTCTGCAAGACCCCGCGCAGCGACTCGGGTTGCACCTGAGCGACGGAAAAATTGGTGCGGACATCGCTGATGACCGCCGTGGCGACCACCGCGCTGCCCTGGCTGATGGTCAAGCGGTGCCCCAGCTGGGCGCCGCGGGCGGAGCCGAAGTTGACCACGACGAAGGCGTTTTGCGGCCCGACGCTGAGCACGGTGGAACGCCCGGCGCGGTTGGTGAAGACGGCGGTGGATGCGCCGGCTGCGGTGGGCAGGGCGGCGCCGTTGCGGGCGGAGGCGAGCTGCCGCTCAAGCTCGGCGATCGTGCCGCGGTAGGCCTGCACGGCCTCAGGCGAGGCGTTGGAGCGGCGGCTTTCCTCGAGATCACGCCGGAGCGCGGCGATCTCGTCGCCCAGCGACTTGGTCATCGAATCGTACACCGCGAGCACGGTGCGGGTGTCGGCGAGGTTGCGCTCAAGCTCGGCCCCGCGGCCCTCGGCGGCGGTCAGCCGTTCCCGCGTGCGGGCCAATTCGACTTCGGCGGAGGCGGCGCGCGTCTGGGCGGCGTCGGCCCGGGAGCGAGTCTCCTCGCCCTCCTTGCGGGCGGTGGCGAGGTCGGCGTCGAGCCGTGAACCACGGCGTTCCGACTCCTGCAGGCGGACTTCCAGGAGGCGCTTCGAGTCGCCGATCCGGAGGTAAAGCGCGGCCGAGACCACCGATCCGGCGAGCGCGACGAGGCAGAGGATCAGGGGCAGGCGGTGCATGGTCCGGCGGAACGGACGCTCCGCGCGCCCCCGGTGTTACGCCAGCCGAAAGGTGGAATCGACGGCGCGGGCGCGGGCGCGCTTGCGCACGCCGGTGGCGCGGTTGGCGGCGAGGCGCTCGAGGATCTTGAAGG
>JACCEC010538086.1_pt1 | contig 13856 bp, 12 predicted proteins | sample 7450121 | NCBI WGS metagenome assembly JACCEC01 (sample SAMN15323455, study PRJNA562643) | freshwater metagenome | isolation source: river surface water | place: USA:Blue River Watershed | collected 2017-08-18 | reverse complement strand
GAAGGTTTATTTTTGTTGAGTAATTTACCGCTTTTACCTTTCAATATTTTGGCATTTTTGGGTTCTTACGGAGCATTATTAGGGGGAAAAGCAGGACAAATCATTGCGGTGGTTGTGGGAACTGGCGTTTCGGCAATGACATTGGTGACTGCCAAACATTACCTCAAAACCCGCCAACATACCGACCTCATTCTCTTGATGATAAAGCAACACAGCTATTTCCGACAGGGACTAGAAGCTGAGGTCTACGACTGTGTACAATCGTTTGACGAGTATGAAATCAATTGGTTAAAAATTGCGGAAAAGCCCATTTTGTACCCCACTTACACCACGATTTCTCAAACACGCATACGTTTCGGGGAATAAACACGTTGTTTTGGCACCCTCTTTTACGCTTTTACACGCAGTTTTTTTCCGTTTTAACTGGCTTATGACAAAGATTATTGATACTTTTTTATTTAGCGAGCCCCACGAAAAAGAAGTGCTTCTCATTAAATTTATCGTTGGAAGCGACTACATTACGGAGTGGGTCATTGTTGAAAATGAGTACACATTTCAAGGAGAATACAAAGGCGTTTTTGCCCAACAAGTACTTGACTCCGACGAGCGTTTTGCTCCGTTTCGCGACCGTATTCATCTCATTTCGGCTTCGTTACAGTACCCTGCCATTGATTACACACGCAAAGACATTGATACCCAAGGCATGGCTTCGGAACGCCGTCAGCGTTCGTTGGCTCAAAAATACATTGTAGAAAAATACGGCCACGAATCCGACGTTTGGGTGCTTCTTTCGGATGCCGACGAAGTAATTGATTTCGATTCTTTTTCCGATAATTTTACTTTTTTAACTACCCAACTCACCGCTGCCAACGACGGCTTGGTTCAAGTCCCACGTCGTCGATTTTGGTACGACTACGACAACCTGTGGAATGCCGTTCGAGCTACGCCCATCGTGACAGTACAACGCCTCGCCCAAGCCACGGGCAACATAGGTATGGGGCTTCTTCGTTCTGATTACATCGGAGCCGTGACCGAATGGGAACGTACGCTAGTCTTTGAGTATTCGTATTGCTACCGCCGAGAGCATATTTTACGCAAATTCAGGACATTTCCGCACGGAGGAATGACCGACGAAGAGATTGCCCAAAGTATGCGCTGCAACCACATTCCTATCTCTAAATTCAGGAACAAAAAATTGGATTTACATAAAGAACTGTGGATGGAGAAAGTAGCATTAACTCCTCATAATTCGCCCCGTTATGTCCAAGAAAATTTTACTACTTTGCGCACTAATATCATAGACGAGATGTATGTAGCCAACCGAAAAATCGACTACCCACATTTGTACAGCCTCTCGCACCGCGTTGGTTTTTGGTTGAAGCAGTTGGGTAAAAAAATAGTGCAAACATTGAAATGAGTTTAGACTACCGAAATATTGCTACCCTCCTGAGTATCAACAGTCTAAATGTGATTCTCAATATTATTAACTCAACCCTCATGGTGTACTTTTTTGGTACTTCCTCGGAGATTGAGGCTTTTTTTGCCGCCTCGGTACTAGGTACGTCCGTTTCTCGCTTTGTCAATACTGGGCAGCTTGTCGAGGTCGTAGTGGCGCGCTATCATCGTACCAAAGTCGAAGTAAGTGCCGAAGCTGCGATGTCGATTGTGGCCACTTTGGCCAACTACATTGTCGGTATTGCGCTGGTGTTGGTGGTGGTTTTTATTGCTAGCGGCACCGACGTCATCAACTTGCTTGTTCCTGGCTTTAAACTAACGACCAAAGAGCAGGTATGGCAAATCTTCTGTTTTACAGGTTTTTTGCTTCCCATACAAATCGCCACCAACGTTTTCCAAGGCATGTTGAATGCCGAAAATATTTATGGGAAAACCGAATTTACTAGTACCATTTCACAGTTGGTTCATGTGCTTATTCTTTGCATTTGGGGACGAAATGGCGACATACGCAGCCTAATCGCTGCTCTTTTTATCAGTGTTTTGGCCCAATTTGGCACCGTCGTCTATTATTTAAAACACATTCGTTACTGCCACACGTGGCTTTTTCGCAACCCTCACTTTCCCCTCCACGAACTGTCTAGCACCCTTCTAGCGACATCGACCTACATGGGTGGTGTACAAGTATATACGTTCATTTTTAACGCTGCCCTTTCGCTTTTACCTGCGGGTACGTACGCGCTATTTCGGTATGCCGAACTTATCTACGGGAAAGTGGCAAACATCTTTTTGATTCCTGTTAGCACTGTTTTTTTCAACGAAATCAACCGACTGATTCACCAAAACAACGGACAATTAGTGAAAGCCTTTGTTGCCAAAAACCTCAATTTTTCGTATTTTATTGGCTTTTTGATACTTATTCCTTTTGGAGCAGGAGGCCAATATTTGATTTGGACGCTTTGGGGGGGCATAAAATTCAACGCCCAAGACGTCGAAAGCGTTTATCAACTTTTGTGCGTGTTTTTTGCCGCCATGATTTGCACGGGGCCGTACATGATTTACCGCAAATTGGCTGTTTCAGTTACCAATCCTGAGTTGCAGTATTATTTTTGGAGCGTGGTTCACGTACTTTCGGCTTTGTTTAGCTACGTCATCATCCAAACCTTCGGTTTTACGGGCGTTCTGATACATTTGTTTACCCACAGTACGTTTATGGCGCTTGTTCCTCTTCTTACTGTATTGGTGAAGAAAAAAGCTTATTTTGGTTTTTATGAACGAGTTGAAGTGCTCAAAATTACGTTTGCTTTTCTGGTCAGCATTGGGGTAGGTTGGTTGGCCAAAGGCTATTGGCAAGCCATCAGCCACTACAACAAGCTGGTCAGTTTTTTTATTGGCACCAGCCTTGCGAGCCTAGCCATCCTCGTCTTCGTTGGCATTTGTCTTTTACTAAAAGTAACTGATTTACAGATTATTATAAAAAAAATAGGCAAGCGTATTTCGAATTAATACCTTTTTTGTCATTGCGATGAGCGAGCGGTGGGTTCGTCCGCGACTCTCTAAACGACGGTTGTTTTGCCGTCGGACTGGAAGGAAGGGATTATTCAAAAAAATTTAAATGCGCAGAGTACTCCACCATCCCCGACAATTTGTTTACCTGCGATGTCTCCGAAAATTTTGCCATTTTAATCCAAACCCAAGCCCCAAAAAACGCCCGTTCAGTTTGAATTAGTGACTTCGTGGGAGTTGATGGAGCACATTGCCGAAGAAAAAATTGAGGTGGTGGCCTCCAACATCAAAAAGCCCCTCACTCCCCACGGCTTGTGGATTATGAGCGTCGCCACGGTGGACGATATTGTAAGCGGCGCAGCCAGCGGCAGCTTTCACTTGGTATTGTCGGCAGCGCCCCAACACGCCCCTCAACTCCCCTCACTTGGCCTTCGCGACAAATTATTTGATGCTTGGCTCGGCAGTACTTGGAAAAAAAACTGAAGCGATGGGTAATTGGTCCTACCCGTAAATATTCATAAATGATTCTTTGATAGCGCGAGTGTACCGCTCACCTTATCGGCAGTAATTTTAACCCTACCTAGTCTCTTCTCCCCTGTCCCCACCAATACCCTGCATAGCAAGAGGATAACTCAAAAAAGACAAAGGACTTTTCCCAATACGCGCAGTTTTTAGACTTCTAATTTGGGCAACTACGATTATTCAGTAAATTTGCCCCCGTTTTTGGGACTTATTTCACCAACAGACATCTTTTCGACCTAACTACTATATGTTTCCACAAGCTACACCGTCGATTCCTGGCGTAATACAGTCTATCCCTCTCCAAAACTACGTGTTGTTGGCTACAACACTGTTCGTGATAGGCATTCTAGGGGTGTTGACCCGTCGCAACGCGCTAATCATTTTTATGAGCGTCGAACTGATGCTCAACGCCGTTAACCTCTTACTTATCGCCTTTTCAACCTATAAATCTGACCCCGTTGGCCAGGTTTTTGTATTTTTTATCATGGCGGTTGCTGCCGCTGAAGTGGCAGTAGGATTGGCGATTATTGTGATGATTTATCGCAATACCCGAACCATCGACATTGGTTTCTTGAATAAATTGAAATGGTAATTAAAAGTTGTTATTTGTTATCCGTTAATAGTTAATCGTTGAACAGCCACCGCTTCTAAACAGTTAACAATTGACCACTAACGTTTCAAAAATATATGTCTCCATCCTTACTCATTCTTATACCCTTGTTGCCACTTATTGGTTTTACCATTAATGGCATAGGTTTTCGGCACGTTCCTAAGAGCCTAGTGGGGGTCATTGGTTCGGCCGCTACGTTGGGAGCTTTCATTATTTCCATCTTGGCATTGAACAGCTTCGACGGTCAGCCTCAAGTGGTAAAACTTTTTGATTGGATTTCAATTGGACAACTTACGATTCCTTTTTCGTTCCAAGTTGACCAATTATCGCTATTGATGTTGATGGTCGTGACGGGCGTAGGTTCGTTGATTCATATTTATTCGATTGGCTACATGCACCACGACGAAGGCTTTGGGAAGTTTTTTGCCTTCCTTAACCTTTTCTTATTCTTCATGTTGCTATTGGTGATGGGTTCCAACTACGTCATTATGTTTATCGGATGGGAAGGTGTAGGACTTTGTTCTTACTTGCTCATCGGTTTTTGGAACAAAGTAACCAACTACAATAATGCTGCCCGCAAAGCCTTTATTATGAACCGCATCGGGGACTTGGGCTTTTTGTTGGGTATTTTTATGATTATCCAACACTTCGGCTCGGTTGAATACCTCGAAGTATTCGGGAAAGCAGCCAACGGCGGTTTTGGCATCAACGATACGGTGATTGTAACCATCACGGCCTTGTTGTTTGTGGGGGCTATGGGAAAATCAGCTCAGATTCCACTCTATACATGGCTTCCTGACGCGATGGCGGGGCCAACGCCTGTATCGGCCCTTATCCACGCCGCAACGATGGTGACGGCGGGTATCTACATGGTGATTCGCTCCAACGTGCTCTATTCATTGGCACCTGCTACCCTCGGTTTTGTGGGAGGCATTGGTTTGTTGACCGCCTTGGTAGCAGCGTCGATTGGTTTGTATCAAAACGACATCAAAAAAGTATTGGCTTACTCTACCGTAAGTCAATTAGGTTATATGTTTTTGGCGTTGGGCGTTGGGGCTTACACCTCGGCTATGTTCCACGTTATGACCCACGCTTTCTTCAAGGCGTTGTTGTTCTTGGGAGCAGGTAGTGTGATTCACGCCATGTCTGACGAGCAAGACATTCGCAACATGGGTGGCTTGCGCAAGCATTTGCCCGTTACTTTCTGGACCTTTACGATTGCGACTTTTGCCATTGCGGGTATTTTCCCACTTTCAGGTTTCTTCTCAAAAGATGAAATTTTGGCACACGTGTTTGAGCACAACAAAATCATGTGGGCGCTGGGAATCTTGGGCGCGATGATGACAGCTTTTTACATGTTCCGTTTGTTGTTTGTAACGTTCTTTGGCCACTTCCGTGGAACGCACGAGCAAGAACACCACTTGCACGAGTCTCCAGCTACCATGACCCTTCCATTGATGGTGTTGGCGATATTGTCAGCCGTGGGTGGTTTGATGAACATTCCGCATGTATTGGGCGGCGGCGAAGCATTGGGGCATTTTATGGCACCGTTGTTTGAAGGCTCAAAACAAGTAAACCCAACGCTTTTTGAAGGTCACCTCGACCACTCCACCGAATACATTTTGATGGGTGTGTCGGTAGGTGCGGCCGTATTGGCCATTGGGTTTGCCTATAGCTTGTTTATTAGTAAAGCCGTAGTTCCTGCGGCCGATAAAGACGTGACAGGTTTTCCCAAAGTGCTTCAAAACAAATACTACATCGACGAGTTATACGATTCGGTGTTTGTGAAGCCTATCAGCAAGCTTTCAGATATTCTTTACAGCTTCGGTGAGTTCTTGATTGATGTCATCGTCAACGGCGCAGGTCGCTTAGTACAGTTTCTAGGCGGGCGTCTTCGTTTGTTGCAAACGGGCGAAACAGGCTTCTACGTATTTGCGATGGTGATTGGTATCGTCCTTGTTTTGGCGTGGAATTTCTTAATAAAGTAAAGTGAAGGTTTTAAATAGAAACTGAACTCTTTTAACATTCTGAAATCGACATTTTAATATGCTTACTCTTTCACTTATACTCATTCCGTTGATTGCAGGGGTGATTACATTGATTACCAAAAACAACAGCGCAAAGCAGTTAGCTCTGATTGGGGCAGCGATTGAACTGGTTTTGGCAGTAGTGATTTATGCCCAATTCCAACCTACCGCTGATCAGCAATTTGGCTTCAGTTACCCTTGGATTCAATCGGCAGGGATTTCATTCGCAGGAGGTATTGACGGCATCAGCATTTTACTTGTGATGCTCACGGCTTTCCTAACGCCGCTTATTATTCTTTCGACGTTCCGTCAGCCTTACAAAAATGCTTCGACGTTTTATGCGCTTATCCTCTTCATGCAAGCTGCTTTGATGGGGGTATTTACCGCAACCGACGCATTCTTGTTCTATTTATTCTTCGAAGCGGCTCTCATTCCTGTCTATTTCTTGGCAGCAGTTTGGGGCGGCGAAGACCGTATTAAAGTCACTTTCAAGTTTTTTGTTTATACCATTTTCGGAAGTTTGTTTATGCTCGTGGCGTTGGTGTATTTGTACTACCAAACGACTTCTGCGCAAGGGCATACTTCTGAAATTTCGGCCTTCTACAAACTCGCCCTTGATGCCCAAAAACAAGGTTGGATTTTCTGGGCGTTTTTTATTGCTTTTGCGATTAAGATGCCTGTGTTTCCTTTCCACACTTGGCAGCCCGATACTTACACCGAGTCTCCAACACCTGCGACCATGCTTTTGGCGGGTATCATGCTTAAAATGGGCGTTTATGGGGTGATTCGCTTTGTGTTGCCAATCGTTCCGTTGGGTTTACAAACGTGGGGAACAACGGCCATCGTTTTGTCGGTCATTGGAATTGTTTACGGCTCTATCATCGCCATTCAACAGCGCGACATGAAGCGCCTCATTGCGTATTCGTCGTTTGCTCACGTCGGTTTGATGTCGGCGGGGGTATTTTCACAAACCCTCAGCGGAGTCCAAGGTGCGTTGATTCAGATGTTGGCCCACGGAATCAACGTCGTAGGTTTGTTTTTTATCATCGAAATCATTTTCTCTCGTACCAAAACGCGTAACATCGAGCAATTGGGCGGCATTACACAACGCACCCCTCACTTGACAGTTTACTTTATGATTCTGATGTTGGGAAGTGTAGCTCTTCCGTTGACCAACGGTTTCGTAGGTGAGTTTTTATTGCTTCGTGGGGTATATGAGTCAAATATTTGGCTAGGGGCAATAGCAGGTACTACCATCATTTTGGGAGCGGTGTACATGCTTCGTTTATTCCAAAAATCTATGTTTGGTGCAAAGTCCACATTCACCGAGCACTTCGCCGACTTGTCATTCAGTGAGCGTGCGGTATTGGTACCGTTGGTTATTATGGTTTTTTGGATGGGGCTTTATCCTAACTCATTCCTAAAATTGACCGAACCTGCGGTAAGTAACCTATTACAAATGATTCATTATTAATTTGAGAATTATTTTAAGCGGTCCGCCGCAGTGATTATTTCATCGTACAGGTAGCGCAGCAGTAAACCGCCACTGTTTCAAATTGAAAAATTAAACAAAATGCTTCCAATCATACTTCTTTCCATACTTGGCCTTTTGGTTCTGTTTTTGGGTTTTCAGAAATCGAAAAACTTACTATTGCCTGCCACTCTCTTGGTATTGGTTCTTACTTTAATCGCCAACTTCGCTAACTGGAACGATGCACCATCGTTGTATTTCAAAGGGATGCTTTTCGAAAACAAGCTTACGATGGCTTTTTCAGGTATTGTATTGCTTTCGGCGTTGTTGATTGCTGCGCTTACGCGTGGTTTTATTGACGATGAGTCAGCTCAACCTGCCGAATACTACGCCATTATGTTGTTCTCATTGGTGGGGGCTATTATGATGATTGGGTACGAAAACCTGCTCATGTTGTTTGTAGGAGTCGAAATCCTTTCGGTTTCTATGTATATACTCACGGGAAGCGACAAACGCAACTTACGTTCCAACGAAGCTGCGCTTAAGTATCTTTTGATGGGTTCATTCGCAACAGGTATTATGCTTTTCGGGATGGCATTGTTGTACGGTGCAACGGGTTCTTTCAACCTCACCGCGTTGAAAGCTTACGTTTTGACCAACCCCTCTCCTTCTCCGATGTTGTACGTTGGGTTATTGATGTTGTTGATTGGAATGCTCTTTAAAGTCTCGGCGGCGCCTTTCCATTTCTGGACTCCCGACGTGTACGATGGAGCACCAACGGTGTTTACGGCTTTCATGTCAACCATCGTAAAAACTGCGGGTTTTGCGGCACTTTATCGCTTGCTTTCTGGTTCGTTTTCAGGAGCTTATACTTTCTGGTGGTCAACCCTCGCAGGTATTACTGTCTTGACGCTCTTGGCTGGAAACATCACCGCCGTTTATCAAAATAGCTTCAAGCGCATGATGGCTTATTCAAGTATTTCGCACGCGGGTTATTTGCTTTTGAGCCTCACGGCCATGAGTGCCCAATCGCAAGACGCCATTGTGTTTTATTCGTTGGCGTATTCATTGGCAACTATCAGCGCTTTTGGCGTATTGATGATTGTTGGGAAAGAAACAGGCGTACGTTCGCACGAAGTGAAGGAAAATTTCAATGTTTTCAACGGCTTAGGTAAGAAAAACCCTCTATTGGCTTTTGTTCTCACAGTTTCGATGCTTTCACTTGCAGGAATCCCACTTACGGCTGGCTTCTGGGGTAAGTTCTTTGTATTTTCAAGTGTAGTAGAGCGCGGAATCACGTGGATTCTGGTTGTAGCAGTCCTTATGTCGGCCGTTGGTATCTATTATTACTTTAAAGTCGTCATTGCTGCTTACATGCGCGAAGGCGAAGCTGGCTCTATCAAAGTACCACAGTTTTACCGTTTAGTACTTATCATAACGACGATTATCACCCTTTTCTTCGGGTTACTTCCCGATTTATTGAAGGGGTTAGTGTAAAAATAAGAAGCAGCGTCTTAAAGGGAGCCGCGCCGAATCAGGCCAAACGGGTTTTTGATATTCATAATCTTCCCCTTTAAAATCAGTTCCGCTGCCGTACGTCCCATTTGGCTGTGGTTGGTCGAGATAACGGTGATACCATTGGCCAAGACCTCTTTCAAAGGCGTATCATTAAAAGATACTATTCCTACCTCTTCACCTAAGACCAGGCTTTGTAGTCTGGTCTTTTTTACTAATTCGGCCAAATCAGAATCTTCCAACACAATATAGGCATGGCCTTTGAGAACTTCATCGTCGGACGCCTTGCCTATAATTCGTCCTTGTTTGTGGTAGTGCGCACAAAAATTGCGGAAACCGCGTACAATTTCTGGGGGATATTTTACATCCTGCGGAAACACGAGTACAATTTCCTGGTATTTACTCAGTAGGTCTATTCCCGACTGCAAAGCGCCGTAAATATCGTCCGTAAAATCTTGGTAAACGCTGGCGTATTCTCCCAAAAAATCAGAGAACTGACGATCGAGCAGAATCAGTTCTTTAGGTGCAATTTTTTTGAGCATGGCTTGCACCGTAGCGCGGTCGGCTTCGTCGTAGAAGTGCGGCATAATCACGTAGTAGTGGTAATGGCCGAGACTTTCCTTCATAATGTCGTCGAAGACGCGTACGTTTCCGTGGTGAATATGCAGAGTGACTGCTGCGCGTTCACCAAGAGTACTTACAAACCCCTCATAAACCGCTTTTTTGTACGCGCTAAGTTTATTCATCACCAACAGCACGCGCATTTGTTTCGGCTTTTCATTTAAAATATAAAAGCCCTTTCCACGCACTGAATCAATCACTCCCAGCGCTTTGAGTTCTTTGTACGCCTTCTCAACAGTATCGCGCGCCAAGTAGTACTCCTCGCTAAGTTCGTTGATAGAAGGAAGCTGGTCATTCTGTTTTAAAACACCACGCTCAATCGAACTAATCACCGACTTTACAATTTGCTTGTATTTGGGAGTTTTAGCGTCGTGGTCAAGATGTAGGATAAAGCTCATGCCTTGGGTTGCGCAACTTATTAATCAAAGTTACTTGTTTTGCGCTTTTTTCGCCTTTTTTTGCTCTTGTTTTTTCTTTTTTTCCTTCAAAGGATTCTTGTGTAACGGCACTTTTTGACCCAATAATTCCCGAATAACCACCGATGCGCAAACACTTCCAAAGGTAGCAGGAAGGTAAGAAATTGTACCATAAGCCGACCGCTTAAAGTTATTGCCATCGGTCAACATCAACGAGTCTTTCTGCACTTTTTCGGTCGAAAATACAGCCTTAATCCCCGACGTAATCCCGTATTTTTTGAGGCGTTTGCGGACATAATGCGCCAGAAAGCACTCATACGTATCAAACAAATCGGCTACCTTCAATTGAGTAGGGTCGTATTTACCCCCCGCTCCCATCGAACTCACCAACGGGTACTTGTACTCGCGCGATGTTACTAAAAGGGTCAACTTTGGCGTAATGCTATCAATACAATCCATCACATAATCGTACGAGGCTGCCCCGAGAATATCACGTACTTTTTGAGGGGTCAAAAACTCTTTGATTATAGTTAGCCTTAATTCTGGATTGATTGCCAACAAACGTTCCGCCATCAATTCCGCCTTCGACTGCCCGTGGGTGGTTGCCAGCGCAGGAAGTTGTCGGTTACGATTGGATGGGTCTACGACGTCACCATCAACAATAGTCATCGTTCCTACCCCTGAACGCGCAATAAATTCGGCAGCAAACGAACCAACGCCACCTAGCCCAACTACCAGTACGTGGGCTTGTTGAAGTTTATCCAATCCTTCGTCGCCAATCATCAGGCGCGTGCGAGAAAGCCATGCTAATTCTGCCATTTCAATCAATTTCTTAAATAGATAAAAGAGTAAGAAAACTTACTTTTGCGAAAATAGTGTTGCAAAGTTAGTCCAAATTTGGCTTTGTAAGTATCCTGTAGAACACTGTAAATGCGTTGCCGCTGCTTGGTACACGGCCTCTATTGGAATAGTTCGGTCGTCATTTTCAAGAAATACCCGTTCTAAAGGCATCTCTCGAATCACGATAGAGGCATGGGAATCATGACGTAGCAGTGCTGCCCCAAACGATAAGTAAAAGCCTTTTTGCAAAAGTTGATGCGCTATTTGTGGCTTATTCACAAATCCATGTATTACCAAAGGCACCTGCGTTCGGCGGTTTTTACTCCATTGTAGCAGTTCGTTGAAAGCTCGTACAGAATGAATCACCACAGGTTTTTGTACCCGTTCGGCAACTTGGACTTGGGCTTCAAATACCTGCAATTGTATTTCTAGCGAAAGCGGAATCAAACGGTCAAGGCCGCATTCTCCCACCATCTTTACTTCTGGTTGAGCAGCCCTTCGCTCTAATTCCTTTAGCTGACTTTCCCACGTTTTAACATCAACATACCACGGATGAATACCAACAGAAACCCAACGACCCGCATCGAAGTCATACGTGGTTAGGTCTTGCCCGAGAACGTTTAGAATACTTCGTTCTGTAGGAAGTTCTAACACATTATGTGTGTGAAAATTCAGAAATTGTTCCAATTTTGCCAAATAATTGTCCTTTGTCAAAGATAGCAAACCTACCGAAAACTATGGCTGCCATCACGTTTCAATGCCTTCCTTTCGAACAACTTACTTTACGTCAATTGTACGACCTAATGGCACTACGTATCGATGTGTTTATTGTTGAACAAAATTGCCCTTTTCACGATGCCGACGGAAAGGATTTTTACGCATGGCACTGCCTTGGCTACGATGACAATGGAACCTTAGTAGCTTATACTCGTTTGTTTGACTTAAATCTATCGTACGAAGGTTTTACGTCGATTGGACGGGTAGCTACTTCCGACAAAGTACGCCGGCAAGGGGCAGGAAGGCAATTGATGACATATTCCATCCAGCAGTGTAAAAAACTTTTTGGTTCACAACCCATCAAGATTGGAGCCCAGCAATATTTGTTAAAGTTCTATGAGTCGTTGGGTTTCCAATCAACGGGAGAAGATTACCTCGAAGACGGGATTCCGCACACAATTATGATTCGGAAAGCTTAATCGAGGTTATCAGTTTCAATGTCTTCAAACTGTTCGACGTGCTCAAACGCGTAGTGCATTTTCTGGCGGTCAAATTCTTTTTCGTGGTTGGCCAGCCACACCGTAGCTACGGCATTTCCGATGAAGTTGGTAATGGCGCGCGCTTCCGACATAAAACGGTCGACGCCCAGTAATAATGCTAACCCTTCTACGGGAATCGCCTTGAGAGCCGTTAGCGTCGATGCCAATACGATAAAACCACTCCCCGTTACACCCGCTGCTCCCTTAGACGTCACCATCAAAACACCGATAATGGTCAGCATTTGGGTTAAATCTAAGTGCACGTTAAACACTTGTGCCAAAAAAATAACGGCCATCGAAAGGTAGATGGTCGTTCCATCGAGGTTAAACGAATAACCAGCAGGAACTACCAGCCCCACCACCGACTTCGAGCAGCCCATTTTTTCTAATTTTTCCATCAACGACGGCAACGCCGCCTCCGACGACGATGTCCCGAGTACAATCAAAAGCTCCTCGCGGATGTAGCGCAAAAACTTAAACAAATCGACCTTGGCCGTCCGAAGGATATACCACAGCACCACACACACAAAGATTCCCATGGTGGTATAGACCGTCACCATCAACTTTGCGAGGGGAAAAAGCGTTTGAATTCCGTATTTTCCAATGGTGAAAGCCATTCCTCCAAACGCCCCAATCGGCGCAAGCATCATAACGCGGTGCAGGGCTTTGAAAATTACTTTAGAAATGGGTGCAAGGAAATTAATTACTTTTTGGCGGCCAGAATAGTTACTTAACACTGCCCCAAGTACAATCGCCACGGCAAGGACTTGAAGGGTAGAATTGTCCATAAAAAACTTCCACCAGCTAAAGGCTTCGGCACTTTTGGTGTACTTAGAAATATCCCCGCCTTTGATTCCCTCCGTTGTAACACCGTCGCCTGGGCGAATGATATTGGCCACGATTATTCCAATAATGAGTGCAACGGTCGTTACCACCTCAAAGTATAGCAACGCTTTGGCACCCACTTTCCCGACCTTTTTTAAGTCACCCATCGAAATAATCCCCAACGTAATAGTGAGAAAAATGATGGGGTTAATAAAAAGTTTGACAACGCTGATGAACGTTTTGCCCAGCATTTCGCTAAAAGTGGCGCCGATTTCGAGTTCTTGACCCAAAAACTTCCCTTTGATGGGTTCTTCCAATACTTTCATCAACGCCAAATCGGGTCGAAAATGGCCTAATAAGACACCAATTGTAATGGCCGTCAAAACCCAAAAGGTCAGATTGGTGAAGAGTTTAACGAGTCCTGAACGCGATGAAGTCGTTTGCATTGTAGATGTTTAGGGCTTATACTGTTTTACAATTTATAAAATAAAACCTGTCATTATATACTCAAAAAGGGAGGTATTTTTGAGCTTTTACTCCTTGGAATAGCTTGTCAATAACCTGTCATTAGTCCTATTTACCCAAAACTACCACGAAAACCACAAAAATCAAGAGTGGAGCTAGAAAGAGTTTGTAGAATAGTCCACCCCATAATCAACACCAAGCAATTGGCGTGTTTTTTCGGGCAATCCTTCCAATGCCTGGTCTAGCGCCATTTGTAAATCTTGAACCGTCAGTGAGAACTAATCTCCTTGTATCGAAAAATAACCTAGTTTTTGGCAGTAAAGTACAACT
>JACCEC012455078.1_pt1 | contig 13860 bp, 11 predicted proteins | sample 7450121 | NCBI WGS metagenome assembly JACCEC01 (sample SAMN15323455, study PRJNA562643) | freshwater metagenome | isolation source: river surface water | place: USA:Blue River Watershed | collected 2017-08-18 | reverse complement strand
ATAGCTTAGATATTTCATATTTGCACGTATTTACTTATTCTGAACGTGCAGCAACTAAGGCATTAGACATCAAGCCAATTGTACCTATTGCAATCCGCAACGAACGCAATAAAATATTACGCAATCTGTCTTACCAGAAATTACAATACTTTACAGAAGCACATAGAGGTGAAAACAGAAAAGTCTTATTTGAATCGGTGAAGAAAACAGGTGACGGAGCGATGGAGATACTAGAAGGCTATTCTGATAATTATATTAGGGTTACCACACCTTACAGAGCAGAATGGAGCAATCAAATAGTAGACTGGACGATCTAATTCAAGCTATTATAAAAGCGAGATTTCTTCCAACTTAAACTCAACAATCATCATCATATTGATGCTGTCTAGTCGAACGTAAACTGATTTTTTATCTGCTTTTACCACTTCTCCCCTTTGACCCATAAATAATCCATTGTTTACAGCCACTTTTGTTTGTGGTTTTAAAGGACCCAAATCAACAACTTGAATATTGCTATAAGACAAGCCTAAATATTTTCTGATCAATTCAATTTCATTGTCTCTAATGATGGCTGGCTTTTTTTCAAAATAAAGAAAACGCACCACCCCCATTGTACTAAGCACATTTGTATATTCTTCCTTAGTTGCTTTTACAAAGACATAAGATTTAAACAATGGTTCTTCAATAATCTTCTTTCTATCCGACCATTGGCGTTCTTTTTTTTGTGTAGGACACCAGCTTTCAATGCCTTTTTGTGCAAAATTAAGATCCACCTTTTTCTCCCACTTTGGTTTTGTATATACTACATGCCACTTCCTCAACTTTTCCATGTCCACTTTTATTTTTTTACAATCGCTGTTGTTTTTTTATTCAAAGCTGCTAAAATTTTGCTCGACTCATTTACTTGAAAATCTTTAGCTAAATCTTTAATCCATCCTTGATAACGATCCTGCTTTGATTTATCAGGATTATTATAAAATTTATTATAATCCACTTTAATCGGTGCTAATTTCATTGGCGTCTTTAATTTTAACGCTTGCTCATTTTGTTTAGAAACTTCTTGTACACGCTTTTTGAAAGCTTGGAACTTATCTAATTTTAAATAAACTGGATTGTCGATTTGACTAGATACCCATTGTAAGTTTTGCTTGAATTTATTTAAAGCTGTATCGTTTTGAATTTGCATGTTGGCTGATTGAACCACTTGAGCCAATTGTGCATTATTAGGCCATACCATATACCTTGCACGCTCCATTTCATCCCAACTCAATGCAGACTCATTGTCTTTTTCTCTGTACTTGAGGTATTCATATTCATCTGGTAAAATAACATCTGGAACGACTCCCTTCTTTTGTGTGGAACTTCCTGTGATTCGATAGAATTTTTGGAATGTTAGTTTTACTGCACCATATTCTGTTTGTATACCCAATGAATCCAATGGCTTTCCAAATGCTACATTTCTTTGAACAGTACCCTTGCCATAAGTAGAACTACTTCCTACAACAATACCACGCTTATAATCTTGTATAGCGCCCGCAAAAATTTCACTTGCAGATGCGCTAAACTCATTCGCCATGACCACCAATGGACCATCATATAAAATACCTGGTGTTTCGTCATATAAAGTTTGAGATCTACCTTCTTTATTTCTGATTTGTACAACAGGACCCTTGTCAATAAACAAACCAGCCATTTGTACCACTTCATATAAAGAACCGCCGCCATTGAATCTTACATCAATGATGATACCTTTTACATTTTCCGCTTTCAATTTTTTAATTTCTGCAGCCACATCTTCAGAACATCTATGCCCTTCTTCTCTTTCAAAATCGGCATAGAAATCGGGCAATAAAATATAACCATATTTATCCTCCCCATTTTGTATTACTGCACTTCTTGCATAGCCTTCGTCCAAGACAATTTTTTCTCTAATTAAACTCACCACTTTAAATGTACCGTCTGGTTTTCTGAAAGTCAATCTTACTTCTGTACCTAAACTACCTCTGATTAATTTAACTGCATCTGTTGTTTCATAGCCAGATACATCCACCGGCTCATCCGCGCCTTGTGCAATTTTTACAATCACATCATTCACCACAATCTGTCCAGACTTCCATGCTGGCCCACCTGGTTGGATACTAGCAATACGGATACCAAAATCATCCTGTGTTAATTGTGCTCCAATACCATAAATCACACCGCTCATTTGTTCTGTAAAAGAACGCTTTTCTACTGGTGCTAAATAATCTGTATGAGGATCCATTAAGCCTGTAATGGAATTTAAGAATAATTCGAATCGTTTTTCTTTTGTAAAGGTTTTTTCAAAAGATTCTAATCTCTTTTTGTAAGACTTCTTAACATAAGCCCTTGATTCCGCTTCTAATGTTGAATCATTTTTTATGACAAATTTTTCCTTGCCTTTATTTTTTTCTCGCTCATCTATCAAACTTGCATAACGTTCAATGGTTCTATACTTCAACAACATTTCCCAACGCTTCGATCTTTCAACTTCATCTTTAGGATACCCTAATTTATCTGTATTCAAGTACACAGAATCATCTTTACTAAAATCAAAAGGTTGATCCATGATTTGATTGAATACAGCTTGTGTTTCTTTAATACGAATTTCATAAATACGACTTACCGCAGGTTGAAATGTAATTGTAGCGCCATGAATTTCATCATCAATTGTTGTACTATATTTTAACAAGCCATCTATATCTGATTGCAGAAAAGTATTTTTTTCTGGATCTAAGGCTTTAAAATAAGCACTAAAAACTTCTTTAGAAAATGCGTCGTCGATGTTTCTAGGACTGTAATGTTCTGTTTCTAATAATTGGCCAATGGTAGACAATAATTTTCGCTGTCTCAATTCAGGCGACTCTTGATTTTCTGATTTAACTGTATTAAAGGCAAAGAACAAAGCGCCAAATAAGAATACTGTGGCAAAAACTTTCCACTTATTTTGTTTTACATATGTCATAATCTTGTGCATCTAGGATTTCAAAAATAGCGTAAAATGGGAATCTTATGAGTCTAATTCAGTTTTTCTACTCTTTTTTACCATTATTTTATAAAAACATGCTCAACTAATTTTATTGATTACTGAATTAACGTATTTTTGCAGCCCAAATGGAGGGCGTAGCTCAGTAGGTTAGAGCGACAGTTTGTGGCACTGTAGGCCGTGGGTTCGAGACCCATCGTTCTCCCATTAAAAACCTGTCCCAATTTTAGGGATAGGTTTTTTTAGTTTAAATGCTTTTTATGGTATTTTTTTTACTCCCAATATTAGTAGGTGCTTTCGGCTGGTGCTTGGTTTGGGCCATATCTATTGTACCATTCAAATGGTCTAATTTAGCCGATCAATGGTTTGGGCAAATCGATTTAGCAAAACTGATACCCGAATTGACAAAAAACGACCCTTTTGAATCAATGAAACCAGTCATCAATGACAAATTGGATGATTTTTTTAGACATAAATTAAGCGCAAAGCTTCCAATGATTTCCATGTTCATAGGAGATAAGACCATAGAGGAATTAAAGGAGGTATTTATGGAAGAATTAGCCCTACTCTTTCCATTGCTCATAAACGAGTTCAGTGCCTATTTAAATAAGGACTTGCAGCAACAATGGCAGCAAAAATTTAGAACCATCCTTCAGCAGAAAATCATCAAGGCAAGTATCCCATTTAGATGGGCCGCTTTTGTATTAGGTGCCATTTGGGGCTTTGTGATTGCTTTAATTCTTCCTCTTATTTAACCGCTTATACTTTACAAGCGCCTTTCTTTAAACTTTAGCACGAATTTTGTGTTATTGGTTAAACAGAATCCAATCTATCTGGTCTTATAGACCACAAATACAATTATGAAAAAAATTACAATAGTTTTTAGTGCTTTATTGATCCAAGTGGCCTTATTTGCTCAAATCCCTACTGGTCGCCCTGCAGGTGCGGGTGGTAGCATGAATATGGGTCATTTTTATGGGAAGGTCGTAGATGCCAATAAAAAAGGAGTCGATGGCGCCACAGTTCAATTAAAAGGGAGCAAATTCGATCCAGCAACTAAAAAAGCAAGCGAAGTGACCTTGGCTACGATGATTACTGCAAGCAATGGTGATTTTAGCTTTGACAACCTATCTGTGATGGGTAATTTCAAATTAATCATTTCTGGAGTTGGATATAAAAAATATGAAAAGCAAATTAGCTTCAACATCAAGCCAGGTGGCAATCCTCAAGACATGATGGCTTTAGTTGATAAAGATTTAGGCAATATTAGATTAGAAGAAGATCCAAATCAATTACAAAGTGTTACAGTGACTAGCTCAGCAAAGCCACAATTTGAAATGGGGATTGATAGAAAAATTTTCAATGTAGATAAGAACTTGGCAAGTACAGGTCAAACTGCGGTAGAAGTGATGAAAAATATTCCAAACTTAAATGTAGACATTGATGGCAATGTCACTTTAAGAAACGCTACACCTACTTTATTAATTGACAATCGTCCAACCACATTGACTTTGGATCAGATTCCTTCTGATATCATTGACAGAGTTGAAATCATTACCAATCCTTCTGCTAAATATGATGCATCGGGCGGTAATGCAGGTATTTTAAACATCGTTTTAAAGAAGAATAAAAAGAATGGTTATAATGGTGGACTTAGAGGTGGTGTGGATATGCGTGGTAAAATCAATGCAGGCGGTGACATCAATTTAAGAAGCAGTAAAATTAACTTTTCGGCAAGTGCAAACCTCAGAAATAGTAAATCAATCAGTACGATTGATAATGTGAGAGATATCTTGTTAACCCCTATTCCAACAAGCATTAGTACTTATACCGATAATATTGGTTTAAGTGAATTTGCTTTCTACAGAGCTGGATTCGATTATTTAATTGATAATCGTAATACTTTATCCATTTTTGGAAACATCGTAAAAGGTGATTTTGGAAATACCTCCACTCAAACGATCGACTCCATCTTTAATGGCGTCAACAGAAATAATAATATAGCATTAGAAAATAATTCTATTTTTTCGTTTTTAAACAAAGGTACTCAAGCTAGTTTCAAACACTTATTCGCTGAAACAGGGCATGAATTAAGTGCAGACTTTAATTACAACGAAAGCAATAGCGATAACAATTCACTCATAAAGTCTAGTATCTTAAACCAAAGAACAGTTGGATCAGGAACAAATAAAAACTACACTTCGAATATAGATTACGAACGTGTATTTAAAAATAATGTGAAATTTGAAGCTGGTGTAAGAATGAACAATAGAGATGAATTTAATGATAGAGATCAGTTTAGAATCATTAATGGAAAAGAAGTACTCATTAACAGCATCAGTAATCAATTAAAGTTTAATGAAAGCGTCTTAGCAGCTTATTCTAATTTTGGTGGGAAAAAAGACAATTTAAGTTACCAGCTTGGTTTAAGAGTTGAGAACAGAGAATACATCGTGAACGTGTTGAATAAGCAAGGCCAGGATTCATTAGAATCAATCATCAAATTGCCAATTTCATTATTCCCAAGTGCCTTTATTAGTTACAAATTGAATGATAAAAATGATGTGCAGTTTAATTACTCTAAAAGAATCAATGCACCCAATCCTTTCCAATTACAACCTTTCCCAGACTATTCAGACCCATTGAATATTGCAGTTGGTAACCCTAATTTAAAGCCACAATTCACGCATTCATTTGAAATGGCATACAATAACGTCTATAAAAAAGGTTCTAATTTATTGGCCACCGTTTATTATAAATACAGCACAGACTTAATTACAAATTATATTTATAAAGACATCAACCCTATCACAAATGATAGCGCATTTTATAGTTCATTCATCAATGCGAATACTTCAAAAGTATATGGTTTGGAATTAAGCAATAAAACAACGCTTACTAAATGGTGGGATGTGAATCTAAGTTTTAACTTATTTAGATCAGAAATTGAAGCGTCCATTCCTGGTCAAGATGTGAATAATAATTTAACGAGCTGGTTTAGCAAAATGAATAATAATTTTAAACTTGTAAAAGGATTATCGCTACAATTTAGTGGTCAATACCAAGCCAAGACAATTTTACCTCCAGGTGGTAACTCTGGCGGTGGTGGCGGAAGAGGCGGTGGCGGATTTGGCGGTGGTGGTGGCGGATTCGGCGGACCACAGTCTACAGCGCAAGGATACAATTTACCGAACTATGAATTTGATTTAGCCATCAGAAAAGATTGGACTTTCAAAGGTGGCAAAACTGCATCATTGACTTTGAGTGCAAGTGACGTCTTTAAAACAAGGGTGATTCAGACTTATTCAGAAAGTTTATATTTCACTCAAAATGTAATAAGAACAAGAGACCAACAATTCTTTAGATTGAACTTCTCTTACCGATTTGGCAAATTCGATGTGAATTTATTAAGAAGAAAAAGTACGAAGATGCAAGACGGAAGTAGCGGAATGGATCAAATGCAACAATAAGGAACAACTATTTATTTAGAAGTTTTACCTTCTAACATAGGAACAAAAGAGAATGCCTCAAAGGATTCTCTTTTTTCTTTTCCATCCTTTTTCTTAGTTAAACGAAGCATCCTTTGTTCCGCGCCTTCCTCATCCAATGGAATAATCATTTTTCCGTTCACTTTCAATTGTGCCCATAGTTTTTCGGGTACTTTAGGTGCTGCTGCGGTAATTAAAATCTTATCAAAAGGCGCTAGTAATGGCAATCCTTCAAAACCATCCCCAAAAGAAAAATATATATCAGGGTACTGTTGCTTGAAAATATAAAAAGGCGTTAAATCAAATAGTTGTTTTTGTCTTTCGATGGTAAAAACTTTCGCACCCATCGCAGCAAGTACGGTTGTTTGATACATACTTCCTGTGCCAATCTCAAGCACTTTTTCGCCTGGCTTAATTTGCAATAATTGTGTTTGATACGCCACGGTGTAGGGCTGAGAAATCGTTTGATCTGCTGCAATTGGAAATGCACGATCCTCATAAGCGATTCTATCAAATGCAGAGTCTAAAAAGAAATGCCTTGGAATAGAACCAATGGCCTCTAAAACCTGTTCATCGGTGATGCCTTTTGTTCTTAATAGCTCTACCAATTGCTTGCGCAATCCTTTATGCAGGTAAGCATCTTCTAATTTTCGCATGCTTGAATTAGTTTAACTGCATAGCAGCAATAATGTTGTTGATTTTGTTTTGCAAATGCGCATAGACCTCGTCGAATGCTTCTCTATTAGGTAAAACTGTATTGACACTGAAATAAAATTTAATTTTTGGCTCCGTACCACTTGGTCTAGCAGAAATCTTAGTGCCATCTTCGGTCACAAACTGCAACACATTGCTTTTAGGTAATTGAATTGTTGTTTGAACTCCAGTTTGCAAATTGGTACTTACCTGTAATTGATAATCCAATAAGGTAACCACTTTCGATCCAGCAATTTCGGTCGGCGGCTGTTTTCTGTACCCTTCCATCATTGCTGCAATTTCTTGCTGACCATTCATGCCTTTTTTTGTAATGCTAATTAAATGTTCATAATAGAACCCATATTGCATATACAATTCAATCATTTTATCAAACAAAGACTTGCCCTTGTTTTTTTCATAGGCTGCCATCTCACATAATAAAGCCACTGCACTCACCGCATCCTTATCTCTAATTTGATCACCAATCATCAAGCCAAAGCTTTCTTCACCCCCAATAATGTAATTTTCTTTTCCTTCTTTTTCTTTAACCAATTCAGCAATCCATTTAAATCCTGTCAATACATTGTAACAATTCACTTTGTTTTGTCTTGCTACCTCATTGATCATCTCGGTTGTTACAATGGTTGTAACCACCATGTCGTTTGGTGCTGCAATTCCCTTAGCTCTTCTGGCTTCCATCATGTATGCAAATGCCAATACAGCAGTTTGATTGCCATTCATTAAAACCCATTCTCCTTTATGATTTTTTACACCAATACCTACTCTATCTGCATCTGGATCGGTTCCCAAAAGGATATCTGCATTCAAGGCCTTTGCTTTTTCTAAGCCAATACGCATTGTTTCACTCTCTTCTGGATTAGGATAAGCAACCGTTGGGAAATTACCATCTGGTGTAGCCTGCTCCTCTACCACATGCACATTCTTAAAACCATATGCTTCTAATACTTTTGGCACCAAAGTGATCCCTGTGCCATGAATTGGCGTATAGACAATTTTTAAATCGCTCTGCGCTGCAATCACTTCTGGATAAACACTCAAAGTTTTTAGCATAGCAATATAAGATGCGTCCATCGCCGCTCCTATGATTTCAATCAATGCATCTCCACCTGTCCATTTTACTTCATCTAAAGACTGAATCGCTTCCACTTCGGTAATGACATTTTTATCATGCGGTGGTACCAACTGACCTCCATCATTCCAATAGGCTTTATAGCCATTGTATTCCTTTGGATTATGTGAGGCAGTACAAACTACCCCAGCCTTACATTGCAATTGACGAATCGCAAAGCTCAATTCTGGCGTTGGTCTTAATGCTTCAAATAAAAAGACTTTGATGCCATTAGCAGCGAAAACCTGTGCGGTCGTTTCTGCAAAGAATCTTGAATTATTTCGGCTATCATGCCCCACCACCACTGAAATTGATTCATTGGGATAGGTTTTTAATAAGTAATTTGAAAAGCCCTGCGTCGCCATCCCAATCGTATATTTATTCACCCTATTGGTGCCCACACCCATCAATCCCCTTAATCCTCCAGTACCAAACTCGAGATTTCTATAAAATGCATCTTCTAATACATCGGGTTGATTGGCTTGCAAAGACCTGATTTCCTCCTTTGTGGCAGCATCGAAATTACCTTCTAACCAGCTTGCAATTTTTTGATTGATTGCTTGATTCATAATGGAATGGATTAAAATACTTGAGAATAGCGGCAAATTAAATAATTCTGCTTAAATAAGTCCATAAAAACGATATTAGTTTGCTGATAATCTGTGAATTATTTGAGGGTATTTTAAGTAAGAGACTAAAGGAAATGGAGTAAATTTGTATTTCAGTCAAAAATGCTTTTAACCATGGAATTTATCAGCGGAATTGTTTTTTCGATCCTATCGGTCATTGCTTTTTACATTTTTGCAAAAAAGCTGCTGACAATAAAAAGAAATATCCATCTTGGAAGACCAGTTGAGCTCAATGATCAACCCATTGCTAGATGGAAAAATGTTTTTTTACTAGCATTAGGACAAAAGAAAATGTTTCGCAATATTCCAGTTGCATTATTACACTTAATACTCTATGTTGGATTTATCATCATCAATATTGAATTACTTGAAATAATCATTGATGGCGTTTTTGGTACCCATCGTTTTTTCATGCCATATCTTGGGGTATGCTACCCAATCCTCATCAATAGTTTTGAGGTGTTGGCTTTATTGGTTTTTGTAGCCTGCCTTTTCTTTTTATCCAGAAGAAATATCATTCGAGTAAAAAGATTAATCAGCAATGATTTAACAGGATGGCCAAAAACAGACGCGAATTTAATTTTAGCCATTGAGATTGTGTTGATGGGCTTATTTTTATTAATGAATGCGGCAGATCCTGCTGCAAATTTTATTGTCTCTTCATGGATAAAGCCTGCTTTATCTCATTTGAACGAACATCAATTACACACCATTGAACAAACTGCATGGTGGATGCATATTTTAGGGATATATGCTTTTATGAACTACCTACCTTATTCAAAACATTTGCATATTATCCTAGCCTTCCCAAATGCCTACTATGCCTCATTGGAGCCAAAAGGTAAAATGCACAATATGGTGGCTGTTCAAAACGAGGTACTCTATGCCATGCAACCAGAATTAGCCCCTACCAATGCTGCACCTCCAGAAAAATTTGGTGCTAAAGATGTGATGGATTTGAGTTGGAAAAATTTAATGGATGCATATAGTTGTACAGAATGTGGAAGATGTAGTGCAGCTTGTCCAGCAAATAGCACTGGAAAACTATTGAGTCCAAGAAAAATCATGATGGACACAAGAGATCGTCTTGAAACCGTTGGAAAAAACATAGATACTAATGGACAATTTGTAGACGATGGAAAATCTTTATTAAACGACCATATCACCATAGAAGAATTAAGGGCTTGTACTACCTGTAATGCCTGTGTGGAAGAATGTCCTGTAAGTATTTCTCCAATGGATATCATCATTGAATTAAGAAGGTCATTGATCATGGAGGACAGCAATGCACCTTCGGAATGGAATGGTATGTTTAGCAATATAGAAAACAATTTTGCTCCTTGGAAATTCGCTCCAGACGATAGAGACGCATGGACAAAGCAATCTTAAAATAAAATAAGTATGAAAGTATCTACAATGGCAGAAATGATGGCTGCTGGCACGAAACCAGAAGTTTTATTTTGGGTAGGCTGTGCAGGAAGTTTTGATCAAAGAGCACAAAAAATTACAAAAGCATTTGCAACAATCTTAGATAAGGCAGGTGTGGTTTATGCCATATTGGGCAAGGAAGAAGCTTGTACTGGCGATCCTGCACGAAGGGCTGGAAATGAATTCATGTTTCAGATGATGGCTTATCAAAATATACAAGTGATGAATGCCTATGAAATTAAAAAAATCGTCACCACTTGTCCGCATTGTTTCAATACCTTAAAGAACGAATACCCTGCATTGGGTGGTAATTATGATGTGATTCACCATACACAATTTTTACAGGAACTAATTGAAAATGGAAAGATCAAGATTACGGATAGCAATGAATGGAAAGGAAAAACAATTACCTACCATGACAGTTGCTATTTAGGAAGGGCTAACGACATTTATGAAGCGCCAAGAAAAGTATTGGAATCATTGGATGTTGAACTAAAGGAAATGCGCAGGTGTAAATCAAAAGGACTTTGTTGTGGCGCAGGTGGAGCGCAAATGTTTAAAGAGGAAGAAAAAGGTACAAGTAGAATTAATATGGAAAGAGCAGATGAAGCCATTGAGACAAAAGCAGATTTTGTGGCAAGCGCTTGTCCGTTTTGTAATACCATGATGACTGATGGTATCAAAAACAGAGACGAAGAAGTGAAGACAGAAGTATTAGACATTGCTGAAATCATTGCGAAAGCAATACAATAAATCATTGCGAAAGCAATAAAGAAAATTAAATATGGTTGATTTACCTACTATACTCCCAAAAAATTTCGATCCAAGATCTAGGGTTTGGGTCTACCAAGCCAACAGGACTTTCACTATGGGTGAAATTTTTGAAATTGAACCCTTGTTAGAAAATTTTGTAGAAGACTGGAAAAGTCATGGCGCAAAAGTAAAAGGCTATGCAACGGTGTTATATGGTCAGTTCATTGTGATCATGGCGGACGAAACGGCTACCACCGTTGGAGGATGTAGTACCGACAGTTCTGTGCATATGATTAAAACCATTGAACAAATGACAGGCGTTCAAATGTTCAATAGAACACTTTTAGCCTTTTATGTTAAAGATAAAGTACAGACTGTGCCTCAAGCGCAATTCAATTATGCCCTTGAAAATGGGTTACTATCTATGGATACCCTATATTTTAATAATTTAGTCAATACAAAAGCGACACTCGAAACAGAATGGCTACAACCTATTTCAAAGAGTTGGCTCGCTCAGTCTATTCAAGTTAAATAAAATGAGTACAACAATCGTATACGCCATCCCTAATTGTAATACAGTCAAGAAAGCATTGGACTGGATGAAGGCCAATAAGCAAGCTTATAGTTTTCATGATTATAAAAAACTAGGTATTACAAGTGCACAATTGACAAATTGGTCTAAACAAGTTGGATGGGAAGCCTTGATCAATAAAAAAGGCACCACCTGGAAATTACTAGGACCTGAGGTGCAAGCAACCATTACCAATCAAAAAGCAGCCATAGCATTGATGTCAGAAAAAACATCTATCATAAAACGTCCATTGATTGAGCAAGACGGAAAAATTATTGCACTTGGATTTGATGAAGTAGCGTATAAAAAAGCTTTTAAATAATTTTACTTTCAATAAAAAAAGTCCCGAATTGATTCGGGACTTTTTTTATAAAGATTAATATCTAAAATAGATTATTTTAAATTAGTCGCTAAAAATTTATCTAAATCAGCGCCTCTTAAATCTCTTGCTACAATTTTACCAGTTGGGTCGATTAAAAAACTAGCTGGAATGCTTTGGATTCCAAACTGAGTTGCCACTGCATTGTTCCAATATTTTAAATCACTCACATGGCTCCATGCAAGACCGTCTTTCTTAATTGCTTCTAACCATTTTGCTTTATCCTGGTCTAAAGAAACACCCAATACAGTAAAGTTTTTTGATTTATACTTATTGAAAGCTTTTACAATATTTGGATTTTCTGCTCTACAAGGGCCACACCAGCTCGCCCAAAAATCAACCAATACATACTTACCTCTTAAAGAAGACAATGTAAGTGGCTTACCATTCACATCATTTTGTGTGAAATCAGGAAGCAATGTACCAATCTGTCCAAAACTATTAGCAGTAATTGTTTTATCTATAAACTCAGCAAAAGGACCTTTTTTAGCTGAAGGTGCCAACGCTTCATAGATTGTTGCAAGGTTTTCTTTAATTTCTGGGAAGATATTTGAAAACTGTAATAACATTAAAGTAGTTACTGGAGAAGCTGCATTTGCTTTATACAAAGTATTGAATGTTTCAATAATCTCTTTAGATTGATTAGCAGCTGCATTATTGATTGAATCTTTTTTTGCTTTATTATTTTCTTGCGCAGCGGCTTGCATATTCAATACATATGGCATCATTAAAGGATTCAATGAATTCATGTACACATTGTATACATCATGACTTGCAGAGCCAGAGATATTAATAGATGCAGGATTTTGAATATCTCCTTCTATCATCACATTTTCATTGCCAACAAAAACTGGTATCTTTTGCGTTATACCATCAATACTTAATATCAATAAACTTGGATATTCTAATTGCGCTTGAAGACTAAAACTACCTGCTACTGATTTACTTGAAATCAATTCTTTACTAGTTACACCGTCAATTAAGCTTACGGTAGACGCGTCTTTAACATTGGTCAATTTGCCTTGCAAATTCAATGATTGGGCTTGCAAGAATGTACCAGCCAATACCAAAGCAATTGCGATTATATTTTTTTTCATACGTATTTATTAATAGTCAAATATATCAATTTAATCCGGATAGATATTATGCCTTAAGCCTCATTTTTAATATTTTAACAACATCGGCTAATTTGAATCCTTTTGCTTGTAGTAATATCAGATAATGAAATATTAGATCTGCGGATTCTTCCAGAAATAATTCGTTGTTTTGGTCTTTTGCTTCAATCACAAGTTCTACCGCTTCCTCGCCAACTTTTTGCGCAATCTTATTGATACCCTTAGAGAATAAACTGGCCACGTAAGAGCTATCCGGGTCAGCCGTTTTTCTTTGTTCAATTACTTGCTCTAATTGAGCTAAAAAATGGATTGATTCCAGTTGATTCTCAGTACCCCAACAAGTATCCGAACCAGTATGACAAACTGGGCCAACTGGATTGGCTTGAATCAATAGGCTATCCTCATCACAATCCAATGCCATACTAACATAATTTAAACTATTACCACTCTCCTCGCCCTTGGTCCATAATCTATTTTTTGAACGACTAAAGAAAGTGACTTTTTGTAAGGAGATGGTTGCATCTACTGCAGCCTGATTCATAAAGCCTAACATCAACACATTTTTTGTGGATGCGTCTTGGACGATTGCAGGCACCAGGCCATCTGTATATTTTGTAAAATTGATATTCATAGAATGATTATTAGTAATTGTTATATGATTTTTATTAATT
>JACCEC010706083.1_pt1 | contig 13861 bp, 9 predicted proteins | sample 7450121 | NCBI WGS metagenome assembly JACCEC01 (sample SAMN15323455, study PRJNA562643) | freshwater metagenome | isolation source: river surface water | place: USA:Blue River Watershed | collected 2017-08-18 | reverse complement strand
GAACTTTTTCACAAACACACCATTTATCTATTTTTTTATATAAATCCATTAAATTCTCATAAACACCATTTATTTTATGATAAGATACAAATTCCATATTAAAATTAGTTATAAGCGAAGCGCTAAAGTATATATCTTTATAAATATTTCTTTAAATTGATTTTTTTAGAATTTTTATATCTTTAAAAAATAGATATATAAATTATGATACAATATAGAACAGATGTAAAAAATGATAAAATATATTATCCTATATTTCGAACATTAAATGAAGATTATTTTGAATTTAAAGATTTAAAAAATAAAAAAAACAAACATTTTTTTCATTGTGAAAATAAAAATCGAAAAAATTTATTTAGAGAAATTGAATTTTATAATCAATTATTTCATTCTTATGACCTTAATAATATTTTAGTTGTTTATAATAATGATTATAATTCTTTACATTTACCTATTATTTTTGATTTATTTCCTCAATTAGAATTTGTTTTTTTGAATCCTTTATCTTTAATTTCTACTAAACATTCAAATCTTTTTAATAAAAATAAAATTCATATATTATCAAAAATAAATAATAATGAATTATTAGAAAAAGTAAAAGAAGTTAATAAACATAAAAAGAAAATTGTTTATATTTCTGATCTTTTATATGAAAATAATAATACATATTTAAAAAATATTATTCAAGAACAACAAAATATTATAAACCTAAATTCTATAGCTTATTTAATTAATTTTAATCTACAACTTAAAGAATTAAAATATGTTTTACCTTTTAATAATAAACAAACTTTATATGATTTTAAAGATAATGATAAAGAATTTATATTTTTAAAAGGTGATATTTATATACCTTTATATAATGATATAAAAGAAAATGAGACTTATTTAATAAATATTCAATCAAATAATAATAAAAAATTTATATTTAAAAAATATGATTTAGAAGATTTATATCAAAAATATAATTTATTTATTCAAAATAAAAATAAATTGTTATTTGAATTTGACGAATCTCAAAGAGTAAAAGAAAATATATTAGGTTTTGATGATAGCTATGAATCAGTTTCTGAATATTTAATTATTTATAATTATTTAATTAATTTTTATTTTAAAAATAAGTATGAAGAAGTTTTAATGACACCTTTTTATGATAAAATTTTAGAAGATTTAGATTTTCAAGCTAAAATTATAAATATTATTTATGAAATTAATAAAAATTTAGATAGATTAATTAATGAAAATTTAATTATTTGTATTTTTGATAATATAATTAAACAAAAAAATATAACATTAGAAGATTTTGATAATATTGCTAATTATTATATAAAAATAATATTATCAATACAAAATCAATTGGGAGATTTAAAAAAAATGAAAATATTATCAAAAGAAAAATATATATATCAAATATCATATGCTAAAAAACTTATTCATTTAATTAATAATAAAATGAAAATATTATTGGAAAAAATAGAAAAAGAGAATATGGATAAATCAAGTTTTAAAAAAATTGAATTAAAAATAAAAAAAATATTAAATGAAGATCCTTATTTAATTCATAAAACATTACTAAAAAATAATAATTTAGATAAAAATAAAAATAAAAAATTAAAATCCTCTGTAAAAAAGAAAAAAGAAAAAAGTAAAAAAGTAAAAACAATTATAAAACCTAAAAATTATATGAAAGAATATAATTATTTAATTACTAAAATAAAAAAAATGAAAAAAGAAAATCCCAAAATGGCTTATAAAGACTTTTTTATCTAAAAAATATATTTAATATTTTTAGAATTAATTTTATATTCTGAACACCATTCTTTATTTCGTTTTATTAAAATATCCATTATTTTTTTCTCATCATTTTTATCAATATTTCTAAGATTATTTCTTAAAAATAAATAATTATCAACATCTTTTTTATATAATTCTAAAAGTTTATTAAATGTATTTTCTATATAATTATTTAAAATACTTTCAAAAGCGCTGCGCTTATTCATCTTTTTATTATTTTTTGAAATACCTATTAAAAAGAATTCATAATTTTGATAACTCCATATACTATTATATATCTTTACTTCATCGAATTGACAACACATTTCTTTTATAAAATCTATTAAATATTTATTAAAATTTTTAAAATCTTTAATCATAAATCTAGTTACAAAACTACCTTTTTCAATTAAAATATTATCTATAAGTATTTTATATACTTTTAATTTATCTTTTAATGATATAATCTTCAAATCATTATTCCAATCAAAACAATCAAAAGTTATAAAATTTAATGAGTTTTTATATGTTTTTAAATAATATTTTACATTTTCTTTTTTAAATAAGTCACCATTCTTTAAAATACCTTGATCAAAATTTGAAAAGAACTTTTTATAATAACCATAAATATCTGTATCTAATTTATTATCAATTAATGATTGTGCTTTCCAATTCCATTTTTTATTTTTATCAAATATTTGCAAATAATAAAATAAAGCACTCACAAAATTACCTGGTAACTCACAGAAGTGGAAAGTTTTTAAAATATTATTATTTTTATTATTTGTATTAATTAATTTAGGATTTGATTTAAGAATTTCAAATAATTTTACCCAAGAATAACTAATATTTAAAATATTAAAATGAGTAAATAAATAATATGGTAAATTTCCTTCATTATTTGCAATAGGAGATAAAAATGAATTGTCTTGGTATTCATTATTTAAATCTTTATCTTTTTGAGATTCTAAATAAGATTGTATATTATCAATTTGACTATTATATTCTTGAAGATATAAATCAATATTTAAAGGTTTTATGGCGCTTTTTTTATTTGTTTTTTTATTTTGGAAAGTAAATAATTCATAAGTTGATTTAGAATCAAATAATGATAAAATATTTTTGTTAATAATTGATTTCAAATGAGGTTCCCAAATAGGTAAAATTTCAAATTGATATTTTTTTGCCCAATCATATGCATAAACAATTTGTCTCATTCTAATTTTAGCTAAATCATAATTACCCTTATTTATATAATTATAAAAATTTTCCAAATAATTTGCTTTTTCATAATAATATTTTTCGTTCCAAGATTTTATTTTGTTAAATTCTTCTTTTTCATTAACTTTATATTCACCTTTATTAGTACACCATAACCATAATCCACTTACTGTTTTAAATTTAAAAAAATCATGAGAAATAGATAATTCTATATTTTTAAAATTTTTACAAACTTCTAAATAAATATTAAAAGCTTCATTAGATAAAATCGAATGAATATAAAATAAACAAGAACCTCCTTTTTTAATATATTTTAAAAAATCCAATTGCTTATAAAAATTTGATAAATTTAAATGAAATTCATTTAACATTGTTTTACATGCATTAGGTGGAGAAATATATAAATTTAAAATCATCATATCATATTTTTTTATTGGAATAGACCAGTTGACATCAGAATGTTTAAATTTTATATTTTTATTAGTTTTTGTGTTTTTTTTTAAAATATTTAAATATTTATTCCATACTTCAATTGAATCATTATTAAAATTTAAATTAGAAGTTAAAACATCAAAATGTTTAACATTATTTTTTATTTTTAAATATTTATTAAAATAATAATAACATTCAAAATAAACTGGATTCGTTGATATTTCTATTATATTTTTTGGTAAAATATATTTTTTTATTATTTTATAAAATAGTTGATAAGAAAGCAAAAAAATATAAGATACAAATTTATATTTAAACATATAATTATTATCAAAAATTGATAAATCTTTATTTTTATAATAAATTTTATCATTTTTAAATTCTTTTTTAATTTTAGAAAAATATATATTTCTTTGAATAAAATAAATATTACTATAATAATTTATATAAATCTTACTTAATTTATCATATTTAAAATTTATTTTTTCTAATTGTTTATTTTCATTAATTATAGTTTTTAAAAAATAAATTGATGATAGTTCAAAATTTATATATTTTAACAAATCTTTAAAAAAAGATATTTCATCTATTTCTTTTTTTAAATTTTTATTTTTCAATAATTTACCACCTGATTTTAAGGAACCTAAACTTACTTTATTTCTTAAAAATTCTTTTCTTTCTTCATAACTATTTTTTTTATATTTTTTTGCATGAACATTAAGTATTCTATTTCCTAACAATCTTAATTTTTTTAAATTTTCTTTTTTTTGTTTTCCAATAAATGTTCCAGATGGTGATAAATTAGAATTAATATTTTCAACAGTCGAAAATAAAATTTCACCATCTTCACTTCTAAATAAATATTCATTTTGTACAATAAATAATCCAGTTGGATAATACCATTCTTCTAATATAACTTTTTTTAAATTTAAATATTTTTTATCAAGATCTTCTTTTGTTGATACATATAAAAATAAACTTATTTCTGGATCATAATAAAAATAAATTTTTTTTTTAGATATATCCAAAATAACATTTTAATTTCTTCATAAGTTATTACATTTTTTGGATTTATTAATCCAAATTCTAATGGATGACTATTTAAATCATATAAATTATAAAAAGTAAAAATTGAATTTGAATAATTTATTTTTTTTTTTTCATTTTCAAATATAAAAACATATCTTGATTCTACATTACTTTTTTTTTTATTTAAATAGTTTATGTCTTCAAAAGGAATTTTTATGTAACCTATAAATTTTCCGATTGGTTTTGTTGTTGGTACTCTTTTTGATATAAATTTATTTGAAGGTATACTTAAAAAAATAGGTATATCCATATTTTTTTTTAATGCACATAATATTAATAATTTATTTAAATGATAAGAATATTCAATAAATTTATGACAACCATTTATTTTTTTTTCTTTGTCAGGATTTAATATTGCCATAATAAAAAAAGTTTTATAACATTTAATATATTGTTTTAATGTTATTGATAAACCTAAAAATAATATTTTTTGATTCTGTGTTATCACATATCTTTCAAATGCATTTTTAAATTCTTCTTGTAAGTTGTTTTTTTTAAGCTGGTCTTGTTCTAAAAAATCAGGGTCACATCGTTCTTTTTCATAAGGTACATTTTTAGGACCATAAGATAAATTTTCACATCTTACTTGAACTTCTTTCATTAACCTTTCTTCTTCATTTGGAATATTTAATCTTATAAAATTTTCTAAAACTATTTGTTCTTTTTCATATTCTTTTCTTAACCATTCTTCTGTCGTTTCATTCACTCCTTCTATTTGTTTACCTTTTTTTCTTGCATTTTCAATACAAGATGGAAAACCTTCTAATCTTGAGTTTAAATATGTTTTCATCTTTTCATTATCTTCTCTCATATCTAAACTACCATCATCTCTATCTCTTTTAAATTTATAATCTATTTCTTTTATTTTTTTTAATGTATATATTGTTCCATCATCTGGATAATATCTTCTATAGTAATTTAACATTCTTTCAAAATCATTTATTTTATCTTCATCAGGTTGATTTACTATAAATATTTGAACACCATTTTTATATATTCTTTGTTCTATGTTTTCTAAATTTTTTAATTGATCTCCTAAAAATTGACCCATTGGAAGTCTCAATATACTTTTTAAATCTTTAAAAATTGTTGGTGAAACTTCTTCATTTGTTAAAATTCTTCTAAATTTAAATTTTTCAGTTTCTTCAAATGGTATTGATTGAATACCATTATTTATTCTTTTTTCCATATGTTCTGCATTTAATGTTTTGTTAGGTATTTTATTTCCATAAATAAGTCGAGATACATATCCTTCTATCCATGAACCTCTACTTTTTTCAATTTCTTGCATTTTTCTAACCCATTCTTCTGTTATATTATTTGGAGTTAAACTTTTAAAATATAATTCTTTTTCTTCTTTTGTTAACAAATTAAAAAATATTTTTAAATTTTTTGTATTTTCACCTCTTATAAATAACAATTTATCATTTTGTTCGAGTCTTTTAAAATATTCTTTGATTTTATTATAAAAATAATTTATTCTTGTTTTATTCAATATAAATAATAAATTTTCTATAAATTCTAATTTTTGTTTTTTATTAAATGTATCAAAATTAATTCTTTCAAAATATAAATTTTTTTCATCATCTGTCAAATATGGAAGAAAATCATCTAATCGTTCTATACCAGCATTTAATGTAAGATCTATTTTTTCTCCAGGTGTTAATAATTCCCAATAAAAATTTAAATTTTGATTTCTATATAAATTTTTCATAAAATTTATTTTTTCATTAGGTGTTTTTTGTAAAAACTCTTTTCTTAATTCATCTCTAGGTCGAAATGGTTCTATTTTTGTTTTTATTTTATTTGATAACATTTATATTCTATTTAAACTTCTAAATATTATGAATATAAAAAAAATAAAAAAATAATTTCAAATATTAGGATTATATAAAAATATAAATGACTAATATTCAATATTATGTAAGATTTAAAAATTATCAAGAAGATTTAACATATAAACCTTTTGAAAAAATTAATTATAATATTTTATCTACTAATCAAGAGTGGAAAACTATTTATTTTTTTAAAGATAATTATATTCCTATTTTTGAAGAATATTATTATCGAGATGGTGGTTATTATTCTTTTAAAACATATTATTTAAAAAATGATGAATTATTTAAAACAGTTCAACAACTTATTGATTTTATTCAACAAAAAAATAATTTAGCTGGTATTCAAATTCGTACTCTTTTTGATTTTAAATCAAAAAAACCTTTTTTTGTATTCGAAATTTGGTCTGTAACCAATAAAGAAAATATGATTATTGATGATTTATATAAAATAACTAAAAAATATTTATTAGATAGTAAAATTATTTTTAATTTATTTTATCCTCCTCCTATAACTGGTAACGATACTCTTTCTCTTGTAAATATGAGAAATAAAAAACTATATTTTTTGAGATTTGATTTTATTTTAGGAAAAAAATTATTTATCGAAAATGAATGGTGGGAAATTTTTATGTTAGAATATTTTAAAAAATATTATAAAAATAATACAAATGTTATAGATATTGGAGGTAATATTGGTTCTCATACATTATTATTATCTGAAATTGTATCAAATGCTAACAAAATTTTTGTATTTGATCCTGTTTATGCTGATGTTATTGAAATGAATGTTAAGGCAAATCATTTAGAAAATAAAATTGTTATTTTTGACGAAGGTCTTGGAAATAAAAATGAAGAAATTAATATACCAACTTATAATCGTTTATGTGCAAGAAATTTTGGAAGATTTTCAATAAAAAAATCAAATATTGGTGAAGAAGTAATTTTTTTATCAAATGAAACCAAAAAACAATGTAAACCTATTATAAAAAAAATAAAAGTGACTACATTAGATTCCAAAAATCTATTAAATATATCTTTAATTAAACTTGATGTTGAAGGAATGGAACTTGAGGTTTTAGAAGGTGCGGTTGAAACAATTAAAAGAGAAAGACCTGTTATTTTTATTGAAATATGGAATAAATTTAAAGAAGAAACATTGAAAAAACATATTTTTCAAAAAATTTTAAAAGAATTTAATTATTTTTTAATACCTATTCATGGTTATTTTGGTGATGATTATATTTTATATCCTTTATAATTAATTTTTTATTATAATATTTTTAACTTAAAAAAATATTGATAAAATAATTTAGTTTACAATTATTTTATATTATATTTATATTTATAAATATAAAAATGGAATCTATTATTCAAGAATCAACAACAAATAAATTAGAATCACAAAATAATTTTCAAGAAATTCGTTTAACAAAAAATAAAAAGATACTTTATGTACCTTTATCTTATGTTATTCAAAATTTTAATCCTCAAAGACCTATTATTCAACGTTGTTTAATGGAAGACAGAGTTGAAAAATTATATAATATTTTATCAAGTGTTTATGATGAATATGGTATTATTCAAGATTTAAATAATATTCATATTGCTAAATATCGCGAAAAATATATGATTATTGATGGTCAAAATCGTTATTTTGCTTATCGAAAATTTGCAGAAGAAGAAAATATCGATTTTAATATTTTAGTCACATTATACGAAGATGATGATGGAGAAGAATACAGAAGAATTTTTAAAGAATTAAATGATATTTATTATACAGACAAAGATGATTTAATTTTAGAAGAAAAAGATGAGGAGAAAAAAGAAAAATTAATAAAATATTTTGATGAAAATTATGATAGTTTTATTAGCAAATCTACACAACCTAAATTTCCTAATGTAAATATGGATTATTTAATTAAAGATTTAATATCAACATATAGTGATAAAATTAGTACACAAATTATTGTTGAATTTGAAGATTTAAATAATAAAATTAAAGAAGATATGCAATCTAAAAACGAGTTAAAAGATAAATATGATACTATTATGAAAAAAAAAGGTGAACACAAATTATTTTATTCATATAAAATTTATAAAGATAAAGAACTTAGTGAAAAAGATAAAAAAAAAAGACGAAGTATATCAACAAACATGAGACATCAAGTTTGGATTAGATATTTTGGTAAAGATAGTATGAACGGTAATTGTTATTCTTGCAATAAAAATATTCATTTAATTGAAAATTATGAATGTTCACATGTTGTGTCTCAAAAACATGGAGGAGGGGAAAATATTGAAAATTTAAGACCGTGTTGCAAAGGATGCAACAATGATATGAAAGACCAAAATTTATATGAATTTAAAAAAATATATTTTCCTAATTCTTAATTTTATAAATTGCTAGGTCTCGGTACCTATCTCCATGAACGGAACGTGTACTTCCCACCCAAGAAGTGGTGCATGACCGACACCCACTTGTCCTTCTCATCCTGGGACATGTCAGTGGACTCCTGGATCCTCTCAACAGCCTTGTTCAACTCGGTGCTGTCAAAAGGACCACGGAAGGTGCACGCGATACCGAGATTGGTGAGTACCTCGTACTCAATTGAAAACCTCACAGGATGAGGCTCCTTTCCTAACATACGGCAGATCTCATCATCAATCTCCGCGATAGGAATATCCTTTCCGTTTCTGTCAGTAAATGCAAATGAAACTGGCATTTTGTTGCTATAATCACTAGAGCTTTTACAATCATTAGTTATAATTATAATTTATTAATTATTTAGCCATCAATTTTTTATAAATTATTTTTACGTAAGTACCCGAAGGGACAACCTAGAGAATCGATTTGTCGATTCTGTAAGTTCTCACGAAGTGAGACAACCTAGAGAATTGACTTTGGTCAATTCTGTAAGTACTGAGAGCTTTAGCGCCGCCCGAAGGGCTTTGGTGTCTAAAAGACACTCTGACGACTAAGAGAATTAGCGTTGCTAATTCTGTAAGTACCCGAAGGGGCAACCTAGAGAATCGATTTGTCGATTCTGTAAGTTCCCACATAGTGGGACAACCAAGAGAATTGACAAACGTCAATTCTGTAAGATCTGAGAGCTTTAGCGCCGCCCGAAGGGCTTTGGTGTCTAAAAGACACTCTGACGACTAAGAGAATTAGCGTTGCTAATTCTGTAAATATTTTTTTAATTATAACTTAAAAAAATAAAATTAAGATATTATTAAGATTATAAAAAATAAAAATGAATTTTGTTGAAAATGAATGTCAAATCTGTTTAGACATCTTTGATGATTCAAATGTATTTAAATTTTGCAATGATAAACACGTTTTTTGCAAAAATTGTATTTCTCAATATATTATGTCTATTGGTATAACTCCACTAATATGTCCTACATGTAGAAGTGATATAAAAATTAATGGACATATGATTATTCGTTATCCAAATGGTAATATATTATTAAATTGTTCATATAAAGATTCACGATTTGATGGTTTATATCAAGAATATTATGAAAATGGTAATATGAAAAAAGAAGTGACATATGTAAATGATGATTTAAATGGTACTTATAAAACATGGTATGAAAATGGTCAAATAGAATATGATTATTATATAAAAAATGGAAGAAGAAGTGGACATTATCAAAGTTGGTATGAAAATGGACAATTACATGTAGATTCTTTTTTTCGAAAAGGCTTTAACGATGGTCCATATACAGCATATTATAAAAATGGACAAATAAAAAATAAATGTTTTTATTATGATGATATGTTGCATGGTTTATATGAAGAATGGTATTATAATGGTAAAAAAAGTATGGAATGTCATTATGTTTATGATTCAATCGACAATTATTTTATAAGATGGTATAAAAATGGTAAAATAAAATGTTATAAAGAATTTAAAGATTGTAACCGAATTATAAATGATATAGATGATGATTTTTATATATCACATTTATTTAATATAAATATTTGATTTTTATGATTATAAATATGTATTATTATATCTAATTGTATTCATAAATAATTAAATTTGAAAATTCATATTCATCAATAAGATATTTATTTAAACAATATTTTAGTTTAGATTTAAATTCATCTGGATTTTCACTATAATTTAATTCATTACCAATTTTATCAAAAATTACATTTAGTTTACTAAAATCAATACATTGATTTTCAATACTATAACAACTAATACCAACATCTGTCAGAAAATCAGACCATATAGATAAATAATTATCATCATAAATTACATTCAAATCAAAACATAATTTTTCATCAATGATACTTGAATCAATTATTTCACCAGTTGATTTATCAATAATATCATAATCTACACTAAATCCATTTTGTTCAAAATCAGAAAAAGCAATGTTTTTTAATGTTTGTCTTATTTCATTCATTTTTTGTATTATATTTTTTACTTTGTCATTTAATTAATTATAAATATAATTATATTATTAAAAAAAAAATCAATTTTTTTTATTTTTACGTATAAATTATTTTAATTTATTCTATTTTTACGATATTATTATATTCTTCTTCACTAATTATATTATTTTCTTTCATAAATATCAAAATCTCAAATGATTTTTTATCATTTAAATGTTCATATTTTGTATTTTCTAACAAATATTTATCCAATAATTTTAAACAAACATCTTTGTTGAATGGCGCTTTGTTTTCATATCCATATTTTAATATATCTATATAACCATATTTTGAAGCATTATATAATATATATTCATTCCAATGACAACTTAAATTATGCAAATTTCGTAAAAAATGAATATCATTCATATGAGATGCAAATTCACATAATAAAGGTTCTAGTTTTAAATTCAATTTATTTTTATAAAACTCTAATACTTCATAACATTTACCAAAAGTTAATGTCGAATTAATACCTAAATTATGTTCATCTATACTTAAATAATAAATTTGATATATAAAATAAGAACTTTTATAATCTAATTTTTTATATCCATGTTTATTAAATAAATCAAATATTTCTTTTAATGGATATTCTTCTTCTAAATATTTACGATTTTTATAATAACTAATTAAATATTCAATTATTCTGATTAAGATAAAATCCAATAAATTTTCTATTTTAAACAAATCATCAAAATTATTTAATTCACCAAAATTAAACTTTAAAAAATCATAAGCTCTGTTTTTTATATATAATTGTATATCTTTGTATTTTATATCAACTTTTATATTCTCTAAGTCTTGATAATAATTTTCTAAAAAATAATCTAAATAATCTAAATTCCACATTATCTGAAAAATAAAATCATAATATTCATTAAAATATTTAAAGTCTTTATAACTTTTAAATGGTAAATTTATTTTACCAAATTTTTTACTCATATAAATCATCAATTCTTTTTTTATATCAATATGTTTATTTATTTTTATTCTATCATTTTTTTCAATATTTCTATAATGTTTATTATTTTTATTATTCATATATTCCTCTTCATATACAAATAAATCTTTTTCAAATTTATTCATAACATCTTTCTTGGGAAGTTCTACTGAACTTCCAGAAATACAGGTCGGTGCTAAAGCACCAATGGTAAATCCTTGATTTGCAGTCAGAGAGACGACAAAAGTTATATATCCATTTTCCCATAATTTAATTATATAATCAAATCCTATTGATTCATATATAGTTAAATAACTATCAAATTTAAAAATTTCGAAGGGATTTTCCATTAATAAACCTTCTTCAATAATAAAATCAATAAATTTATCAATATTTATAAAATAAGATATTTTATACGATAAAAATTCATTTAGTAAATTAAATATATAATCAATTAATTCTATTTTTAATTCTTTACAACATAAATATAACTCTTTATAAAATAATACATCAATCTTTTTTTTATTATATTGTGCTATAAAATTAGTATCATTATTTTTTTTTGTTAATAAAGTATTAATATTTTCAAATCTGTGATATCTTTTTTGATCATCGTTAAATATGTTTTTCAATATATCTATATTTTTATATTTAATACACATATCAATGTTTTCATAAATACTAATATATTTTATTAAACCTTTACCAATAATTATTTTATTTTTTTTTAATATATTATCTTTACGATTTTTCATATAATCAAAAAAATAATTATCACCATAAAATCCAATAAGGTCTATATATTTATAAACAAATTTTAAATATAAACTGTCTTCTAATAATTCTAAATAATCAACTAAATATTTATTTTTATTTTGAAACCATACTAAAATATTTTTATCAATATCACATTGAAAATTATCACTATCTTTTCTAAACTTAAATGTTAATAAATCTTTAATTATTAAATTATAATTATTTGAATTCACAAATAATATAATATCATTATTTTCTAAGTAATCTACTATTTCGTATACTATATCTTTACTCTCGAAAATACTCATTTTCTGCTCTTTCTCTTTTTACTTTTTTTCTTTAAGTACAAATAATTAAATAAATAATATTTAAATAAAATAAAAAATAAATTGTAAAAAATAATAAAATTTATGCTTCTGTTTTTTCAACATATTCAACAAATTTATGAATATCTTTTTCACATTCTTTAAATTTAATCCATATATGATAATCATATAAACGCAGCTCCTTCATTTTTTCAAAAATCATTATACATTTTTCTGGATATTCATCTAAAATAAATTTAAAAACGGTAATTGCTCCTGGATTTCCTAAACACATTTGCAAATATTGAAGTAAAACTTCGTGTTCCATTTGATTACTAATATATAAAAATAATTAAAAAAAAATAAAATAAACTTAAAATCTTTTCTGGTCTTCGGGTGGATTTTATCATACATTTTTATTTTTTATTAAAAATAGCTATAATTTATTGTTATAAAATATAGATTTTAATTTTATTGCTAAAATCCGTCCGAAGGCCCGATATATTTTCAGAATTATTTATTATTATTTATATAAATAATATATTTAAAAAAAAAATATTTACTTTTTGATTTTATTTTTCTTTTGATGGTTTAAATTCTGTTAAATATGCATCTTTGAAAATTTTACTATTTTGATTATATGCATTTTTTGTAAAATTTTTATCCATTTTAATATCGTCTTTCACAAATTGCATATACTTTTCATAAAAAAATCGTGCATGTTCTAATTTAATATAATGTTCTGATCCAGGATATTTTAATTTCATCATCTTTTCAAAACATTTTTCTGGTTCATTTTTATATTTTTTTGTTAAATCATAAATTGCTACATGAAATTCTTCTTCTGTCATTTTATCTTTTTTTATTATATTTATATATATTATTTTTTTAAGTCCAAATTATCTTATAATTATTTTTTATTAAATAAATTATATATATCACATATTAAGTCACTTCTTATTTTAGAATAATAAAAAAAATATTTTACAATTAATTCTCTACATATAGGACAATGATCTATATTTTTTTTCCATGCTTCATTTATACATGTTTC
>JACCEC012967401.1_pt1 | contig 13865 bp, 10 predicted proteins | sample 7450121 | NCBI WGS metagenome assembly JACCEC01 (sample SAMN15323455, study PRJNA562643) | freshwater metagenome | isolation source: river surface water | place: USA:Blue River Watershed | collected 2017-08-18 | reverse complement strand
CAACAAACGAGCTTGAATTTCAAAGGATTCTTGATAAGTACATTGTTGACCCAAGACGGGATGCTTGAATTTAGATTGCTTTTTCTCTTCATACAATTTCAAAAACGTTCGCCGTCCGTCTGGGGAAAGTAAAACCGCATTGCTAATGGGTTCTGTTGTAAAATCATCAGGGGTTAACTGCTTTAAATTAATCGCACTTAACACCATTGAATCCACAATTAACGGTCGAAATTCCTCCATTAAATCCAACGCCAAACTCGGACGACCATAATGTTGAAAATGTAGATATCCCAAATAAGGATCAAACCCGACTAAATTAACTGCACTTTGCACATCATGACACAATAAGGAATAACCAAAACTCAATAAAGAATTAACTGGGTCGGTGGGTGGGCGACGGTTACGACAATTAAAACTAAAGCCATCTCCGCGAATTAACTGATCAAACGCCCCAAAATAAGCCGCACTTCCCGCCCCTTCTAAACCCCGTAAAGAGTTAATATTATTTGTATTGGAAATAGGAGCGATCGCATTATCCAAACGATTTAAAGCAGCCTCTAAATCCAGTTCAGAATATTTCCGTCCTTGTCGCAATAAAATCATCCGATAATTTTTCAATTTTCCCCGCACAAACCCCCGCACTAAATGTAATGCTTGTTCCGACTCCCCCGCCGCTTGCCATTGGGCTTTCCTGACAAAAATATTCTTCGTCATTTCCGGTTCTAACCGTCCTAAATAACGCCCCGTTTGTGTTAAAAACGTTAACGGAATATGACGTTCTAACAGTTCTTGAACCACCGCCGGAGATACCGTTGACCGTCCTAAAATTACAATTCCATCCACCTTAATTAAAGGCACATCCAGAACATTTTTCTTATCGGTTTTCACCGTTAACCGTTCATCCGTTTTACCAATAAACGAATCATCAACCGTAACATAAACCGTTCCCATAATCTTAATCTCCAAAAAGTAGGTTGTGTAAGCGAAGCGCACGCAACAAAATCAGACTCAACTCATCACCTTTTAAGACAAAAAAAGGGAATGAGACAACAGAATAACTCTCAACTCATTACCTCTTGATACCGACTCACCTTTGCTGCAATTTTCGGTAAACAAGATTCATACAAACTGCAACCTTGACAGCGTTTTTGATAATTTGCTAAAGGTTGACGACCTGTTTGTAAAAGATTAAAAACCTGAGCAATAATATTAATCACCTGTTCTCGTAATATTGAGGAAATTTCCACAGGTTGACGTTGATGAGATTGGGCATAATAAATATAACCCTTTGTGACTATTTTGCCCGTCATTTCTTCTAAACATAACGCTTGGGCGACTACCTGCATTTCATCATTATCCCATTCTCCCTTCCGTCCCCGTTTATATTCTACCGGGTAAAACTCTCCTGATTGTGATTCAATTAAATCCGATTTTCCAATTAATTTATAACGTTCAGACTTCAACCAAACCGCCCGAACTTGCCAAATTTCCTCTCGATTTTGTTCTCCAAAAGAATGAACACGGTCGTGCAAACTCGTTCCTTCTATGGTATACTGATTATCAACAAATTCCCCCGCACAAAACATCCGCCAACAACGATGGGGACAATAGGCAAAATGATTCAAAGACGAAATCGGAATATAATCAATGGTTTCCATAATTAACCTCAATTGTCGGTAAAAATTAGCAAAAATTGTGCTTGAATTGATGGAGTTTGCGAGGGAAAGCGATCGCAATAAATTGATTAAATTAGCTGGCACTACTGGTTTAAATCATAATTCTTAATTCTCCTCATCATCCCCATCCCCATTGGGGTTTTACGTCCAACCCCGCTAAAAATCCCAAAATCCGCTAACGTATTAATTTGTTTAATAATAGTCGGATCAACCTCTCCTAAAATTTTAAAACTCATCGCCCCAACACAGCCAATAAACTTACTCCTAGAATCCATTGCGATTTCAGTTCTAATATTAAAAAAACTGGGAAAAACTGATTCTAAAAAAGACTCAGAAAATGGGATATTACTATATTGATTCCAACGTCTTAATAACGAACCAAATACTAAATCTCGTGTTGGTAATGCCGAATCAAAATTACTTTGACGAAACGCAGTCGGAGTCGAAAATATAAAATCCAGTTGACGTTCTTCGTTAGAAGCGTGTTCAAATAATTGGGAATAGGGAACAAAATTAGCCCAAGGTTGAGTCGATTGAGGTGTTCCTAAAATACTGGTAATTTGTAAATCCGCAGGGCCTAAATGCCAAGGTTGTTTCGGGTTCAAATTTAACCACAACGCATTCAAATTCCCAAATAAATTATCATCTAATAAAGAAATGCGTAACCAACAAGATGTTCCGGCTGAAATGGGTTGTTTATGTTGCCATTGCAGAATATTATGATGAGAATTCTTACTAATTTGTAAGGGACTCAACGTAAATGCTTTATCGGTTTTTTGTTCATGTAAAAAATCCCCTAATTCTGGATTAACTGAACTCACCAACGTTAAAAAAAACGCATGAAGATGGCGTCCCGTTAAAAAGTTAGGAGGGATGGGAGAAAGTGGCAAAAGATTGAGAACAAGACTATGTGGCATAATTTTACAATGATTGTATAGAAGGTTAGTGTGCTATTTGAAAAAACGTTAAGATTCTATGTCTGTTACTAGAGATTTTTTGTAAGTAATAATAGCTTTACCTTGCTGATTTTTATCATGATGCTTACAAAGCAGTTTTTCATCAAATCCTTTCGATTTTAGCTTGATGAAAACTCCAGGCAGTTCAACAAATCCGAACTCTGGATTATATTCATACTCTGGTTTATTTTCATACATTTCAGCACCTTCATGACTTCTAGAAATTTTAATCATAATATCCTTACGATAAGCGGAGCCATACGTTAAAGGGCGTTCTCCCCAGTTTGTCTTTTCTTGCTCATAATAACGTTCAAAAACGTGAGTGTTAGCATATTCATTATCCTTATTTATAATCAGTCTATCAATTGGAACAGTGATTTTTGGGGGTTCTTTTTCTCCATTATCATAAATTAATGTTGCTGAGGGTGTCCAACTTCTAGTAATAAGTAAACCTTGATCATAAGCATTTTGACAGGTTAGATCTTGCTCATAAACGTAGTTATGCAGCATAGAGAATAATTCAACAACTCGATAATCATCAATATGTTGTGAACGGGAAATACACTCAGCTATTTTATAAGCGTCAAAATCTGTTAAGTTTTTCAGAATATTTTGATAATGATTCCATGCGTATTCATCTAAAGTATTGGTTAAATTAGAGATTTGATTCCCGATAGCAATAACTTTTGCATCAGGAATATTGCCTCTGCGGTTACACCGTCCAGCCCTTTGAATTAAATTTTCGGGCGGGCAAATTTCAGAAATTAAAACTTCTGCATTAAGATCACAACCGACTTCAATAGCACTGGTGGTGATAATAATATAGGGCTGTTGATCTTGATCCCGTTGTTTCAGTTTTTTATAAATGTTAGTTCGAGAAAATTCTGAAGTTTTGGGATATTCAGAAAGCCGCCCATGATAAAGAAATAGAAATTGCTCTTCTTGATGAGTTCCTATTTTATTTTTAACAGTTTTATAAATTTCTACGGCATCTTTAACCGTTTCAACAACTGTTAAAATCCTTCTCGTCCCCTGATTCTGCCATTCGCTAAGTATTAAATCAGAAACTTGCTTTTGAAAAGGTTCTGGGTTTTCAAAGTCTCGTTGAATTTCGTTTAACCATTCAAAGCTCTTACGATTAAGATCGGATTTTCGATTTAATATTTTTTCGTGAAATTGGTTGAGATTTGTCTGCTTTTCTTGATCATCAATATAGTCAATTAAATCAAGATAATAAAATTTTTGGTAATGTTCTTTTGGTAAAGTAGCTGTCATTAAAATAAGCGATCGCCCTGCTTCATAAAGAGATTGAACCAAGCTTTGAAAATTTGTAAATGAAATATCATCATAGGTATGAGGTTCATCAAAACAAATCAAGGTTTTATGGATTTGGCTTTCTCGATGAATTCTCAAAGGAAATATAAAAGACTTCTGCTTGTCGCCAAACCCAAAATAACGATACATAAATTTATCGATAGTTGTTAAGATGACATCTCCTTTGTAAAGGTGACGACGCAAATTAATTTTTAGGCTATCAGTAATATCGTTACCATTTTGATAAACGTAACGATACATCTGAGAACCTGTATCAATCACTAAAGCAATTTCTCTATTAGCTAAATTAGCTGATAACCGTTTTAAATACTCTTGAATTCGTTGGCGGTGATCATCGAGTAAACTGCGAGTTGGAAGTGGTAAGAATAATCGATAATTCTGGGCTAATACTGGAAATAAGATGGCTTCTAGTTTACCTGATCCAGTAGGAGCTTTCAACAAAATAGCAGGATGATCATTGTTAGTAATTTGATTAAAAATTTCCTCCTGCATCGGGTTTGGAGTTAACCCAGCTAATTGTTGATAAGTCGTTGTACAATCCCAATCCCGATCTTCTCCCTTCCAATCATGAGGCTGAAGTTTTGCTGTTATTTCGGTTAATTCTTTAGGTTTTCCCTTCTGTTCTATCCACCAATTTTTAACAATAGTATCAAGTTGTTTTCCTAGCTGATCGGCTTTTTTATCATCAATATATTTCTGGAGAAGTTCTTGCTCTTTTTCGGAAGGAAACATTGACCAATACTTGAACGTTAATTCTATACTGTCTGGTTCAAAAATCCAAGGGTCGATAAAAAAGGTATTAGAGTTATATGGATCTGGACTAATCGTATAATCCATAAAAGTTCGAGATTCTGCCTGTTTTTCATCTTCTAATACACGACAAGCTAACTCAGCTTCTATTTGATCACACATTTCTAAAATGTAGAGTTCCTGAGCGTATGCAAGAGGATTTTGAGATAAAATTTGAGCATATTCAGGCTCTTTTTTCAGGTTGTAAGCATCTTTGCAAATCTCGCTGACTGAAAACTTATGATGTCCAATTGCTAATGTTTTTGCCCAAAGATCTTTGCTATCAGCAAGAAAACGATGTCCTCGGAAAGAGTAATCATATTTTTTAAACTCTTCTTTGGGTTTTGTTTCTATTTTAAATTTTTGAGGTTTGCCTTGATCATGAATTTTTGCAGCTTCAAGAACTCGGTCAAATGAACTGGGATCAGGAAAATCCTTTTTTTTCCAATATTTCACAAGCTTAATTACATTCCCTACATGATTACCCAGGGGTTGAAATCGAATTTCTTCAGGTGTGGGGGTTGGTTCACCAGGGAAAAAGACACGACCAAAATTAAATGCAGGCTGACGTTCTGACTTTTCCATACATTTATCCTTGTAGTAAGTTAATCAGAGATGCAGGAATATAAATTTCCCCGTTGGTATAGTAGTCAAGTTCAGGGGGATAGTTGATTTTATGAGGAAAATAAGCAGCAACAAAGGGAACAAAACCTTCTATGGGTGTTGGTGTATTATCTAATAGTCCTTCTCGATCAGAATTGCTACGAAGATGAGATAACCACTGATAACGGTAAAGATTATAAATGTCACATCCTCCGGTAAATTGACCGTTTTCTAATAGGGTTTCCATCGGCAAAATTGTTGAAGGATAAGCAGCAACAGTTCTTTGTTCTAATTGATGTTGTTTAACTTCCGAAATAAAAGCATATCCTTCTTTTCCCAATTTACAACCATAATCTCCTAATTGTAGAAAATGTTCTAACCCTTGTGAAGATTCAGTGACAACATAGCCAACTAATTCTTCTGCAATGAAATATTCCCAAGTATGCAGTTGAAAGTTAGCTTTATCGTCATCTTGGTAAAGTCTGGAAAAGGAATCATGATTAAATTCTCGCATCCCTTTACGGTAGGTTCGATGCACACCACAGCAAGTATTAACTGGATATGCACCTAAAGCTAAATAGCGAGGTGGCAACGCATAAATAGGGGGATTATCTTTGTTAATTCGAGTTTCAGGAATGTCTAATTCCACACTGAGCATTGCTAACCTTCGCAGGAATCCTGATAACGTTGTGGGTGGAACAAAGGGATAGGTGGCAATGTTGAGAATTGACCCAGGCAGAATGCGAAATGTCATTGCTGCGGTGGGTTTAATTTTAAATTCAAGGCAGTACATGATTAGTTTGCCTGTAGAACAGTTTCAACAAAATTAGAGGAATACTCTTGTAATTTTTCCAGAGCTTGATTACCAATCCAACGCTCAAAATGGGGGAGTTGAATATAATCCGTATTGGTTTCTGGAGTACGAGCAAATCGGATAAATTCTTCGATGGCTAATTCAGGATTAGTAACGGAAGGAGAAATAACCGGACGTTTGCCTTTTGGAACTAAATAACGATCTACGACTAACAGAGGCATTTGGTCTTTGGATTCTGCGATCGCAACACCTTTAGGATTTCCAGAACCAATGCGGGGAAGTGCATCTAAAAAGGCATAACAAACAGAAGCAAATTCTAAATCAGTAACACTCAAAGCATGGTTATAAACAGGGTATAAAATCCCAGGTTGATTGTATTGGCGTTTAAAAGGAATGGGAGTTTTTTCGTTTTCATTAACCAGTCGGGAAGGGTGCATTGCTCGTTGTTTCTCTTCTGGGTAAATTTCTTGAATAGCAACGCCACCCCCATGCGTAACTCGACCAATGAGAGTTTTTTTGCCAACAATTAAACCACCATAAGCAGCACAAATGTGGCAATCAGGTTGAGCGCAAGTGTCAGGAATGCCACAATTTTGTTTATCTCCTAACAAAACGCCACTTTTTACAGGTGCCCAAATTAAACAACGTCGTTCTACGCCTCTCCTTTTAGTGGGAGAAATGTAACATTTTTCTATTGATTGACCTTCCTTAGTTGTTAGTTTAACCATTTCAACTAAGTTAACGTTAACTTGCACTTCATGACCTAGATACAGTTCTTGAGATCCTTCAAGAATCGCATAAATATCAAAGTGCAAACGAGGATTGTCTTTGCTGTCAGAAAGTCCAGTTGCCATAATTATTTCTCACTTGTAGATTTAAGTTTTCTAACTAATTCAGGAAAGCGGGTATAGAGGGAAAGTTTGAGATGATAGGTTAATTCTTTCCAATCCTTTTCTTGAGCATAATCTTGTTTAGCAAAGTAGGTGTAAGCTTTTAGAACATCATCAGCATAAAGCTGAAGCCAAACTCGTTTAGATTCGTCCTCTTTTTCTCGATCTACAATTCCTAAACCTTCTAACAATTTTTTGGTTTGCTCATAAATGAAATCATTGTCAGAATTATGCCATAATCTGGCTTTAACCTCTTTTTTGGTTTCATCTCCTAATGTAGCGTAATAACAAAACGCAACAGGATCATCAACTTTTTCAATTAACTTACTAACTTCTCGTTCTGGATCTTCTTTACCTTTTGCTTTCGTGACTGTATCTTCAATAGACTTAGCAAAAGCATAAGTTAAACCTGTTAAGGCTGCGACATCTCGATATAATTTAGCTCGTTTTGAAAGTTGATTTTCCGAGTTCATGGAGTCTCCTTTAGATTCTATCTCTTTTTGAATTTCTTGCCAATACCTTTCGAGAATTTTTTCTAAACTGAAAGGATCAGAAAATTTAGAATTTCGAGTTAATGTATAACAGGCTAAAAATGGTAAATCCTGTTCTACATATCGGATAGCATCACCCAGTTTCAGATTGACTTCTTGCTCTGAGGTGATAATAGATTGTTGATAGCATCCTATTAATCCTTTAATCAAAATTAAGTGTCTGTTCGCTAATTCGATAGGTTCGCTTCCTTGAATAAGGAGTGAAATTTTAAAATCCGTTAAAACTTCTCCTGGGAAAAGCGAAGCTACTTTAGCTAAAGCATATTGAACTTGACCTAATTTTTGGGAAGCCGAATCACCTTTTAGTGTTCGTTCTGAACTTAAAATTAGATACCGACCCGCGCTTAAATTTAGCTCTTTATTCGTCAGCATCCTAATATAGTCCTTAATTTTACTTTGATTTTGAGGACTATCATCGACGGAATTAAGTTGAATAATAATACTTTCATCCGTGACTTTCAGAGGACAAGCAAAGGCTAAAATTGAACAAGATGCACAGATATGAGGTCTATCTTCACTGGCAGAAGATTGACGACGTTGGGAAGGTCGCTCAAACATAAATCGAGCCACTTTCCATTTAGCAGTTTTTGGATCAAGATCCACACCGCAGGAGTAACAAAATTCTTTACTATCATCACCTGGCGATCTCAATCCTGAAAATACCGCTTTTTCTGTGAGTAAAGGTTGAGGTAAACTATCAAAATCCTGCGGTTTCATTTCCAACAGGCGATACATTTCAGCTAAACATTGAGTAAAAATATCGCCTCGGCTGGAATTAATTTGATCAGTGGCGGTATCTGTAAAATTTTTAGCTAAACTAACAATTTTTTGAAATCGCTCTGGATGTTGTTGTTGATCCAGTTCAACAAATCGAAAAGGATTTCCCCCTGATTCTTCAAACTGATTTAACTTTTCTTGCAGTGAATCATACTCAAAAGTAATGGATTCTCTCAATTTTGTTAGTTGCTTTTGCAGTTTCTTTTGCTCTGTCTTGGATAGATTAGCAGTTTCCAGTTGCTTTTGAATCTGTGTAATTTCTTTGCAAGCTAAATCTTGTTCTTTCAGAGCTTTACCAAAGGCTTTTTGAAAATATTCAGTGTATTTTTTATCTTCTTTTGCTTGCATCTCCTCCTTGTCTTGAAGTTGTTTCTGTTTAGATTTGCGTTCCTTTTCTGTTAACTCTGGTAAGTCTAACTCTTCTCGCAATTGATTGATCTGTCTCTGACGTTGGATTTGACGTTTCTGAACATCTCGAATCACTGCATAATACCAACTAGCTAAAACATCAGCTTGTTGTCTTGTAACAATCGGTACATCTAAGGTGCTAAAACCTCGCCCTGATAGGGTTACAGTTTTCAACATCACAATGAAAGTTTGTACCAATCCAGGGAGTTTATATTGACTGTTGCCATAATCCGAAAAAGCAACTTCTTCTAAAAACTGTTTCCAAAACTCTTGAAAATCTGGCTGTTTTTCGGACTTAGGAATAAAAATCCTAACATGGCGATCGCTTTCTTCTAAGACAATAATCTGATGTACTTTTTGCAAATACTCCAAAAAACGCTCAATCGCAGTTTCAATGGCTAACCGAGATTGTAGTTCCCCTGGTAAGGGAGATTTGTACAAAATTTTAATGTTGCCAATAGCTTGACCTTGAAATAGAAATTGTGTCCCTTCTTGAATGAGTTGATCTGAAGTTGTACTAACTTGACAATTGAATCTTAGTTTAAATTCTCGAATCAACTTTGGAGAATCAAAACTTTTAGCGATCGCAACAACATCAATTTTATGAGCTTGATAATTTTTCAGTGTTGCAATGATAGTATTTTTGCTTTCAGGTGACAAACTACCCCTTGCCAAAACGCTAATCAGAATTTTGGCTTGGTTAACAGGACTATTCATAATGTTAGTGTCCCAAAAATTTGGATGGTGGAAGGTAGCGGATTACCAGACTACCTTCCTAATGGGAATATTGGGAAATTAACTCTCCCAGTCTGCGTAACTAATCAAATTCCCCTCAGAATCAACAACAGGGACATACTTTAGTTCTCGAATTCGTTGTTGAATTTGAGCGATCTGCTGTTCATACTCAGCAATCTTACGAGCAATCTCATCAGGATCAAACATGATCGCCTCCTTGTATAGACAGGTTAAATTCACCAGAGGCAATGACTACATGATATCCTTGTAGTTGCGAGCTAACAAAGGATAGGGTAGCTTAAATATCTGGCTCATACCCTATCTTACCATAAAATATTATCGTCTTAGGAATATAAAGGCAAAAGGAATGAAGAAAGATAATCCGATTGTCCGATCAGGGTGTAGAATCAGATATAGCCTCTATCATCTGGAATCCCTTTGAGGGTTTGAAACTTAGATAATATAGAGGTTGAAGGTTTTCCCTTCTCAATATCATCAATCCCTTTTCAGGGATCTTTTGCCAGAACATCGTTCTGGCTTTTTTATTCCCTGGTTGTGGGAACATAAGCAAACTAGCCACAACAGAAAATATCATTAGGCTTCCTCCTAACTTGAGAGGTTAGTTCTTATCTGTCGTTGGTCTTACTAGATTAGAGTTATAATCTATGTGTGAAAATATTATGGCATAGACTAAAAAAAAACGCAATTATATTTTTAGAAGAATTTTTGAAAATGCCTAGAAAAAAAGAAACCTTAACCCTGTCCGTCCCTCCTGGTACGAAAGAAAAGCTCGAAGAGATTGCCCTTCGCCTCAATATAAAATGGGGTGATAATCCTAGTGCATCGGGGTTAGTGGCTGCGATCGCCCTTGGACAACTCGAAGTCGGACAACCCTTTACTCTGAATGCGAATCAAATCAAAGCATTGCAACAGGCAACGAAAGTGTTAGTGGATTCGGGTTTGATTGAAGACGCACAAACGATTTTAGAGTTATTAGTGGATCGAGGAAACCTAGAAACCCCTCTCCGTCAGGCTTTGTTAGAACAAGTAAGTCAACAGGCTGAAGCTTGGCGGCTCTATGTGGATCAGCAAATTGCTCGAAAACAGCCGTTTCATGTTATTTATGGCAACTCTCAAGGACAGGAAATGGAGTATACCGCCCATTATGCTGAATTGTGTTTTTATGAGAAACGTTATTACCTACAAATATGGTGTGATCAAACCGAAGATAGTCAAGACTTGCCGGGACTCCGCCATAACCGATGTCTGAGGTTAGACCGAATTAAGAAGATTTTACCCAAAAGTGGGGAGTGGCGAGGATGTCTGGATTCCACAGAAGTGTACTTACACTTTAAGAAAGGGTTAGTAAAAGCTTATGAACCCAAACCGGACGATCTGAAAGACGAGTTTTTGGGCGAGATCCGCCAAGTGGTGCGACGGGTGGTCAATCCCTTTTGGTTAATTCGAGAGGTGTTTCGATATGGCCCAGATTGTGAAATTGTGGCGCCGGATGCGGTGCGACAACGATTTAAACAGGAAGTTACTAAACTCTATCAGCTATATCAAGATTAATTCCAATTAACTTGTTAACGAGCCCGATCAAGAAGAATCCGTTTTTCTGCTCGCGCGATCGCTTTGTAGGTCAATTCAACCGCATCTAAACTCACAGAAATGGAGGTAATTCCCCAACGCACTAAATCTTCAATTAATTCAGGATATAAGGCGGGAGCGTCCCCACAAATTGAACAGGGGATTTTAGCTTTTCTCGCCTGTTTAATTAACTGTTTTATCGCTTTTCTTAAGGCAGGATTTCGTTCATATTGCATCGGGTTTTGAGGTGAGATTTGGATTTGATTGCGATCAATTCCGAATAATAATTGAGTTAGATCATTGGTTCCGATGGAAATTCCTTGAACTCCCGCTTTCACATAATCAGGGAGTAAAAATAGAATCGAGGGCACTTCAGCCATAATCCAAATTTGAAACTGAGAATAACGAATTAATCCTGACGCTTCTATCCGCTCCCGATACATTAAAAACTCTTCAACGGAACGAATAAAAGGTAAGATTAGATGCAGATTTTTATAACCAGATTCATACAAATTTAATAAAACTTTAAGTTCTAAATCGAATAAAGCAATACGTTCGGAAGTAGCAAAGTCTGACAGGGAAAAACGACCATTTGATGAATGGATGTCACGTAAATCTAAGGCTCGATAATAAATAGGTTGAGAAGATAAAATTTGAGCAATTTGATTGAGATTTTCGGCAATTTTATGAATAAATTCCTGCTGTTTTTCTGGCTTAATCCAGTAGCTAAAATTATCAATATTGCTATCGTATTTCTGAGAACTTTCCAGGTCGCAATCTTGATTTTCAGCAAAGCTTAACGCCTCAATTGCTATTAATTCTGAACGCAGTAAACCCACTCCATCAATCGGTAAATTCTGAAGTTTTTGTATAGAACTACATTGACTAATATTAACCATCAAAGGGGTTGCATTAGGTATGAGATAGGTTTCAAAGGAGGAGGATTGAAAATTTTGTTCTAATAACCCTTCATTGATCAAATGCTCTTGTTCCATACAATAAATTTCTCCGCGATTACCATCTACAAACAGGGATTCACCTGTTTTAATTTGTAGCGTTGCATTCACAATACCACAGATGGCTGGAATTCCCAGTTCTCGCGCTACAATTGCACCATGACTGGTCATTCCCCCTTGTTCAGCAATAATAGCAACACTTTGCTTTAATAAGGGTAAATAATCCCAGGTAATCGCAGGAACCACTAATACCGTATTTTCAGGTAGCTGGGGAGGAATAGATTCTAGGGTGTTCAAAACATAAGCTATCCCTTTACATTGTCCAGAAGCCACCCCTAGTCCTTGAAAATGGTGTTGACACTGGGGAACCTCTGGGTTGAGTACCGGGGAAAAAATAGGAATTTCAGGAGATCCCATACCCGACACATAAAATTCCGGTTCTTTTTCAGGGGATGATTGTAATAAACGCCAATAAAATCCCTGGGTTAAAGGAAGGTCAAGGACAACCTTTTGAATCAATTGAATTAATGATTGTAACTGTTCAGATGTTAGAGAAAATCCCTGTTGTTCTTCAGAAAGAATAGCCGCATCAATCGGAAGTTTGGAAAGGGGTGTTCTGAATTGCTTTTGAGGAATGGGATATTTGGTTGGTTGATCGGGAGAACATTTTAAATCATAGAGAATGGTTTTAGAACCTAAATGTTGTTGTTTTACTCTTTTTGTTTGGGGTTCAATCCTATAACGATCCGCTTGATTTTCTCCCCATAATAACGAGAATTCTAACCCCCAAGTTGAGTGAATTTCCCAAGCTTGAGGCTGAATTTGAACAAACCCAGAAGCTTGTACAGATTGAAGCGGTTGAACCAGCACCACAGGCTGTAAATCTTGTAATCGCACTCCACATCGTTGCCAATATAATAAGCTCTTAGCGCGAAACAATTCACAGTATGCTTGTTTTAACCCGAATAAACTGCTTTGAGGATCTCCCCAAGCGATGACCGATGTAAATAAACTTGATGTTGACTCAGCACCAGAAATAGTTAAGCTTGGATAGAATATTAATGCAGGGGTATTTAATTGTTCAATGTTGGCTTGAATTTGATGACTCCAGGGTTCCGGTAAAGGAGTATCAAGAAGTTGTTGACAAAGATGTTGAGCGATCGCTTGTAATTGACGAGGTTGATTCACATCGAAATACAAGGATGATTCGGGTAAATCCACAAACAAAGGCTCTAACCAGTCAATCGTTTGTAAAAATTCCCAAAAAAATTGAGCCGTAACCACGAAACCGGGTAATACCGGATGACCTTTACGGAGTAAATCCCTTAAATAGAATCCTTGCTCCCCGACAATTTCCCGATCAGAGGGTTGCATTTCGTGAAGCCAATAAAAATTATCCACGCTTTACGCTAAGTTCAATCATAATTAATTGTGCTACAAAATCCATTCATTTTGGCTGACGGTTAACCGTCAACCGTGAACAGTCAACCGTTAACAACTTACCGTGAAAACACTTTTAAATTTATTTCTAAAACCTAACTGTCCATTGTGTAATCGACCTGCTAATACAGAACTGTGTGATTATTGTCAACGACAGTTACTTCGCTGTCGGTTTCCTTTAGGAACTGAATTTTCCGCAGAAATACCCATTTGTGTCTGGGGACAGTACAAAGATGCTCTCAAACGGACAATCGCAGCACTAAAGTATAATTATCATACCGAATTAGCTAAACCTTTGGGCTATGGATTAGCAGAAACTTGGTTATCAACTCCACAGTCACGACT
>JACCEC011300681.1_pt1 | contig 13872 bp, 10 predicted proteins | sample 7450121 | NCBI WGS metagenome assembly JACCEC01 (sample SAMN15323455, study PRJNA562643) | freshwater metagenome | isolation source: river surface water | place: USA:Blue River Watershed | collected 2017-08-18 | reverse complement strand
GAATACAGATGGCCGGCACCTTGATTTTGGTAGACGACGATCCTTTAATGCTCAGAATTTTAGGAGACACACTTAAACCTTCTGGTTTTGAGTGTATTTTGGCGCGCACCATAGATGAAGCGATCAGATCTGCCAAAAGACACCCCCCTCAAGCTGCAATCGTCGATATCAACCTTGAAAATGGCGAATCAGGCCTAGAACTGGTTCGTCGTTGGCGAGTAGAAAGACAGTTTCCCGTCATCGTATTGAGCGGCCAAGGTCAAGCCATTGATCGAATTGTCGGTTTAGAGATGGGTGCCGAGGATTACATTGTCAAACCATTCGAACCACGTGAACTGGTCTTAAGAGTTACGCGAGTGATAGAGCGCTACAACTATGTTGCAACCGCTACTGAGCATGTACCTTCGTGGGATTTAGGAAATCAACACACCTTTGATCCTGTCAGTCGAGCAATTCAGAACAGCGACGAGAAAAGCAGCCTTTCGACAGCCGAGTTCAACCTGATCAGTTACTTGATCAAAAATGCAAACAAACTTGTTACACGCGACCAGATCCTTGATGCTGTGCATAACCGGTTGCACGAATCTAGCGACCGATCTGTTGACATGCTAATTGCCAGATTGAGAAAGAAAATTTCAAAATCTAGCGTCGAAATCAAGGCGATTCGTGGTGCTGGTTACATGCTTATAGGTACCGTTTCGGTTCTGTGACAAACCGTTACAAATAGGAAATGGAGATGTTGCACTGGACAACGATAGTTCAGTCATGCATAAATCCGTTTTACTCATTGAAAACGACACCGTTTTAAAAGAGCTGATCCAAGCCTTGGACTGGCCCTTTAGCATGAGCATTACGCAGGCTGATCAAGCCTTCATTGGATTGAAGCTTGCATCGTCAGAGAAATTTGACTTCATTTTTGTGGATTTGATGCTCCATCAAGTTGATGGTCTTGACATCATTCGATTACTTAAATGGCATCCCATGAGTCAATCGTCACGTTTGATAGCCACTTCTAGGCAAATGAATGGTGCGCAAGAAGCTACCACATTGGCTGCAGGTGCTAATTATTTTCTTAGAAAGCCAATTCGTTCCGATGAGTTGATTGATGCGCTGACTAATTGAGCTTGAACGCATACTTAAATACAGGAAACCTAAATGAAATTACGTCTACCTTTTAGCGGAGAGACTTCACTTAGACGTCAGATTCTGAAGATATTCAACATTGGATTGATATTTTTCACTGCCGTTTTATTACTTCTAATCGACCAGAACATCAAAAACGCCGCTATTGCGAAAACTTCAGAGGCACAAAGCAAGCAAGCAACTTTTTTTGCGACGTTGATTGATGCGGACGTTTCCGAAGCACTCTCAACAATCAGTTCTCGCTCTGCCAACATGCATAACCTGCATTTGAGTGATCGCGATGTAGAGAAATCATTAAATTCTCTACAAAAATCTTTGCCGAAATTTTCTTGGATTGGTTACACGGATACAAAAGGCACCGTCAAAGCAGCCACGCAAGGAATGCTGGTTGGTAAAGATGTATCTACGCGCCCATGGTTCATCGAAGGACAAATCAAGAACACAACAATCGATGTACATGATGCAATCTTGTTAGCCAAGATGCTGAAAGAAGATGATGCCCACTCCCCTATGCGATTCATCGATGTTGCATCCCCAGTCCTAGACAGCAAAGGCACTCCAATCGGCGTTTTAGGAGGACATTTGAGCATCAGCTGGCTCAATAGTCAGCTTAGTTTTTATACGCGAGCAAACGAAAGCAAGAAAAATTTGATGCCATTCGTGCTGGGTCACGATGGTCAGTACCGCTTTGGTAACCATGAGGCATACGAAGGTTTAGAGGGTTTAGAAAATTTTTGGAGAGGTAACAAAAGCACTGGGTTCGTATTTTTAAATCACAAAAAACACGGGCAAATGCTAGTTTCGTTTGCAAAACATAATGCAGGCATCCTTCCAGTTGATATGGGATGGGTCACGGTTATTAGCATCCCTATTGATGCCGTGCTGGCTGGTGCCACAGAGACACGATTGCTCGCAGCAAGTGGTGTGATTGCATTGGCTCTGTTAGCTTGGTTAATGATGTTCAAGCTGACTCAACTTTTGCACAAACCAATCGAAAAACTGGTGCAAGCAATTGAGAGCATTGATGAGTCACATAACCAAGTAGAAGAGTTAGAGGGATTACCTCTTGAATTCGATGCCATACGAACTGAACTCAACAAACTCTTAAAGTCGTTGAAAGAACGTGAAAAAAATCTGAACGACTTGCTTGACCAAGTCAACACAAGTTTCAAAGGCGTAACAGACAACTTCCCAGGTGTATTGTTTAGCCTTGAAGATTGCCGAGGTCATTGTTTTGACTTCACGTATTTGTCTAACTCTGTCCGTGAGTACTTCAACCTCTCTGGGCCAACACCAAAAATGGCAAAAGAATTTTTTGCAAAAGTTTTGGTTGATAGTTCAACGAAAAACGTTGAATTCATTCGGGATCAATTAATTCAAGAACATCCAATTGATTTTGTGGTCCAAACCAAAGGCAAGAATGGTGATGTGCGTCACATGCGATTCAAGGGACATCCGCGAAAATTAAGCACAGGAGCCCTAGCTTGGGATGGTGTTGCCATTGATGTCACAGACTTAGTGACGGCACAGGAATCCGCTACGGCAGCTCATGAAGCCAAATCAAAATTCCTAGCTACGATGAGTCATGAGATCAGAACACCGCTCAATGGGATTCTGGGGTTTGCACAAATTTTGAAAGATGAACTCACTTCTGCGCAAGCTCAGAAAGATGTTCAAAAAATCATTGATACGGCAGATACATTGACTCGAATTCTGAACGACATTCTTGACTTTTCAAAAATTGAAGCAGGGAAAATTGACATCGAAAGCAAGCCTTTTACGTTTGTCAATTTGACAGAATCTGTAGGTGACATATTTACAGCTGAAGCCAAGCAAAGAGGCTTGGACTTTGCTCTGAATTTATCTGGTCAAGCAAATCTCACTTTGTTAGGTGACCCCACACGCTTGCGTCAAATCTTGACCAACTTGGTCTCAAACGCGACGAAATTCACTTCGCAGGGACAAGTTTCTTTAAGTATCAATGTAGCCCCGCCTATTGACGAAATAGCTAAGGTACAGATTGTCGTTAAAGACTCTGGCATTGGCATCACAAAAGAACACATGCATCGTCTGTTTCAGAGGTTTGAACAATCTGACGCAACGACTTTCCGCAAATATGGAGGAAGCGGTCTTGGTCTGGCAATTGTCAAAGGCTTGATCGATGCAATGAGCGGAAGAATCGATGTTCAGACACGTGTGGGCATGGGGACAACTTTCTCAATTGAACTGGAGTTGCCTGCAGTACCAATAGTCGAAGCATCTGTAACGCTTGAAACGTTACACAAACCAGTTCAGCTCAAAATTCTTGTAGTGGATGACATTGACACCAACAGAGAAATCATCTGCCGAGGACTGAAGAGAGATGGGCATGAGTTCACGCAAGCGTCAAATGGTCAGCAAGCACTTGAACTAGCTCAAGGTCAGAGCTTTGATTTGATTTTGATGGATCTTGATATGCCTATTCTGAATGGATTTGAGTCTGCTCTTGGCATTCGCAAAGATAGTCTAAACAAAGAGACATTCATGATTGCATTAAGTGGCTTTGCCTACGAAAAAGACATTGAAAAAATTCGTGAAGTAGGCATGAATTTGCATATCGCCAAACCGATTAATCTTAAAAATCTCAGAAACATCATTTCTGAGCAATTTGGGACGGTCTAACAAAACAACCAACTCAATTACGTCATGGCTACAAAATTAATCAAGAAGAACGCGGCTATTGCTAGCACAGCTCTTTTTATTTTCCTGATGTGGACAGGAATTGCACTCCAAATAAATCACGAAGAGAGTCTAGCTGTTGAAACAGAAAAGAACCATCTTCATAACGTCGCAGCGGGTCTTCGTGAGCACGTTCAAGCCAGTTTTCGCGCGACTGATGATGCACTACGACTTATTAAATTTCACTATGAAAGTAATGGCCTAAAAAGCTTGCCAGAAGTTAACAAGTACTTCCGTGCCAAAGTGATCGATATCAGCAAGTTGAACCAAATAGGGGTCATTGATGAACAGGGCATCTATGCTTTCTCAAATTTGGACAATCATAAAAAAATGGATTTATCGGACAGAGAGCACTTTAAGATCCACCAGGAAGGATATCCATATCCGTTGTTCATCAGCAAACCCGTACTGGGCAGAGCCAGTGGCAAATGGTCCTTTCAAATTACACGGAAATTAGAAAAACCAGATGGTTCTTTCAACGGGGTGGTTGTTGCATCTTTCAATCCTGTTCAGTTTTTAGAACAATTCCAACGAGCAGGACTGAATTCGTCGAGCTTGGTCGGATTGGTTGGAATGGATGGATACGCAAGGGCTTTGCGTGTTGGCAATAGCAATCGTGCAGATGACACACTCAAAGATCTGCAACTCCCGATTGCAGTGAGTCAGTCAGACTCTGGAAGCTTTACTAGCAAGCAATTTTTTGATTCTACTGATCGAGTCTATGTTTTTGAAAAAATTGAAAACTATCCCCTCTTTGTCATCGTTGGGACCAGCTCAAATGCCGCATTTCAAGATTTTTTTAACCAACGAAAAGTCCTTATTGGATTTGGCTGGTTCTTCACACTGTTTGCCGCTGCACTGACATGGCAATGGCTCAGATCCATTGAAAATTGTAGGCAACTACAGATTGAAACTGCGAATCAACGACAAGTTCTCTCGCAAATGCAATCTACCTATGAAGATTGTTTAAATCAAACTAAGAACTTGACACATCTCGCAACTGTCGGAACGACAGCCTTGAAACACTCATCGACCATCAAGCAACAGATAGAACAACTAAGCAAATGCTCCTCAACTTTTGAAGAAAACATTGACATCTTAGAAGTGCTATTTCAGGAGTCACTAAGAGTTGAACTTGGTCAGATTTCTTCTGACGAATTCCGTTTTTTTGTGAAAAAATTGAGCACCAAAATGGACCTAGAAAAACTTAGAGATCAGATGAGCCACAGTTCACAAAACTTACGTGAAATTTTTATCCTTCTGGATGAACTGGAAAATGCAGCTCGATAGTCTGAAATGAACATATGACACGCGATCAAAAAAACGAATCTAATTTCGTAGGAATTTATTTCCTGCCTGCCTTTGCATCATTGGCAACAATTGCTTTGTCTGCGTTCATCATCTACTATGAAGTTCAAGAAGATCACCAAATCGCTACTTCAGCTTTACAAAATACGGCAATCATCACAGCTAGCCAAGTTGAAAGCGGACTAGATCAAACGACTTCTCTACTCAATACATTGAGTTCACGCTTCACCATAGCTGAAAAAAAAGGACCGCAAGCCATACGTGAATTTGCACAAGAAGTTGGAAAAGAACTTACGAACTATCCTTTGGTAATGCGTTTTAGTATTGCAGATGCAAACGGCGAAGTCAAATACACCATTGGAAACACCGGTAGCAATGCACCTACGCAACGTATCTCAATTACTGATCGTGATTACTTTAAGTTCTTAAAGTATGGTCACATGCGAACAGCTCTCGAAGGTCCTCTTAAATCACGATACAACGGCGAATGGACTTTGCTTCATGCAAAACGACTTGAGAAGGTTGACGGTTCGTTTCTTGGTGTGATTTTTGTTGTCATACCCACGGAGGAGATTCGCAAGCAGTTCGAAAAAATTGATCTAGGAACATCAGGCGTCATAAATTTACGTAATTTAGACTTCGAGCAAATTTCCCGACACCCCAGTATTGATAGCCCAGAAACCAGCACGGGAAACACAAACGTATCTCAGACTCTAAGAGATATGGTCACATCTAAACCTTATCAAAACTCTTTCACATACAAGGCAGTTTCACCCATTGATAATGTTGAGCGCACTTTTGTTTATCAGAAATTTGATCATCAGCCACTCTCGTTAATTATTGGCCGCGCAAGTTCAGACTTCAAGCAAACATGGAGGCTCACAGCCCTATGGCTTTTCATACTGAATATTGCCGTGTCTTTCTTTGCATTCAGATGGGCATTCAAAGCACATCAACAAAAGATTAGTCTTGAAAGAAAAATTTCAGAACGTACTTTTGAGTTGGATGACTTGTACAACAACGCGCCAAATGGCTATCACTCTTTAGATCCAAGCGGATTGATTATCAAGATCAATGACACAGAACTTAAGTGGTTTGGCTATACACGTGAAGAAGTTATCGGAAAAATCCATCCGCTTCAACTGTTAACACCCGCTTCTCAAGAAATATTCAAAGCAAACTTTCCTAAACTAATTGAAACCGGAAAAGTAGATGGCTTGATCTTGGAGTTTTTACGTCGCGATGGCTCTACTTTTGATGGACTGCTCACTGCTAGTGTTATCAAAGATGGCAATGGCAAGATGCTGATGACTCGATCCTCCATCGTTGACTACAGTAATGTTCGATCACAGCAGAGAACACTAGAAAAAATCCTAGCAGCAGCTCCGATGGCTGTTCGCATTGCGTCGATCAAAACAAATCAAGTTTTGTTCATGAACAAAGCCTTCTGTGAATTAGTCAGACGAGATGAGTCTGAATCCATGCACATGGATATTCGGCAGACTTACGTCAATCTACAAGATTTTGAGGACATTACAAACACGTTGGCTCAAGGCCAAGTTGTTATGAACAAATTAGTTCAGTTACATCTGCCAGATCGCCCTGAAATTCCAAATGTTTGGGCATTAGCCTCCTACATGGTGATTGATTACCAAAACGAAAAATCTGTGCTGGCTTGGCTTTTTGATGTGACACAACTTCAAGATGCAAAGGTCGCAGCTGAATTAGCAAACGTTGCAAAGAGTAAATTTTTAGCAACAATGAGTCATGAAATCAGAACTCCTTTGAATGGAATATTGGGCTTAGCACAGGTACTCCAGCAAGACGTCGCAGACGCAACGGCCAAGCAAGACATTCAACGCATCATCGACACCACAGAGATCCTCTCTCGCATACTTAACGACATCCTAGACTTTGCAAAAATTGAGGACGGAAAATTAGAAACTGAAAGACGTCCATTCACAGTAAGCGAATTAATCTCTTCAACTGCTGCACTTTTTAACTCAGAAGCAAAAAAGAATGACATTGAGTTAAAAGTTCAACTTAGCGGGGATACAGACCAGAGACTGCTTGGCGACCCTGTCAGATTACGTCAAATTTTGACCAACCTCTTATCGAACTCTTTGAAATTCACCCATCAAGGACGCATTACAGTCAATGGCCATGTTGCCACTTCGGCTATGAACAACTTTGATGTTTTGATTACTGTTGAGGACACTGGTATCGGTATCGCCAACGATCACCTACCACGACTTTTCCAGCGATTTGAGCAAGCAGACTCCTCCACATTCCGTAAATATGGTGGAAGCGGGCTCGGTTTAGCCATTGTCAAAGGCATCGTTGACGCCTTCAATGGTGCGATCAATGTTCAATCAGAGTTGGGGCATGGAACCAAGTTCACATTGAGCTTCACCTTCCCTAAAGTCACGGACTCTCCAGAGGAAGAAGCTGCCAGCACATCAAATGCCCCTCTTGTTAAAAAGCTAAAGTTTCTCCTCGTTGATGATGTCCAAACAAACCGAGAAATCATTCGTCGCGGATTGAAGCGCGACGGACATGAATTTGCAGAAGCCTCAGACGGACAAGAAGCTTATGAATTAACAAAACAATATAGGTTTGATGTTATTTTGATGGACTTAGACATGCCCGTTTTAGATGGTCTCGATGCAACCCGTCTAATTAGAGAAAACAGCCTCAATAAAGATACTTTCATTGTTGCATTAAGCGGATTTGCTTACCAAGAAGATGTTGATGCTATACAGAAGGCCGGAATGAACCTTCATGTGGCCAAGCCCGTTAATTTGAATAAGCTAAAAGATATAATTAAGAACCAGTTTAGTGAAGCTTTGTAAAATGAGCCCCGTGCCAGATTATTTCAATGTACTCGCAGTAGACGACGACGCTTTGATCTTGCGATTAGTCGAGGTTGCGTGTCGCCCTTTTGACTTGAAGGTCACGATGCGTAGTGCGAATACAGTGCACGCCGCTATTGATTTAGCAAAGAAAACAAAGTTCCAACTCTTGGTACTCGATCATGATGTTGCTGGCATAAAAGGCTGGGAACTGTATGACTACCTTAAACAATGGCTTGATCCAAAGGTTCAAATTGTCGTCTACTCTGGCAGCGTTGATGCGAATGCAGCAGCCAAATACAAAGAGCGGGGCATTGACAACATCCTTAAGAAGCCCTTGTCTGCAAACACACTAGGCTTTTGGATTAGAAAAGCTATCGGAATTTGAACCTCACTACTAGAGTACTTCAGACATAACTGAAGTGGTTCAGGATCTCATTAACTTTTCTAAAGTTGTATGGCTTTGCTAAAAAGTCATCCATACCCGCATCTTTGGCGGCACGCTTGTCACGATCAAACACTTGTCCTGTTGTCGCAACAATGTAAGTATCACGAGCAACACCATCTAGCTCCCGTATCGCAACTGAAGCATTCAAGCCACTAAGGCCTGGCATATCAAGATCCATAAAGATCACATCCGGAACAATTTCATGTGCCATTTGAATAGCGTCTGCACCGTTTGCTGACTCAGTCACTTGATGTCCTTTCTGCTCCAAATAGCTAGAAAGAATGCGTCTATTGGTAACAGAGTCATCGACTACAAGAATTTTTAGCATCTCGTGGTTTTCAATTTGCGTTTGCTTCAGTGAGCTCGTATCAGGATTTTCGACTGGCAAACTAATTCGAACTTGGAATGTGTTGCCATGTGTTAGCGACGAACTAACGCCAAGAGACCCGCCCAATTTCTCAATAATTGTTTTAACAACTCGAAGCTCAGATTCACCACGGAAACTACTGTTGCTCTCGCGAAAGTTGTCTACATCAAGCAATGAGTCACGTGGCTCGAAGATACGAGCAATCGATTCTTTACTCAAACCCAAACCTGAGTCTGTAATCACGATCGTTGAGTGCAAGCTCGAATCTCGCAAATCTGATTTGCAGGTGAAGCGCACTTCTCGCCCCGATGATCGATCAATCGCATTTGACAATAAGTTTGCCAATGCTTGCTTAAGACGAACATCATCAGCGCGAACTTGTACAGACGGCGAGTCAGATGAGTAAATCAGTTGAATCCCTTTGTCTACGGCCTTTTTCTGATATGAGCTCTCCACAGAATCAATCAACTCCCTGAAGTTAAATTTCTTTTCACTCAATTCAAAAACACCAAGCTCAAGATTAGTCACATCAAATAAATCGTTCAAAATTATGTCAATGCGCTCGCATCCCTCAAGAATAGTTTCGACATCTTTTTGAACATCTATATTTCCGTCGTTTGAACCGAGTAAAAGTTGGGCATATCCCATGATGGTGTTTAACGGGTTACGCAGCGTATGACTCAGCTTAGACATGAATAGGAGTTTTGTCTCATTAGACTCAACTGCGAGAAGTTTTGCTTTTTTAATTTCAGTCACATCAAGCGCAATGAATTGCCAATAGACTCGGCCATTCATCACTGACGTGTTGACACTGACATTTAACCAATACATCCCTACTTCTGAACGACAACTCAGCTCTAAATTGAACGGCTGAAGATTATGCGGACTAAGTCGGAGCCGTCTAATTAATCTGGTTCGATGCATTTGCGTGAATGATTCAAGCACTAGAAGCGGTGACTCAAGCAACATTTGAGGAGTTGTTTTCAGGTACCTGATTGCTCCCGAGCTTGCGAACTCCAACTTCAACTCATTCGGTGAAGATATGGGAAAAGACATCTTCAACGCGACACCTGGGAAATCCTTAAAGTCAGCGCTAAAGCTGCTACTAACTTGAGCCTGCAAATGGCGAATGACCTCAGATTGCCGCTCTAGTTGACTCTCTAAGTCTTTGATGTCTTGCTTCAAATTATCTTCATTCAATTTGGATGCTCTAAATTTTTCAAACATATTCACTACCTAATCAGAATGTGTTGTAAGAAATGCCAATGAAATTACTCTGATCAGTGAACTGATGACCAATTCGTAATGTCCAAGGTGAGTTGTTTGCACGCCAAGTGACTGCCGCTTTATGGCCAACGTACCAACGATCATCTCCGACTGCAGTGAGCTCCATGCCAAAATTACTGTTTACAGGCTTAATCTGAAGTACACCTAACCATGTGTGAAATGCAGTGTTGTATTCAGTTAGCACATAGACTGATGAAGTTGTCATTTGTCTAAAAACTTCAGCTGAGAGCTTTACACCAACAGCAGCATCGCCCTGTGAAGCAGCCTCTGAATCGGATCGGTGATCTATAGCACCAACGCCCACATTTACTTTATATGTTGTGCCTGACTCATTGATGGTGAAAGCGTTCTGAACCAAACTGCCGCTCAATGACTTCCCACTATTGCTCCATTGACTGTATGCTGCACTCGCTTGCCATTGGCCTAGCTGTTTAGCTACAACTGCGGAGCCTCCAGATTTTGATTGATCGTATTGAGCAAACAACCCATCAGCAGCTATAGCTTGGCTACCAAGAATCGCCATGATTCCCGAAAAAACAATCTTGTTAAACATGCTTGATCCTCAGCGCCATTGTTAATACTTTTATAAAAGCTTTGATTGAGTTGTAAGCCATCTGCTCCTTAGCTTTGACCTCAGTCAATTCGGCCTCTACTAATCCACTAAGCCAAAGCGCCTTCCCTTGTTCAGTAAAGAAAACAATTTTTCCTAACTCGTCGGTATAGCCAACGTTAGCCAACCCCTCTTCTGTCGTCAGCTGGACCAATGCATCTCCAACTGGCTGTTTGGTTTTGGTGGAAATTTGACTTTCCGAAATCAAGCAATCCGCCACGGGGTGCATGTTGTTTCCACGCTCAATCCATAACTTTCGAAACGATCGACCTTTAACTTGGATCTCAAACGGTTGAAGCTCTTTTTCGCTACGCAATGCGGTCCGAACAAAGACTAGACGAATAAGGTTTACAACAGTCCAGAAAAAACTTACTACGCTAATGCCTGAATCGTTCACCTCAAAAAGTGCAATGACGAATGAACACCCAGTAAAGATCACTAAGAAGTTAACAAAAATATCAAACGATCTTGGATGACCGTTAGCTGCTATTTTTTGCCCCTTCGGTGTTACGTCAAACTCTGCCGCTTGATAAGGCCGGAAGAGTTTCATCAAAAATTTGGGCGTCAAGCGTAATGACAATAAATCTTGCCAAATTGAAGTTACAAACGGTTGCAGACGCTTCTTTGAAATCCAAAAATTAAAACCAACAAGCCCCACCACGACGGATCCCTGCGCCATCAGCAAGTCTTGAGTTGATGACTCCGCCAATGCACTCCATCCGAATAAAAAGTAAAGTTGTGGGACTAGCAAACTAGTGAACCGTACTGGAAATGAAACAGTCCAATACATTGGTAAAAATTTAACTCTATCTATCAGCTTCAAAGACTTATTTGCAGAATTAAGCTCCCATAGTTTCGAAGTCATTTGAACAGCACCTTCCCCCCAGCGACTTCTTTGTTTAATCATGTCATTGATAGTTTCTGGCGATAGTCCAACAGCCACTGGATCCTGAATAGCAACAGACTCATACCCAATCTGTTTGAGCTTGATAGAAAGAAAAATGTCTTCCGTTATAGACTCCGTGGGAAATCCTCCTAACTGCTTTAATGCAGAATTGCGTATCAAGCCGCAACTACCGCAGAAAAAGGCAGCTTCTCCATTGCTACGAGCGTGCAAGACTCCGTTAAAAAAGTGACGTTGATCGTTTGGACTAAGCTCGTAGATCTCTAAACTGCGCTGAATAGGATCAGGGTTGTAAAACTCTTGCGGCGCTTGTACTACTGCCACTTTTGAATCCTCCATAGGTGCGATTAGCTTTTCAATCGCATATGGTGCAACTAAAAAGTCAGCATCCAGAATCAAAGTGAAATCGCCATGCAGGTAAGTTAATGCATGATTGATATTGCCTGCCTTTGCAGATGCGTTATCGGGTCTACTGACGTAGGTTGCACCCCATTTTTTGCACAATGATGGCAACCAATCCCGTTTGCCATCATCAAGCCAGTAGAATCGAACTTCCCCTGGCCAAACAAGATTTTTTGCTGCCATTAGTGTTCGATCTAAGATCTCTTTTGGCTCGTTATAGCTGGGAACGACAACATCAATAGAGGATTGACGCGTTCGCACACTTACCTCAGTGCACAAGATTTTTTGTGGATACACATAAAAATGGAGACTATGAATCACATCCACAATCCAGCACAGCTCAATGAAAAAAATCAACTGAGTGTAGATTCCTGAAAAATCTGAGCCTCCCCACGCCACTGTGACACTGATACGCCAACCTAAATAGCCTGCCAAAAGAAGGAACAGACCAGCTAACACGACTCTGCGACTGCTCACACTTTCAGATGAAAGTTGAATCATCATCAACACTACGAATATCGCAGTGACAACTGAAATCCACAAAAAACTGTTCATATCTTGTTAAAGATCAACCATCTAAATCATGCGACTTGTGGAGTAGCTCTTGGTATTTTTATCAAGATTGGCTGATAAGTGCGTGACTGAATACACCATTCAATTGCTTTAAAAATACCCAAAAATCCAGCGCAGAACAAAACACCAAGCACTAAAACACTCAGCCAAAATTGGCCATCTGCTTCGTTCTCTGCTGCTTCTGCTTTTGTACGACGATGCTCTAACTCAATTCGTAAAGATTTGCTGTTGTTACAAACACGACCAATGACAAATTCGTCCTCTTTCGTGACAAAACTTCTTGCATTGCACTTTTGCTCCAGCTGGGTGACAGCATCATTCAACTCTTGATTTGTCTTTACTCGGGCTTCAGTATTGACACCAAAGTTATGTTCCGTATGGCTCACGACAAAGAATGCTAGGAAAAATCCCAGCAAAGCCAATCCATAACTAGTCATCTCAAATTTATTACGCTTCACGTATCACTCCGTTCAATTGCAACTACATGTCCCTATGCAGCAGAATGATCGTTGTTCGTAATATCAGTGGTATGTCGTATAAGTAACAGTTTGTGACAACTGAAATTTAGTCAATTTGTGAATTTTCAGTTTCTTTGATCCTAAAAGGGCGATCTTGATTCAACAAGCAAAAAAGTAAGCAAGGTCAACTTGTTCCTAGACAAAAATCTATGTTTTTTAACTAGATTAATTTTCATTTTTAATAATAAAATTAATCCCCGAAGAGGTGCGCCATGTCAGTCAGTCCATGTATGGGTTGCCCTCGTTTTCTTGTGGCACTGTCACTGCTATTGACTTGCTCACTTTCACTTGCATGTTCATGCAAAAAAGAAACCGTTGAAGATGTGGCCCATTTGGAGGGTTTTTCGCTCATCAAGATGCAAATTCGCACTCCTAGTATGATTGATCGCGTTGAAGAATTTTTCAACTTTTAGCAATCTTCAAGAAATTTAAGCATACAAATTCTTGATACTTTTAGAGGCTCATACCCCTACAACCGCATCACAGTCTTGACTGATAAGACTGATGATTGCTCGGTCAAGTTTAAATATGGGGACACTATCAATGTCATCTTTCACCGTGATGAATTTGGCAACACAAAATCAAATGCCATAGTGACTAGCTGTGACATCGTTTCGGACGAATTCACTTTCAAAGTAAAAGCAGAGAAACTTTCGCTAAAAATTTCCTTTAGGCCTGTAGATTCAGACTCATGGTTGAATCTTGGGAGAATTGATTCACGCACCTTCTTCGCAGACATACG
>JACCEC012234854.1_pt1 | contig 13874 bp, 13 predicted proteins | sample 7450121 | NCBI WGS metagenome assembly JACCEC01 (sample SAMN15323455, study PRJNA562643) | freshwater metagenome | isolation source: river surface water | place: USA:Blue River Watershed | collected 2017-08-18 | reverse complement strand
GGAGCGAACTCCCACGAGTGAATTGCGAGTCCGACCCCAAAAAATTCTTGTTGGGGGTGGTGGGAACAAAATCCGCACACTCCAAATAAAAAATTGCGCAGGGAGATTTCTCGAGCGCCAAAACGTAGCCATGATGCGAAATTTTCGCTAACAGCTCTATCTGGAGATATTAATGCGCTTCATCATGTAATTCACTTGGACCTTATTCATTAAACCGTTATAACAGTCAGAATCCTCCAACTCCACATTCCGAGCAGAATTTTTAACGATTTTTCTGAAACTGCTGTTCAATACATACGCTGTTCCGGTGGTGTAGACTTGCTGGAAGAATTTCAATTCGTTTCCGCTTTCGATGTTATTGCGTTTGTGATCCTCATAATATCTGTACACCTCGTATTCGCTTTCCGGTTTGACAAAGTATTTCTCCTCCGTTTCAACTTCTCCAGTCAATTTGTTAGTGCGATTTATCACACGCTTGTCAATAAAAGGTTCATCGAGCGAGAGAAGCTGTGCGCTTCCGTTCAAACCCTTGAATCTGTATTTGCTTTTGACTTTTCCGTCAACAACCCAGCTATAGAGCCAACTTTTCTTCTCCAGGCAATAAAATACATAGGAGTCTCCGATGTAATCCTCAAGCTCGTCTTCAAACGATCCGAAGACCTTGCTCCCATGCTCATAAATTTTGTGGGTTGCGTAGCGAGGGTCTTTTGCCTCTACTTCGGGCCAGTGGGGCACGATGACGTTTTCTTCGTCAACCCATTTCTTCCAGTTAAGGAAATCCCGATAGCGGAATTTTGAAGCATCCGTATCGGTGTAGAGCAGTTTACTTTTTCCAATACGAGAGTAACTGTTTTCATACATATAGCGCTTTGCGTAATCGTAAATAAGGACGCCAAGGTAAATTGGGCGCTGTTGTTGAGCGCAAATGCTTTCGGGATCAACTTCGTATGTCATGAAGAGCTTTCCGCCAATGGCGTTTACAAAGTTGATACTGGTCGCTTTCTCCTTGATCTTAACGTAGTCCGAAACGCTGTCCACATCAACCGTTTTCTCCGTATGGAGACCCTCGATCACTTTTCCGGACAATGAATTCATCAAAAGCTTGAGCGTTTCACGAAGAGCAGGGTTGTAACCATCCCGCCCCTTCAACCCGTCTTGTTTGTTTTTTGCCTGCATCATGTCCAACAAAAACCCGAACATCTCGCACGACTTTTTCTTCTCCGTAAAAACGAAGCCGCTTTTGATGACAACACTGCAGCCAAATTTGAGCAAAAGGCCGACCATGACATTTGAAATCAGATAGTTCTCCAAAACGCCGGTGTAATCCCAATCATTTTGCAACTCTGACTTTTTGGCGTAGATATTCGGGAGATCCATTCCACGAAGATTACTTTGGTCGATATCGCAATAGTAAAAACCCAGAACATCATCACCCTGGTAAGAATCCACTTCACGCAATGTTTTTCCGCATGGGTAATGGACATTGAGGACCGACATTACGAAAGGGTAAAGAGAACACACGTCGGTCGATGCGAGTCGTTCCGTAACTTCCTGGACTCCGTTGAACATTTCGACACGACCGGCGATTTTACTGCGCTGCATATCTGTGTATTGTTGGTAATTTAATTTCGGAAGTTGGAAATTGAGGCGTGACTTGTTGTCCTCGAAAACCTTGTAAATCAAACTTCCGATTGTTTTGATGTCGTGGAGTTTTGCGGCATATACTTTCGTCGCATCAATCTCTTCCAATGCTTTTTGATAGCGGCGGAAAAGCACAGCGGTGGCCAACACATCGTGTTCATTGTAATCTTGGAGCTCGTCATTTCCATGAATAAATTCGAGGAGTCTCCCTTCGTCATGAAGTGATTGGGCTTTCGCATGATCGAAAGATTTTTTTGCGCACGATTTTATTTTGAAAGAATCGCAGTTCGCTTTCAAACTTCCAACAAGGTGCTTCCTTATGTCAAAAAAGTTGTGGCGCCCGTCGATTTTGAAATTCAAAAGCTGAGAGCCATTGTAAAAAATTTCCCCAACGTTGAATGGGGTCTCCTGATGCTCCTGATTATACTTGAGGAAATCCTCAAGAAGTAAAAAATTGTCGAAATTTGTGTTGTTGAACCCGACAAGAATAAAAGTTTTATTTATTGAATTTTCTCTGAACCATTCGAGGAATTGCATGCCGCAATCGTAACCGAGAAAAGTGTGGCACTTTCCATATCTAAATGCAGATATGTCTTCATAACACCCACTCGCATCCAAAGAATCCAACCTATCCAATTGATCCCGAGACAATTTAAGGATTGATATGGAGTAGGGCTGCATGCAACTTGAAGCGTTGAAATCAATAACAGTCTCGTAGTCAAAAAATAGGTATTCATAGTTGCACGGCCGTCTCGTGTTATTCTGGTAGGACATTGTTTTGGGGGTGAATATGACTTTACCATTTCTGATAACGTTTCCGGAGATGCTGATTTTCAAATCTTTACAGAGCCGTAAACCGCCATCAACATAATCAATATGTTGATTTTCCGCATCATAAATAAGGGTGTGTTTGATTTTGACCCATTCGGGGATTTTATCATAAGGTAGTTTCTCATTACGTTCAATGGCGACCGAATTGGCAGTCAACATAGCCAAAGTGCGTGAATTCCCGTTATAAAGTGGGACAGTACCAATGTCTTCCTGCTGCAAATCCGCCACAACAAAGTCTCGCTCACGCTTTCCCATTTTCGCTTTTATGGTGTGTTTGCGTTCATCACATACAATGTCACGAAGCGAGTTCGTAAGTCTGAATGCATTTGAATACACCTCAATCGGAAGGCGTTCTGAAACAATAAGTTCTTGTAATTCATCAAAATTTCGCAAATCGGAAGGCTTTTTGCCGAACTGTGTTGCGGAATACCCGCAGGCATTGAGACACAATTCCGCACAAAGATTTTCTTTGCTTTCAATCATGCGTGTTTCGAACAACATGGCATCGCTCTTGCCGTACTGCCCATAACCACCAAGGGTTCTGATCGTGAACAGGTTGTAATCCGGGATATTGTCGTCGGTATTGATCGCATCACTTCCGTACTCACCCTTTGTAATTGCGTTGTATTCCTTACGGAAACTCTGCAATGTGTCAAATGCGTCAACGGAAAAAGTGCGCCAATAGATGATGTTACGCTCCGAATCTCTGAAAGCAATGGTCACGTAATTCGCATTACGATCGGTTTCGAGTTCACGGACAATTGCGTTGTACAAATCTTTGAAAGACATGTTATTTTCGTAACGGACCAATTCCTCTGTGTAGTTTATGGCGGAAAGTTTTTGAAGGACTTTTTTCTCGATGCGTCTGGGAACAATTTGTGCGGAGGCTTCACGTGCGGCGACGGCATCCTTAACAGCTTTTGCGACTTGGGCTTTTTTCTCCAATATTTTGTCGGCACGCTTCACAACTTCGTTTTGGATGGCTTCCTTGTATTTTTGCGAGCCAACCTTGAGTAAAGTTTTGGTTTCCTTGCCTTTGACGATTCTGCGGGGTACGAAATCGATTTGTTCGGCGACCTTTGAATATCTAACGATACCGCCAGCAGGGATTTTGAGGACTTGGAGAGCGTCAAGAAATTTGTTTGAGGACATGTTGGAGAGGGCTTTTTGACTTTGTATAAAGTAGGGGGGTATATTCTAACATCAGAAATTAATCTTTATGTTTGTTTTAGTAAAAATTATTAAAACAACCTTTTTCCTAAAGTTTCTGGATTTCAGGATTTCAAAGAAGAATGGCCAAAAACTCTGTTTTCGCAGTTTTCCACAAATACGCCCTTTTCCTCTTCTCGGGATCGTAGTGGGTTTTCATGTATTCGTTCATGTACGTGTTGTACGACTCCTTGTTCGCAGCACGCCACGTGTAGGTGTATTGTTTGGAAGCTTCGCTGTAATTTGGCATTTTGACCTTTATGAAATAACGCCCGATATTCTTTAATACAGTTTTTTGACAAAATCATTTCCCGACAGATATGTATACAACATGCCGGAAATACTCGACAAAAAACTTTACAGCGAAGTCCGAGCGGAAGCGGAGAAAGTCTACGCAAGACCGTCCGCCTACAAATCAGGTTGGATTGTGAAAACGTACAAAGATCGTGGGGGTAAATACGGGGACGACAAAAAGCCGAAAAATTTAGCCCGATGGTTCCGAGAAGAATGGGTTGATATCGGTAAAAAGGATTACCCGGTTTACAGGCCTACAAAACGGATTTCAAAGGAAACGCCGTTAACCGCATCAGAGATTGACCCGGTATTTGCGAAAAAACAGATCGCTCTGAAACAGAAGATCAAAGGAACGAAAAATCTCCCAAAATTTATTTGAAAACGACCTCATCCCAGTCGTTGTTGAAGATGCGTTTATATTTCATGTTCACCAACGCCCAATCATGAATTGTCGGGCAGTGTGCCATCAACCCCAAAAATTGGTCTTCCCTGAACTGGAACTGTTCCTCAAAGAATTTTTGGTTTTGGCTTTTGTTGGAATTCCATAACATGACGTTAGTGCAAATCTCACGCAACTTGAGCGGGGTCTGGTAATAGTTCTGGGTGAGGACGAAAATGCTCATCTTCAAGTGGCGCATTTTTATCACAAGACGTTCAAGAGCCTTTATGACCTGCGGCTGTTTTAAAACATGGCCGAAATCATCAATCAACAGCAGGGTGTATTCGTCCTGCTCTGCGCTGGCCTTGGCTTTTTCGTAAATTTCTTCCAAAACCTCAGGAGACAGTTCGTGATAAAGTGAACCTTCTGGAAGATGTCTCACGAATACGTTGTCCTGCGGGGAGATGGAGTGCAGAGAGATTTCTGGGATTACGACATACATGTTGTGGTGGGTTTTCTTCAGGCAGCCCTTGAGCATGCTGATCATCATGGATGTTTTTCCGGAACCCATCCCACCGACCAGCAAAGTGAAGTTTGGTCTTGAAAAGCATGTCGCCACTGCGGGACCACTGATTTCCTCTGTCAATTTTTCATCAATGGGTTCGTCACAGGTCATCCTGCAACGCCCCAATTTCGGTTTCACTCTTGATTTGATCACTTCCATGGTGTATAAATGGAGGTGATATTTTAGTAGGGGACGACGTCCCCTCACGCTCCCCATTAAAGAGGGAGATTCGGAAAGAACCGTTGGTTCTTTGCTTTATTGCGCTAAAGCGGCTTTTGCTGCGTCTCTTTTGCGCTGCGTGTAGGCTCGCATGTATGCGTTCCAGTAGTCACGGTTTTTGATTTGCCAAGCCCGCATTGACTCTGCATGTGATCTCCCGGCGATATTTTTATTGACGCACTCGGTGTTTTCAATAAAGTAACGTTCTCTCGCAAGTAACTGGGATTTTTCCGTGCAAGGACATTCCTCGAGGATTTCGATGAAGTAATCCCCACCTTCAAGAACTTTCGCCGAAGTGCAGCACCCATAGACTTTATGACGGAAGTTGTGGACATGAAGAGCCAATCGTTGGCTGAGGTATTTTACGGAAGTCGATCCGATGTACTTCAGTCCGCTTTTGCGGCAGACGATTTGGTAAACTTTTCCTCTTTGGTAATCCGGCATGTTATCGTTTTTTGTATATAACACTCAATAGATTTTTCTTTAAGTCACTTTTTTGGTTAAAGACTGCAGGGGGCAACGCCCCCTCGCACACCCCCTAAAAGGGAAGTTCGGAAGAAACCGCCGGTTTCTTGCTTTAAAGACTTATTTCCTCGGAGGATTTTTGTCGGTGGACTTGCATGGATGCCTCCGCTTCACGTTCTTCAAGCTCTGCGTTTCTTTCAATACGTAAACATCCCAGTTCAAAACGTGTGCATCTTGATTTCATGCACGCCCGAATCGCTAAAGTGACGACACCCACAGCGATCCCCGCAATGCTCAGGTAAAAACCTTCCGAGTAATCCATGGTATAGTTAATTCAGAGAAATTTGAATCTTTGCACTGGAGGCGCAGGCTTTGGGGTTGGCGCAGGTTGTGGGGCGGGCTCTTCTTTCTTTGCAGCCGCTTTGGATTTTTTGGCTTTAAGGATCACGATTTGTTTGGGTTGTTCAAGATCAACGTCGCTCATGTCGTCGTCGGTATTATCTTCAGGATCGGGCATACTGATGACCTGCACCTGCTGTGCCCGTTTCGGTGGGGCTTCTTTTTTAACTTTTTTCTTGACTTCTTCCTGCATGGCGACTTTCTTTCGGAGTTCCGCCAATTCTGTTTCCATTTGCAGTTTTTTAAGGGCTTTCGCTTCAACTTCCTGAACAAGTTTGTCCTTGTTTGCCGCACGGCTTTTCGCAATGCGATCTGCGTTGACTTTCTTCATACGCTCGGATAGCTGGGCACGATATTCTGGAGTGAAGTTTGGCTTCTTGCGCTCCTTGAGAATCGGCTCATCAATGGGAGCGGCAGGCTGCTGGTGTTGCACCAGGCTCGGGCTTGTCCCGAGACCAGCCCTTGGTTCTTCTTGTTGGGTTTCCATCATGGGAGTAGGTTGTATATTCCTATGACGACATAAAAAAATCTCCTAAAATTATTACTTCCCCCGCAGGGGGCATCGCCCCCTCGCACACCCCCAAAGAAAGGAAGTTCGGAAGAAACCTACGGTTTCTTGCTCCATAACCTATTTAAAAGGGAAACATTCTCCTCAAGGGTCGTTATCTTTTCATCCGGATACGACCACAAAAGCACCGCACTGAACAGTGATGCGGACGGAGTCAGAGATTCGATCAGTTTTTTCTCCGTTTTGTTGGCTAAATGGCGAGCGAGGTAATTTTTTCGCAAAATCGGATTTTTGTGGTCAATGTATGTTCCCATGACCGGGTTGTGTAGTCCGAAATGAATTCTTTTCCCATCGTCCATGAGAGCGACGTAACGCTTCCCCTGAACATTTGACGGTCTGATATCCTTGATTTGCGGCATTTTCCCTATATGAATACAGGAAGATCTTTTATGTTTGCAACTTCATGACGTTTCAGAAGCGTACTTCCTTCCGGAGCATCAAGTTCCACCGTGTTTTGTTTCGGAGCGAACATGCTGAAGACATCGCCAGTCGTTCTGTAATTTTGGACATTCGGCAATGCTTTTTGATTCGGGGAATACGCAGGGTTGTAATTGAGAACCCTATCCGATCCGGAAGCGATTGCGTTAGTGAGCTGCCCACCCAATGAATGCCCCGCAAGAACAACTTGGGCATCGGGATGTTTTGCCTTTGCTTTTAATAACGCAGATTTTTCGGTATCGTAACGTTTTGTCTGCTTTGTGGCTCCCAACCCGAGCAAAAGATCTTGCGGAAGATCCCGTTCTCGTCCTTTCTGGCTCAGTATGTCTGTCCCATTACTGATATAAAGGAGTTTATTTGCAATTGGGTTGTATGCGGTCAGGTACGTCTGGCCGTCACTTATTTCGGAATCGAGGCGATACCCGAAACGTTTAAGTGCTTTAGCCTGTTTCTTTTCGTTACGCAAATATCCTATTTTCAGGGCTTTCCCTAAAGTAAGGGGGCGGTTTTTCACAAGGCCGGCGGAGCCAAGGCCCGCCTTAGGTGGTTTCATGCGCTCCATCTGGTTTTCTTATCTCAGCTGTTCTATATATTGCAATGGATAAAAAAGCCGATCCGAAGAAAAAGCGACAACCTCGCCCTGCGAAAAAGGGGGCGGAGGAATGTCAGTGCCAAAACGTTCAAGCCGCTGTTGCAAAAGCACTCGCCGCCGCAAAGCCAAAAAGACGTCAACCACGGAGACAACCGCCAAAGGCACCGAAGCAAGCCGCCCCAGTCATGCTTCCCTTGCCTCGACGTGTGATTGAAGTTCCAACATACATACCCATACCGGAAGAATCTCGTGTCGTGAGGCAGACACGTGTGGAGACACAACGTGCGCCAACACAACGTGCCAAAACACAAACACTCGCCACGCAAACAGACATGGATGCGGTGGAGGATGTTATTGTCGCTCCGTCCACCGTCCCACCCCCTGCGGAACAGCCAAGCCTATTGAGTAGAATAAATCGTGCAGTTGAAAGATTTGTCGAGCCTACTGGCCCAGCCGCACCGATCCAGCCACCTGCAAGGATAATGAGAGCACCACGCAGACCAATATCATTGGCAGAATCTTTACGACAAAAAGAAGCGCAACCATGGAGCGCAGAGGAAGCTGTTGGATTGGTTTCCGATGTTGCAGGAAATCTCGCAGGATCCATAGCCGCACCAATCCTCATACCGAAAGCGGGGAGACAACCTGAAATGAGTATGGAAAAAATGACCAATATCAATTTCCCGTTCCTGGATGATGATCAGGGCGAAGATATTGCGGAGCAGTTTTACCGAAACAAACAACAAAAGAAAGGTTTGGAGCAGATGAAGAAACGCACGGCAGAAACCGCAGATCAAAAAGAATTGTTGGGTCGTGTGGAAAAATCGAAACAAATGTCACTTATGGAAAAGGGTTTGGGTGAAATGCGAGATAAAGCAAAAACAAAAAAGGCGACCCGTGAGATCGCAGGATCAATGTTTGACGAGATGGTTGGGGAAATTGCTGCCGAAGCCATTGGAGAAGCGAATGCCGGAAAACAGAGATATGGGGAGACACGTGAAATTCTTGGCGAAAAGCTCGCTCCAGTCATGATGCGGAGAAAAAATGAGCCGACAGAAGTGGCTTCCGGAATACTTGAGGATGTCCTTGATGACGTTGTTACTTCGTCGGAGGTGAGGAAAGCGCAAGACCAAGAACGTCGATCTCAATTCCGGGGAATACTCGGTGACGTTATGGAAGCGGTAGACAAAAAAAAAAGTTTGGTGAGGAATAAACTTGTTGGGGATCTTGCAGAGGACATTGAACAGATGACAGAGAAAATTAAGGAACAACCAGCCGCATCCATGGAAGAGGCAGAGGAAGATGCCGCCGCTGTTAGAAAGGTTGAAATCGATCAAATCAAAGCCGAACGACAGCCGAAAATCAATGAAACTCTCGATAAATTCAATGCTCGCATAAACCAGAAAACACCGCAAAAGCATTTGCTACGATTCTACAATGCACAGAACAAAACAGATTTCACTTCTCTCCCACCATCCGCAAATGTGGAGGCCTTAAGAGATGAATTTGCGGCTGCGTATACAGATGCCATGTTAGACCCTGAAAAAAAAAGTCCACGCTACGATATCGGTCAGTGGATACAAAATTACACTGGAAAAGCTTCAAGGCAAAAGGAAAGGGAAAAGAATACTTACCGAGAATCTCCACGTGCTCCTCCGGTCGCCGTTTTGCGTCGTGAGGAGCCTGCGCAAACAATGATCCCGATCGTTGCACAACAAGACACAAGGGCTGGCGGAGCAAGCCCCGCCTTTGGGGAAGTGATTGGCGAAACGGTTGACGAAAATGTGGGAGTGGAGGACACAAGGGCTGGCGGAGTAAGCCCCGCCTTTGGAGCAGAGGACGAAGCATAAAATCCCCTGTTATTTTATACCATGGAGGAAATCCAGGAACTCGACCTATCGACGATGACGCCATCTGAAGGCGAGCCCTTCAGCATGGTCATTCACAAGGCGGGCCTTGGCTTCGCCGGCCTTAGGGATTTGGATCCACGATTGCAAAACGTAAATGAACTGGAAAAACGACGTTTCCTGTACCGCAAATACAAACGTGATTGGATCTCCAGGCACCCGGAAGCCTACAAAGAGGCCAACCAACTGTACTGCCGCAGATACTATGCGAAAAACCGTGATAAGGTTCGTGAACAGGCCCGGAAACATTACTGGGGAAAGCAGGCGAGAAAACTTGACGACGCCATCGCTCTCTTAAAAATCGAAATGGAGGTCCTCAGCGACCCTAATTAATTTAGGTTTAGACAGTATAGTTTAGGAGTTTAGGAAACATGCAAGGGCGTTCACTGCAAGACATTTTAGATTTTCGCCCGGTGCCGCCGAAAGGAAGGGAGAATCATTTTTTGTGGTGCAAGGAGCTCACCGGGTACCTAAACGATGCGTATCAGGTCTATTTAGCGGGCTGCTCCAATCACAATATGACGAGTGAAGAGAGAACGTACTGGGGTTTTGCACTGAACCTCATAGCGGAGATAACCGCCAACCGTGCGGAATTTATCAGGCAGTGTGCCATGGTCGACGATTTGCCCGAATCAAAAAACAATTTATGAAAAAAGTGACTTAAAGAATAAATCTTTGAGTGTTATATACAAAAAACGATAACAATGGACAAAACAAAGGAAGAAGGTACTTGCGAGGCAGCTTTAGGCCGCTATTATAGCGACATTTTCGATCTTCGCCCGACTCCTCCGAAAGGTAGGGAAAATCATTTTTTGTGGGGAAAGGAGGTCACTGCGCTCCTGAATGATTTGTACCAGATCCATTTGTCGTATCGGGATAAGTTTACAGTTGATCTTTTATCCTGCCAAATACGCCAATCAAATTACGCATATAATCGCATAGCGGAGATAACATTAGCCCGTAAGGAGTTTATCAAGAAGTGCGAGGAAGCGGACTACATACCCCCAACTGATGATTGATTTTCATGTCTTTATGTTACTTTGAAAATAACATAAATTTCTCAACGTATTTCAATTAGATAACATGGCCGACATCAACGGAACCGGAAACGATGGGTACGCCCCAATCTATGGCGAGGATGGAACAAATGGATTCTTTGATGTTCTTACTGTCCAAAGCGATGCGTACTTTTTGTTCGCAAATGTGGCTTCGCCTGAGATCGCAACTCTGGAGGGGATCAACACAACCCAGACTATCCAACAGCAAATCGACAACATAAATTCCGCTCTTTCGGGCACAGATATATGGGGAACTTTTTGGTGTGACCAGACAATCACAAACCCCACAGCAAATGTCATCAGAACCGCTTTTTTGAACCATTCCGATCCATCTGGATCAGGCGTGTCACTGGCGGATTTGTCAGGCGGAAATTACTACAGCGTGCAGGTGACATCCTTGGGTGTCTATTCCATAACGTTTTCTGTGCAGACCTATTCCACATCCTCCAGTAAGGATGACATTGAATTCTGGATGCAAAAAAATGGAGCGGACATCCCGTCAACAGCTTCAATCCAGAGTTTACCGTCCAACAACACGTATGCGATCCTCACTTTCAACACGATCCTGGAGTTAGGCGCAGGTGACAAAGTTTCGGTCATGTGGGCCTCCTCATCCACGAGCATGCAGGTTGCGACCGTTGCGGCGAAAACAAGTCCATACGCCGCTCCAGAATCCCCTGCAATCGTCCTCACTGTTCAAAAAGTTGAAAATCAGGGGCCACAAGGCGCACCAGGCACAAATGGAACAAATGGCGCACAAGGCCCAATAGGACCGCAAGGTCCACAGGGTCCGCAAGGTCCACAAGGTCCACAAGGTCCAAAAGGAGATCCCGGTGAAGTGACAACTGCAGCCATGACAGAGGCGATTTTGGCAGAAGCCGCAATCACACTTGGGTCCGCAACTGCATATACGGATGCGTCGATCTTGACCCTTACGACAACTGTGATTGACCCACTTGCAACAGCAGTTGGTGTAAATTCCGAAGCGATCACTGAGCTGGAAGGTGCTGTAACAACTCTTGAGGATAACACGAAATTCATCACGAGCGATATTTCCCATACGTATGTGGACAGCCATCTTGACGTTGGAGATCCGCTGTCGCCAAACATTGAAATAAATATTTCATCGTTGACCCCATTGATTACGACTTCAAAAGGCGGTCTCGATATTGAAAGTACTGGGACAGGGGCATACATTGCATTGACTGCGGAGGATGTGACTTTGAATTCTACAGGGAGCGCAGGCCTGAATTTGAATGCAGCGGGTCAGACAATTCAATTGGACGCCGCAAACACAAATATCTTTGGAGCCATGGCCGTGAGTGGAACTGCGCAATTAAATGGTGGGAACACGAACGTTTCGGGGAACTTGAATGTTGGGAATATCAAATCGGCTTCGACCCTGAACATAACCAGCCCGTCGACCACGATAATGTCTGCAGGCGGTTTAGGGAGTGTTTCGCTTGGCGGGTTTACGGATACCGTGTACGTGCAGGGATGGCCGTTTGCGTCGTATTTTTCGCAGTGGCCCTAAAATCTTACCGTAATGTATAGCAAACATGAGCTTTACATTACCTTGGGCATACAACAAATTCCAGTCCAGTTGGATCAATAACGGGACTGCCGTGAGCGGAACCTACAGCTCACTTTCTTTCCGGAACGATGGAAACGCCCAGCTGTCAAATGCCACAATTATTGGAAAGGCATCCATAAATAAGGCCGTCAGCGCAACGTATGACCTGGATGTTGCCGGAACAATCAACGCTGGAGACGTTTTGATAAATGGGAATCCAATCTCTGGAGGCGGAGGAGATGTTTATCTTGCGAATGACAATGTGTTTACCGGTAACCTGAATACATTCAACGCAAATGTTTCCGTCGGGAATCTGGTTGTTGGTGGCGTGGCGAACATTGCGGCGCTTTCTGTTTCTGGAACCATGGATGCGAATACGATTTCGGTCCAAAACTTTACGTTCACAAACGTGTCTTCCGCCATCACAGTGTCAAATGCGAATTTCGATAACCCGTTCCCAGCCGCCGGAACAACGTTGAAATACAACGGCGCTGGGTCTTACACGGGGATAGTGGACTGGACGTTTTCCGGAACAACGACATATTCCGTTTACCAAAATTACGGAGGCGGTTCTTTTTATACCACAACCCGGCCTTATCCGACCTACCTCGCTCTGCAAACAAAAGTCAATTCATGTACAGCCACCGGCCAGTCTGCGAATTTTACGTTAGGAAAAGGTGCATACGTGGTGAAGTTCTGGTTGCAGACACAGGAGGCCTTAACAAATGGCCGGCAGTCATTTCAGATTTACAACTCCAGCAATGTATTGTTGGCGGGGCTGACGGGATTGAATCCTGCGGCTGCGTATCCGTTATTTGTCCAGTATGATTTCGCCCTGAATCTTTCCTCCCCAACCACTGTGTATATCAAATTCCAACAGGCGACCACAACTGCGCAGGAGTATGTTCTCCTAACGGGCATAACAATCCAACAGACCGGAGCCATGGTGATTACGGATAATGTGGGGACGTCGGTCATTGGCGGGAGCCAGTCAATCATGCAGCAATTGTACGTGCAAAATAAATTGAGTGTGATATCTGGGGGTGCGAGTATCACGGGAGGTTTAAATTCGGGAACAACTACGGGAACAAATAATCTTTCCATCAATTCGTCGTTCGCAACTACGGGAACGAATAACAACAGCATCGCAATCGGCGCCGGCACTTTACAGAGTGGCACGAGTATTCAGAAAACCGTTGCGATTGGCGTGTCAGCCGCCCCATTCAATCTACTGACAAACACGGATAACGTATTGGTCGGGTACGGAATCCGAACAGAAGGAAGAACTGCAAACACAAATGACAGTTACAGCGTATTGGTTGGGAGCAGCATAATGACCAGGTCAAATGTGGGGTACAATTCCGTGATCGGATATCAAGCTGGTGGAACATCAGGTGGAATCGGTGGTGGGTACAACAGCGGAATCGGTGCACAGAGTCATATGGCATACAACGGGTTCGGAGATTACAAACAGAATTACAATTCGTGGGTGGGATACCAGGCCCTCTACAACAACCGTTATAATTATAATACGGGCATGGGAGCATTTGCATTGAAGGCGTTGTATGGAGGAAATGCACCCGGTGGACCGGCATCAGAATACAACACTGCTCTTGGATACCAGGCTGGATATACACGAACGGATTTGAATCAATGCACATTTTTGGGGGCGAACAGCGACGGCGCAGTAAATTATCTGACGAAATCAACTGCGATAGGATACGGCGCCATTGTGG
>JACCEC011817671.1_pt1 | contig 13874 bp, 11 predicted proteins | sample 7450121 | NCBI WGS metagenome assembly JACCEC01 (sample SAMN15323455, study PRJNA562643) | freshwater metagenome | isolation source: river surface water | place: USA:Blue River Watershed | collected 2017-08-18 | reverse complement strand
GACAGACCATCGAGATCCTGAACACCGATGCCGAGGGACGACTCATCCTATGCGATGCACTGACCTATGTAGAGCGCTTCAAACCCGCCTGCGTCGTGGATATCGCCACCCTGACGGGCGCCTGCGTGACTGCGCTCGGCCATCACAACACCGGGCTGTTCACACGCCACGACAGCACCCATGATGCGCTGGCCAATGAATTGCTCGCTGCCGGCAAAGCTTCCAATGACACCGCATGGCGCATGCCCATCGAGGAAGCCTATCAGGAGCAACTCAAGTCTAACTTTGCCGATATCGCCAATATTGGCGGCCCGCCCGGCGGCAGCATTACCGCAGCCTGCTTCCTGGAGCGATTCACGCGCAAATATTCATGGGCTCATCTAGATATCGCTGGCACCGCTTGGAAGAGTGGTGCTGCCAAAGGCGCCACAGGCAGACCAGTGCCCTTGCTGACCACGTTCCTGCTGGAACGCGCGAAAAGCTAAGCGTTAATCTGCCATCTAATAAAACGGGAGCCGCTTGGTTCCCGTTTTTTATTGCCGTAAAGAATTTCTCCTTGGACGAATGCGCCAATTTTTGCAAAAAAGAATGAACTGAATCACCTCTATCTCCACATAGTTTGAAAAATGATTGGAATACCAAATATTTGGTGTTTTTTACCAACAAAATATGGGAAAACAAAGCAAATGAGCAAAGTGAATTCTCAAACTCTGATTTCAGGTAAAGATCTGCAATTGCCCGAACTACCTGAATTATCCGAATCTTCCGGCTTGCAATCCAAACGACCCGCCTCGGATTCGCTACCGAAGATAACTCACGCTAAATCCAAGCATGGAGGAGAAAACATCCTGAAACGAAGTGTTGATCTACTTCGAAAAATATCTATCGGAAAGAATCGTGCACATGTCAGTATGGAATTGGATAAAAAAATCGGCACCAAGCCAAATGAAGAATCATCGACAGGCCATATAAAGACAAGGACTCAGAAAAAAGTATCGTTTCTAAAATCCGGTCACAACAACCTGCCTGCCGTAAAGAGTGAACGAGCTCCTGTTAGTGAAAATAAAGAAAAAAAGGGAGACGAACTCAAGGTAACGTTTCTGACAAATGGATTGATAAAAGTCGCCAGAGATAAAAGCAATGATATTGGCAATAATAAAAAGAAGGAATTAGAAATAGCCGTCCGTCAGTTATTTAATGGTCGCGGTGAGGAGCTTAACGAAGCGACCTTAAAAGAACTGAGAGGCGACGCAAGTGCACTCCTCAAAATCCCTGAGGTAAAGTACTTATCAATTACTTTGAAAGAAAAAATTGATGAAGCGCTTTCAAAAAAAGCAGAGGCTGCCTCCAAAGCTTTAGTGAATACTGAAAAAAATACCCTCGGCAGCTTCACACCTTCTGCAAAAGCAGAAATACTGCGGGGGCCTCAGTCCAAGCTATCAGCGTCCGATATAAAACTTATCGACGAAATCGCCAAAAGCAAGGACCTCGATGAGATAACCGCCGCGCTTGAACGTATGGAAGTTTCAAGTCAAAATATCCCCAACAAGCTCACCCCTGACCTACCGCTTTCTGAGTTGATGAAAGCTGAGAAAATCGCCATGCCAGCCCCCGACGGCCCCATACTTTCTGCAAAAACAGAAAGGCTGCGGGAGCCGCAGTCCAAGCCGTCATCGCCCGATATGGCACTCGACGAGTTTATGGCCGCACTCGACAAAAGCAATAACATCGATGAGATAAGCACCGCGGTTGACCGTAGCTTGGGAGATTTAAGTCAAAATATTCCCAACCGGCCTACCAGTGCCGCACCGCCTTCCGCAGATGATGAACTGGAATGGGCGTTAAAAGAATTGAGCGACGAATTGAAAAGAACATAAAAGCACCGGTTCTGCGAGTACCTGCGCCATCTTGGCTAAAATGCGGCCTGCACCCACTCATCAGGTCCATCAATGAAACTCGCCACATGGAATGTCAATTCCCTCAAAGTACGCCTGCCGCAAGTGCTGCAATGGCTGGAATCCTCGCTGGTGGACGTGCTCTGCCTGCAAGAAACCAAACTCACTAACGACAAATTCCCGGTCGCGGAAATCGAAGCTGCCGGGTATCAGGTGGTCTTCACAGGACAAAAAACTTATAACGGCGTTGCCATCCTCTCCCGCCATCCGATCACGGAGGTGGTCAAGAATAATCCCCTGTTTCCGGACGAGCAGCAGCGCATCATCAGCGCCACCATCGACGGTATGCGTATTGTTTGTGCCTATGTGCCGAACGGGCAAGCGGTGGGATCAGACAAATATGACTACAAGCTGCGCTGGCTGGAAGCGCTCATTCAGTGGCTGGAAGCCGAGCTTCAACAATTTCCATCGCTCGCCGTTTTAGGTGACTACAACATCGCACCCGCCGATGCGGATGTCCACGACCCCGCTGCATGGCAAGATCAAGTGTTGGTGTCGGCGCCCGAGCGGGCAGCGTTTGAACGTTTATGTGCCCTGCCACTGGCAGACGCGTTTCGATTGTTTCCGCAAGCAGAAAAGCTCTACAGCTGGTGGGATTATCGGCAGATGGCGTTCCGTCGCAACCGTGGGCTGCGCATCGATCATATTTTGCTCTCGCCGGCGCTAGCCCAGCGCTGTACTGCCTGCGAAATCGACAAATTACCCAGAAAATGGGAACAACCGTCAGATCACACGCCGGTCATTGCGACATTGCAGTGACCGTATCCACAACCGAGCGTAGTTAAATCTGTCTTCAGCGGTTGGTGACCTTGACGTAGACGGGCACCATCGTTTGCGGAATCAGCGTGCCAGCGTGTTCTGCATTGCGATTCATGTCCCGCGTAAAATCCAGTGCCAGCATAAGCGCGAGCATTTGCTCATGCTCTTCCGGAAGCAAGCTCCAAAATTCGAGCGACATTTGCTTGTCAAAAGGATTGAGGTAGCGTTTTTCCTTGCGTAATTCGAAATGGAGATGAGGGCCGGTAGAAAAACCGGTCGAGCCGACATACGCAATTTCTTCACCTCGCAGCACCTTTCTACCGGGCACTATGTCAGGTGAAAAAGCAGACAGGTGAGCATAGTAGGTTTCGTAGCCTCGCCCATGATTGAGAATCACCAGATTGCCATAGCCACCCATGGGACTAGCAAACACAACCTCGGCATCAGCAACTGCATGTACGGGCGTACCCGCCGGAGCAACAAAATCAATGCCGATGTGCTGCCCTCGGTAACTGAAGCTGCGAATCGCAAATCGAGGCTTTTTCTTGCCGCGGGCATACGTAGGCACTTTACGATGAACCGTAGTCACGCTGTCACCCACTCCCCGTGAAATGTTCACATGGCGTGTCGGTGAATACCAAAGCATACGCGCGTAATCTGTGCCACTGTTTGTACTGAAAAAAGCACCTCGCTGATCAGCCCGCTCAAACCATATAACGCGGTCCTTCACAAACCCCTTGGCGGTATCGATCAGTTCTACCGCCAGTATTTTCTCCAGCTCTCGGTCAGGCACTTTTTCCAAAACGACGCGCAACTGATAATGTGCGGCCGAACCCCACCCGGATATCATCCGGCGTACCAGCAAACCAAGCTCCCAACGCAAATGCAGTGGAATCTTCGCAAGATACTCGGTGGAGAGGGTCTCGATATCTGCCGCGGGTAAATTGAATTCACTCACTGCCTCCGACAGCATCGGTAATTCAAGGCGGCGTATTGTCGGTTTTTCTTCGCTTGCAGCTTTGGACATGAACAAGGCGATAGGCTGATCTGCTGTCGATGCGCGGCTGAGCACTGCCAGTGAATTCACATCGCCTTTGGGCGCCACCGCTGATGCGTAGTGCAAGCACTCCTTGCCACGGACCTGCGGCTCCAGAGGATTGGCATCGAGAAGAAAATGCTGCAGCTCCTGCTCTTCAATACCGAGCTGCCAAGTCAGCAGGCGCTTTTGCTCCGTGGTCAGGCAACCTTGTTCAAGGTTGGTATCAATGACCCTCGACTGATCCGCAGCTTCCGGCGAATTCAGACGGATGACAACCGGGCCACGTGCCGAATGCCGCTGCTTGACAGACTTGGACGGCGACTTGGACATCGACTTGGCCGGCACCTTGCCCGCGAGCGCAGACGGCGTTGGCAGTGCCGCAGTGATTGCAAAAAATGCAAGAATCAGAATTCTCATCAAAAGCTGTCCAAATGTATCTGGGTACCACCGTTCATCGGTCTAACAGGCCAAATGTTGAATAAGGCGCGGTTCGCGCAACGTGCGCTTCTGACGGGATGTCCAGTGCCGGAGGACGCACTGTCCGGATACAGTGTTTGCCACAACGGTCAGATCGTTATGTTCTATAAAAGCACTGTATTATGCGAAAATAATAAGACGCGAATTCTATGGGGTTATTTGATGTTACTTGAATAATTTTCAAATAACCAATACCGCTTTAATAACAGTCTTGATATTAACACAAGATTCTCAAAAATCCACATGCAAAATCAAGAAGTTCCGCAACGTCGCTTAAGTACTTTCGATCTTATTTGCCTGGTATTCGGGACCGTCGTCGGTGCCGGTATTTTCAAAGCACCATCTATTGTTGCAGCGCAGTCAGGCAGCGGCGTTGAATTTCTTCTGGCATGGCTGATCGGCGGATTGATCTCGGTTGCAGGGGCACTTTGCTACGCAGAGTTGTCCACGTCTTACCCAAGCGCTGGCGGTGAATATCATTTTCTGAGCCGCAGTTTTGGTAAAAACCTGGCCTTCTTTTATGTATGGGCTCGCGCCACCGTGATTGTGACCGGCTCAATGGCCATTTTAGCAATTACATTGGGTGATTACATGGCGGCGATATGGCCGCTGGGTCCCTATTCAAATTTCATCTGGGCCGTAGGCGTCATAGTGACACTCAGTCTGGTGAATTTGATTGGCATACACCAAAGTACCTTCACCCAAAATACTTTCACGGTGCTGGAATTCCTTGGCATCCTCGCGGTCATCGTTGCAGGTTTTTATGCTGGCCGAGATACACCTGCGTTGGATTTGCTGACACAGAAAACAGGTGACACTAATTACGGGCTGGCGATGGTCTTCGTTTTGCTGACCTTTGGTGGCTGGAATGAAGTGGCTTATGCATCGGCCGAAGCACGTGACGAGAAACGGGGCATCTGGCGTGCGTTGTCACTGGGCCTGGGTGCAGTCACGATCATGTACCTGCTTGCCAATGTGGCCTATTTGAAAGCACTGGGCTTGAACGGTATTGCCAATTCACCTGCTGCCGCCTACGACGTTTTTATTCTGGCCTTCGGCAAAGGCTCGGCGATGGTATTTGGCATGATCGTGATTTTCTCGTGCCTGAATTCCATTAATGCGACCATTATTTTCGGTGCACGCAGCAACTATGCGATGGGTAATGACTATCGCGTATTTTCCTGGCTGGGCAAGTGGCACTCGTCGGGCAATCCACGTAACAGCATCATTTTACAAGCGGGCGTTGCCTGCGGCCTGATTTTGTTTGCCGCCATGACGAGCCAGGGTTTCAAAGCCCTAGTCGAGTTTACTGCGCCGGTTTTCTGGTTTTTTGTGCTGCTGGTCGGCATATCACTGATCTTGCAACGAGTTCGGGATCCTGATGCAAACCGCCCGTTCAAAGTACCGTTTTATCCGGTACTACCGCTCGTTTTCATCGGGTCGACTGCCTGGTTGTTATGGTCTAGCCTCGTCTACACGGGTGCCGGTGCATGGATCAGCTTGGTGGTGCTGCTGTCGGGGTGCATACCACTGCTACTTAATCGCCGACATACGCTCACCCCGATATCAGAGTCAGTTACCTGAGAAATAACGGACTAATAATCGATATCACTTCTTTCTCACGTCATTAACAACGGATATTGTATGAACAGGTTTTCACCTGCACTGGTTTGTTTGTCGGTACTGCTTTTTTCGGCTCAGTTATTTTCCGCCGATACGACGACACCGGCCGCCTCCTCTACGCCGACAGCAGCCCAAGCACTCGCGGCTCGCACTGCAAAAATCGAATGCCCGACGTTTCAGAAAATCGCCACAGACTATCAGACGAAATTTCTGGCACCCATGCAGGCGTGGTCGAGCCAACAACTAAGCAAACTTGGCACAAAAAAACTGACCTATGTGTTTTCCGGCGCAGATATTATTACGCCCCTTGCCCTCTTCAATACTGCCGACCACTTCACGCTGATCGCTGATCAAACTCCCGAATACACACTGCCACAGGATATTTCGGGCGCACAAATCGCCAAGGAATGCCAGACGCAGACTTATTTCGCGCGCTACGGCTATTTCAGGACGAATGATCTTGAAGGGAAAGACTCCGTCAAACCCAGATTCGTCAAAATGCTGGCCTACAGTATTTTGATGAGTGGTGGCAGCATCGTAAAAATGGACTATCTGAGCATTGCACCGAATGGCAAACTCGAAGTCCGCGATAATCCATCTACAGTCAAACCGGATGGACTCCGTTTTCATGTCACCACTGCCGACAAGCGTGCCGTTCTGGTAGATTACCTGCGCATGAATCTCTCCAATAGCGGATTGAATACCGAACCCAGACTGCAGCAGTTTTTGGCCAGCCACACCAGTGACACCATCTTCATCAAATCCGCTTCCCATCTTCTGCAAAAAAACTATTTCTCGATACTGGCAGCACTGATCACTGACCATGCACACAGCGTCGTTCAGGATGAGACCGGGCTTGATATTGAGGTGTTCAGCAAGCACTATCAGATCGACAGCTACGGCAAATTCCTGCGCCCGCATCCACTCTGGCATGACAGTCCGTCGGGGGTTCGGCTACGTGATTTTTTAAGCGCAAAGAATACCTTGCAGCCCCTGCCGTTCACCATCGGCTACGAAAAAACCAGTGGATCGGTACTTCTGGTAGGGACGCGCTTGCCGAACAAAGCTCAAACCAATTAGAGAACGCCTTTTATTTTTGCCCCCGGTCTTGGTGACCTTTGCAAAATTCAGGCTCATTTGCCAGCATCGGACGCTGCACGTTTTCAAGCGACTGCGCTCCCTTGCAGCGCTAGTTTGGTTAAGAACTGAATAAATAAAATCCTTGCGATCTCTGCAGGGAGTAAGATGGTTGTCAGGATCATTGGAGACAAGTTAATGCAACGACCCGCGTACCGGCAGGTAGTCACCATTCATGATCAATTGAATGCAGCGCGCCACTCCCGAGGCTGCGTCACCATTGTTGACGATGATGATGCAATCAGGGAAGCACTCGTCTCGCTTTTGCATTTGGAAGGCTATGCCACCGAGACCCATTCGAGCGCTACGAGTTATCTGGAAAAACTAGAACAGGCTGCTCCCGAATTTCCGGGGCCGCATTGCCTGCTTCTCGATGTCAAAATGCCCGGCCTCACGGGCCTGGAGTTGCAACGTCGCTTGATAGAGTTATCCGAGTCCACCCCCATCATCTTCATGAGTGGCGGTTCAGGTGCAACGGAAGCGGTGCAAGCCTTCAAGAACGGCGCGAGCGATTTTCTCGTGAAACCATTTGATGAGCAGACGCTGCTCGATGCGGTTGGCGAGGCCTTGCAAAAAGTACGACGCCGAGAAGAATCTCAGTCGCTCAAGGACAACGCCGCCATTCGAATCGCCCGCTTGTCGGCGCGTGAGCTGGAGATTGCCAAAATGGTATCGTCCGGAGCGCTGAATCGCGATATCAGCGAACAGCTTGGTATTGCCGTGCGTACAGTGAAACTGCACCGCATGCACATGATGCGCAAGCTTCAGGTCAGCAACGTCATCGAGCTCGCCCGAATGATGGATGGCCTCACCTGACACCCCGGTCGGGCAGACCAGCATGCCCATTTTTGGTGCTCATTGCCCCTAGGTACAGTAGCAAAGCGGGCGGGATGGCGCTATCGTTAGTTTCCTCGAGGCAAGTCTTGTGCAGATTTTGCCCACCTTTGCAGGAAACATGCCATTTTGGAAATGATAGTGATCCCTACCGAAGAGCGCGAAAAATCAGTGGAGCCCGGCGCATCGCTGGCAGCAATATCACGCAAGTGGCTGGCCGAGATTTCACCCGCCGATTTCGCGTATTGCCATGAATATCTGGCGGCTGTGCGACTGGCTAGACACATGAGCAAGATTGACGTTTGCCGGGCGAGTCAGGTCGCCGGCAATCCGGCGAGTGGTGTTTCATTGCCTACCGTATCCAAGATGGAAAGTGGTGCTTACGGCGAGCCGGGGTTTAGAACCATGGTTCGACTGGCGCGCGGCTACGGAGTACCGCTGGTAAACCTTGAGCGATTTTTCAAGTGATCACGCGCGAATTTTCAGGGGGAAAAAGTGAGCTCGTTGATCTAATTGCCAGAATAAAATGTTATTGTGTTGAAATTATTGGATGCTCACCCAAGGCAAGCCGATACGGTTTTTTCAGGCTAAGGTCAGACTCTGAAAACGTTCACGTCCCATCGCGAGCCACCGCAACCGAACGACGCAGACTTGGGGAAATGAGGCTGTTGGCGCCAATGCTGCCGCTAAAAAAGTCTCCTAGCTTATTTAATCAGTGCTTCCTTAGAACATGAAAACAGCCATTGATCTGGATGCCATCACCATAGATGGCAGTAAACTCCGAGAGGCGCGGGAAGCGAGGAATCTGTCGATTGCGGAACTGGCCGCGCTGGTAACGCTATCGCGGGACCAGGTCAAAGCGATCGAAGAGGGCGGACACCGCCCCTTATACACACCTGCACCCAAACTCCTGGCAGTACGCAACTATGCCAACGCGCTCGAAATCGCCTATGAAGACGTGGTCACCGGTCCCGGCGCAGACCAGACGGTACCAGCGCCGGATGATGCGCCACCATCCATGCATTCGTCCCACGATATCATCGAGCCTGCCGACATTCGGATTGCTGCGGTCGAGCGCAATGCGGAGATCAGGCGACTGGCGCTCATAGGCGCCATCGCATTCACCATTCTGCTGGCCATCTACGCCAAAGTGCGTGGCTCAAAAACCGAGATCACTGAAGAAGAAGCCGAGCCCGCTTTCGCGGTTGTCGCAGATGCCGGCAAACCAGACTTGGCACCGCCCAAGCCCAAGCCAACCGCTGCCAAAGCCAATACCCCCGAGACTACCGAAACAGCGAAATCCAACGAACCAGCGGGCCTGTGTCCTGTAAACAAAGCGGCGGGCGAGCTCAGAGTCTGGTCGCCTGCCTATCAATACAAAGCCGATATGCGGCTGTTTGTGATCAGTGCCCGGGAGGGCAGTCTGTGTGTCACTGATGCCGCAGGCAAGGAAACCTTGCTGCAGCTTAAACCCATGACCTGGCAAGTACTCTCGGGCAAGCCACCCTATGATGTGCGCTCAACGCAGCTGGCAGAGCAGAAGCTTTACCTGCAAGGTCTGCAGGTCAAAGTGCCGGCCGATGCCAACGCCATGCGGCTCATACCCACTCAGAACTTGCCCCCGACACCCGCGGTAGCGCCGTCACCAGCTGCCGCCCCGCCCCCCGCACCGGCGCCAAACCCGGCACCGCAGGCGCCGTCTAGTCCTGATGCGTGAGCCAGTAGTCGGATAAAACCCCACCGACGTCAGGTGGGCGGGCATGGCATGCGTCCAAACTGTAATTTTCTCCAAGCGCGCTTCACTCCCAGGGCTGGCCCTCACCCAACGCTGAAACGTGCCGGCTCGCTCAATGAGATCTCACACTATTGCGGTGCAACTCAATAAAGCACCCAGCGCTGAACCAGTTTTACGGCAATGCAACATCGATATCGGTTGACGGCGCAAGTTAACAAATTGGATCATCCGGTATCCGATCATTTGCGCTATTAACGAATTCCTTCCTCAAACCCTGCCGTCAGTCATCCGGGCTTCTTCCCGGATTTCTTCAAGGCTGGCGATTGTTTCGGGTAGAAAACACACTAGGAGACCTGCATGACACCCTTCCGCACTCACGGGACATCCCTGCGCGCCGTGGCCAAACTGACCGCGGCTGGTCTGATAACGCTGGGCTTTACTGGCAGCGCCATCGCTGAAGACTTCAAAGTGGGCATTGTCAGTTTTCTCTCTGGTCAGGCTGCCGACAGTTTTGGTGTACCTGCGGTCAATGGTGCAAAAGTCCTGATCGAGGCATTCAACAAAGGCAAGGCGCCCGCCCCCTATAACAAACCGGGCTTTGGCGGCATGAACATCGTGCCGGTCTATGTCGATGAAAACGGTGGTGCGACCAAACAAGTGCAGGAACTGCGCAATCTGTATGACCGCGAGAACGTCGATGTGGTGGTCGGCTATGTGGGCTCGGGTGACTGCCTGGCAGTGGCGCCTGTCGCGGAAGAAATGAAGAAAATGCTGGTGCTCTACGACTGTGGCACACCTCGCATTTTCGAAGAAGGCAGCTACAAATATGTGTTCCGCACCGCTGCACATGGCGCGATGGATAACGTGGCCGCTGCGCGTTACCTTAAGGGTCGCAATATCAAAGTCAACACCATCAACCTGATCAATCAGGACTATGCCTGGGGTCATGACTCACTCAAGGACTTCACGCTGTCGATGGCAGTGCTCTACCCGGAAGCCAAGGTGCAAGCCGATCAGCGTCCCAAGTTCGGCGCTGGCCAGTACGGTACTGAAATCTCGCAGCTCATGTCCCAACCCGCCGACATCACGCACTCCAGCCTGTGGGGGGGTGATTTGCAAGCCATGATCCTGCAGTCCGTACCGCGTGGGCTCTTCAAAAAATCGCAGGTCGTGCTGACGGCCGCTGATCACGTGCTGGTACCGCTGGGCGAAAAAATGCCCGAGGGCGTAGTACTGGGCGCGCGTGGTGCTTACGGCATGCTGGCACCAAAATCGGCACTCAATGACTGGTGGTGGAATCTGTACCAAAGCCAGTGGAGTGTGTACCCCGTACAGGCTCCCTATCGCATGGCGCAGGCACTGATGGGTCTCAAACTCGCCGTTGAAAAAGCGATGGCAGCCAATGGCGGCAAAAAGCCAAACACAGAACAAATCGCTGCCGCACTGACTGGCTCGGAATGGGATGCGCCCGGTGGCCGTGTGAAAATGGCCTTGGGTAATGGTCATCAGGCGATACAGCCGACGGCCATTGGCCGCACCAAGTGGGATGCGTCGAAAAAACTGGTGGTGATGGAGGACATACAGCGCTTCGACGCCGAATGCGTGAACCCACCTGCGAACATGAAATCGGAAGACTGGATGAAAGCAGGCTTTCCCGGAGCGAAGTGCAAATAACAAAATGTGCGCCAACTGCCTGCGATGACTCTGCTACTGACTATTCTGATTGACGGCCTCACCTATGCGTCCTGGCTGTTTATTGTCGCGCTCGGACTGACGCTGGTTTTTGGCATTCTCAAAATTCTCAACGTCGCCCATGGTAGTTTCTATGCCTTAGGCGCGTATGCGGCCGCAAGCCTGGTGGGCTGGTTTGCCAGCATGCAGCTGGCGCCTGAATTGTCGATCGTGGCCATGCTGCTGGCGGCAGTCGCTGTCGCAGCACTGGTCGCGCCACTGTGTGAACGAGGATTGCTGCGTGTCTTTTATGGGCGTGATGAAGTGCTGCTCGTTCTGGTGACCTTCGCCCTGTTTCTGATCCTCGAAGATGTCACGAAACTGGTCTGGGGTGTCAATCCGCTTTATGTATCCGAGCCCTACATGCTGTTCGATACGGTCGATATTGGTACCCTCTCCTATGTCGGCTACGACTTCATGCTGGTGCTGGTTGCCGTTGTGGTGGGTTATGGGGTCTGGTGGGGCTTGAATCGCACACGTATCGGCAAGCTCGTACTGGCCGTGATCCACAGTGAAGAAATCGCCTCCAGCATGGGCGTCAATGTCTCGCGTATTTACACGCTCGCCTTTGCTGCGGGTATTTTTCTCGCTGCACTAGGTGGCGCGCTCACAGCACCCATGATTTCAGTGCAACCGGGTGTCTCGGTGGGCGTGATCATCGTCTCGTTTGCGGTCGTGATTATCGGCGGGCTGGGCAGTATTCCGGGCGCGGCCGTCGGTGCGCTGATCGTTGGCATCGCACGCTCATCTGCCGTGCATCTGATGCCGGTCGCAGAGCTATTCTCCATTTACCTCGTGATGGCTGTCGTGCTGATGTTCCGGCCCGAGGGTCTCTTCCAGCGCATACAGGCAAGGAAAATCTGATATGACGCAGGGAGGTTTTGCGCTCTCGCGCACGTTCGCCGCCGGTTTGTTATGTATCGTCTTGCTACTGCTGGCAGGTACGGCGATGCCGCGCTGGCTCACCTTTCTCATCACCATGTCAGCCGCCAACGGTCTGGTATCACTTGGCATTGCACTGCTCATGCGCAGTGGCGTTGTCTCATTCGGGCAGGGTCTGGTGTTTGCCATCGGTGGCTATAGCGCTGCGCTGGCTTTTGGTCGACTGGGAATCACCGATGCGCTCACGCTGGCCATCGCTGGTGGCCTGCTCGCCGCACTGGTCGCGGCACCTTTTGCCTGGCTGATTGCTCGCTACCGCGGTATTTTTTTCGCGATGCTGTCGTTGGCGCTCTCGATGGTCTTGTATGGCTTGCTGGTGAAATCCGAATCGCTTGGCGGTTCCGATGGTTTCAATATGGGCCGCACCAGCTTCTTTGGCTTGCGGCCAGGCGACAACTGGAGCAGCTACGCAAACTTCGCCGTCACCGTCACGCTGGCGGGCATCGTCGGTATTGCGATGCGCATCTACTTTGATTCCACGCGCGGACTGGTGGCACTGGCTGCGCGCGACAATGAAATCCGTGTCGAATATCTCGGCAGCTCGGTGCGTGGTCTGATTGCAGGTAACTTCGTCATTGCCGGCTTTTGCGGTGGACTGGGTGGCGCGCTGGCGGTCATGGCCTTAGGCCATGTCGAACCCGAATTCAGTTTCTGGACGCGCTCGGGCGATTTCGTATTCGTCGCCATTCTCGCCGGACACCATAGTGTTCTGGCCGCCTTCATCGCCTCCACCGTACTGGAAATTGTGCGTTCATTTTCCAGCGCGTATTTTCCAAACAGCTGGCAACTCGTGTTGGGATTGTTCCTGTTGGCCGTGATACGTTTTCTTCCCAGCGGCATTGGGTCCTTGTGGACAGCACGTTATGCGTCCACCCGGCAGAAAGGGGCGGCAACATGACAACGCCACGCTCAGCTATCGTCGCACGTGGCGTACAAAAAAGCTTTGGCGCTGTCACTGCGGCTGCCGATATTCATCTCGACATACCGCAGGGTCAACGCGTCAGCCTGATCGGCAGTAATGGCGCGGGCAAAACCACATTCGTCAACATGCTCACGGGTTACATCCGGCCGGATGCTGGGCAGATTCTTCTCGACGGTGACGATATCGTCGGACTCGAACCACGACAAATTGCCCGCATGGGTGTGGCGCGTTCTTTTCAGATACCGCAGCTCTATAAGGAGCTCTCGGTATTGGATAACATGCTTGCAGCGATCGCATCACAACAGGGGGGATTGTCTTTCTGGCGACCTGCAAAAAATGTCCCTGCTATCGAGCGAGCGCAATCCATGCTGGAGCGTTTCGAACTGGCCTCACATGAAGACAGACTGGTAGGCGAACTGCCCGGTGGTGTGCGCAAACTGCTGGATATCGCAATGGCCTTGACGCGCCAGCCTAAAGTACTGCTACTCGATGAACCTACATCGGGCGTATCTGCCGACGAAAAATTTCCGATGATGGATACGGTCATGCGTGCGCTCAATCAAGAAAATGTGACCGTACTTTTTGTCGAGCACGACATGGATATCGTGGAACGCTACGCCGACCGCGTGGTCGCGTTCTACAGTGGTCGCATCATCGCCGACGATGTACCCGAGAAGGCGCTGGCCATGGGCGATGTCAAACGCTACGTCACCGGCGATT
>JACCEC010427000.1_pt1 | contig 13876 bp, 11 predicted proteins | sample 7450121 | NCBI WGS metagenome assembly JACCEC01 (sample SAMN15323455, study PRJNA562643) | freshwater metagenome | isolation source: river surface water | place: USA:Blue River Watershed | collected 2017-08-18 | reverse complement strand
GCAGCAAGCGCGGCCAGCGATCGGCAGAAGTCTGAAGTAGCTGAAAAAAAATCCAGTAGTTCAAAGCAGGCCCCTCAGAGCGGTTCTCAGTCGGGCAGCTTGAGCCCGAGCGAAGCACTTAGAAAACTCTTTAATCCACATGGCTAGAGAGCAGATTGTTGTCGGTCTCGAAATTGGGACTTCAAAAGTTGCCGCAGTAGTCGGTGAAATACGCGCGGATCAAACAATCCGGATTCTCGGGGTGGCGATGACACCCTCGCGAGGTGTGCGGAAAGGTGAGATTGTTGATGTAGACAACGCGTCACGCTGCGTTCGCGATGCGCTCGCTGACGCTGAGAGCTCGAGCGATGTCGATATACGCTCTGTGTTCCTCGGGGTGAGTGGAAGCCACATCCGTTCCTTCTGCAACAGGGGGTCGAAGGTGATACCCGAGGAGCGCGGTGAGATCATTCCCGAGGATTTCGAGGAGGTGCAGGAAAGCGCGCGGCAGGTCCAACTCCCAGCCGACCACTGTTTTTTGCATTCAAGCTTGCAGCATTATTATGTGGATGGGCAGGACGAGATTTTGAATCCGGTAGGAATGCTCGGAAGCAAGCTGGAGGCGGATTTTCAAATCGTCCACGGGTCGGCTCGCCGCATTGGAAATTCGATTCGTTGCGTGCGTGACTTGGGTGTGGAGGTGACCCAGCCCGTTTTCAACGCTGTCGCCGCAGCCCAGGTTGTTTTAAACGCGGATCAGAAAAATTCAGGTGCTTTGATGATCGACATGGGAGGTGGCACCACAGATTACATTGCGTATACGCACGGCGCGGTGAGGAGTTGCGGCAGCCTGCCAATCGGAGGTGATCACATCACAAACGATATTTCGATCGGCATTCGGATCCCTATGATAAGAGCGGAGCGGTTAAAGACCGAGGAGGGGAGTGTTTTTTTGACTGGCGAAGCCGCGCAGGGGAAAGTTGTTTTGAAAGCCGAGGCAGGGTTTGCGGGGTGCGTGGTCGAGAGGGCGATGCTCAACAACATCATTGCGTGCAGGGTGAAAGAGACCTTTGAACTAGTGCGGCGCGAATTGGACGCGGCGGGTGTCATGAGGTATCTGGGCGGTGGATTACTGCTGACTGGCGGATGTAGTCTTCTTGAAGGCATCGACGAACTGGCCGCGGAGGTTTTTGGAATGCCCGTGCAACTCACGCACGCGCACGCAGTCTCCGGGCCTGCCTCTGCGTTTGAAAATCCCCAGCTTTCCGCGGCGATCGGGCTGATTAAGTACGCCCAGGCGATCCAGCCCCAGGAAGAGGAGAAGCCGATCAAAAAATTATTCTCGAGGATATTTTCTCGTTAGAGCGCCACCCTGAAATTTCATTTATGATCGAGCTTTCCCGCAGTCGCGAGCCTGTTGCCGCAGTCACAATCAAGGTCATTGGCGTGGGTGGAGCGGGTGGTCACGCGGTGGATCAGATTTTCAAAGAAGGGATCGCCGGCGTCGAGTTGATGGTTGCGAACACTGACGCGCGAGCTTTGTCGGCGTCGTTGACTTCGCAGAAAATCGGAATCGGGCGCGCTCTGACGCGAGGGCTCGGTGCGGGTGGTGATCCCGAAGTAGGTGCAGCCGCAGCGCGTGAGAGTGCCGCTGAAATCACTGAGAAGCTTGCCGGTGCGTCTTTAGTGATTATCGTGGCCGGGCTTGGTGGAGGAACCAGTTCCGGAGCAGCTCCCGTGATCGCGGAGATCGCGCGAGACCTTGGAGCGCACGTGGCCGTGGTGGCTACCCTGCCATTCGCTTTTGAAGGGCGCCGTCGTCGGGATCAAGCTGTCGACGGAGTGAAGGCGCTGCGTGCGGCCGCTGACTTGGTTGTTTGTTTTGAAAATGAGCGCATGTCTTCCATTGCCGAGGCTTCTTCAGGCGTGCTGGATGCGTTTGCTACGGTGGATGCTTTACTCGCCCAGGCAGTACGTTCCATGAGTGCTTTGGTGAGGCGTCGTAACGTTTTGAGCGGGGGAATCGCGGAAATTTCGGCTGCGGTTGGAGGGCCTTCCGCGACTGCTCTTTTTGGTTTCGGGATTGCGGAGGGAGAAAATCGCGGGTCCGGCGCCCTGGCGCGTGCACTCGAGAGCCCGCTGTTGGATCGTGGAAAGCGCCTACAGGAGGCGGAGTCGCTGTGGGTTCATGTGGCTGGCGGAGAAGATATGCGCTGGGCGGAAGTTCAGTCGTTAATGAGTAAGGCAAGCGAGCTGACTGCTCCCGACGTGAAGATGTTTTTCGGAGCTTCAGTGGAAGCCTCCCTTGTTGGCACCGTGGCGGTGACGCTTATTGCGGGTGTTCCGGATTCCTTTGAAATTCCATCAGAAATCAAGATTGCATCCCCGAGCGGCAGGGATGCCGGGCGAGTGGATGCGGGTCTCACCGCTCAACCACCGGCGCCCGTCGGGCGTCGGGATGACAGATTGCAACCTGCGGTTGCCGCGGAATTACACCGAGTTGTTTCTCCAGATCCGGTTCAGATCGACCATGAAGAATCTAAGGAGATCGCCCTCGGCGAGTATGCGATCCATGCACCGGTCGCAGCTGTAGTGAACGAGTCTTTGGACGCGGTGCACCCGATCCCGGTGCCCGAGGAAGAGATCGCGGACTCGGTCGAGGTTCCGACTATTTACGCCGAGAATGCGGGCGGAGTCGAGGAGCACCGTGAAGATATCCGGCCGGCGCCGGAGGTTGCGCGCGCTGGTGCCCCCGAAGTCCAACGCGACGCGCCGTTGAACGTCCATCCCGAGGCGAATCTGAGGAAAAAGGAGACGGTTCAGGAACAGATGAGTTTCGAGCCGGTAAGCCGCGGTCGATTTGAGAAGACGGATCCAACGATAGTCGACGGCGAGGATTTGGACATCCCTACTTTCATGCGCCAGCGCAAGGAGTAGGCAGTTGTGCCTGTTCTGAGCAGGACTCAGGGTGATTATCGCTCGAACCAGATTTTGTTTTTTACAAAGTCGATCGTGAGCCGACTGTTTTTGAACGGCCCCCAGCCGAGCAGCGTTTCTGTGGTGGATGAAGTGGTGTCAAACTCCAGCGGGCTGATCTTGAGATTCCCTATTTTGGCTTCTCTGAGCACGCCGACATCTTCGACTTCAACTCCGCCCACGCCCATTGCCTTCCTTTGTTTGACGCTATGACTGAGGACAAAGTTTTTCGGGATTGAGTCGACGGTTTCTTTGGGGATGCGAAGGGACGTTCCGCAGCCCGAGTCAAAAAATGCCTGAACCTTCATGGAGCCTATCCAGAGATCTATCCACAGTCTGCCCTCCCGTCGGGTGAATGGAATGCATAGGGCCGATGCTTTGGGTGCGTAAGCTCGTTTATATCCCAAGCGCACGTTTTCATTCACTCCATCGAACGAGACGTAGGAGAACTTTTCAAGAATTGGCAGCCCGAGCAGGTTCAAAGGAATATCGCGAACGGGGATTCCTGCGAAGGTGTTTTGATAAGAGTGCAGAAAAACGCCTGAGATTCCCGGACCCAAGACGCGGGTGTTCCGCATGCGGAGTGAGTTGAAGCGGGCGATCGTGATGCTAACATTGCCGCCTATCCCTGAGCCTTTTGCATGTGAACCCTTGAGGGTGCTGACCCCGGATTTTGTGGCTGTCTGAATGTCCAGCAACACAGGGAATGTATTGCCCGTGTCGAAGATCAGCGGGATGGGTTCCTCGTTCAGGTATGCGTCAATCGTGGGCACCCCGAGTGGTGATTTCAGGGGGAGAATGAGTTCAGCACCGTCGGGGAGAGACCAAGGGTATTGAAGGATTAATTCCCCGCTGGGTGAGACCTCGCGTGGGGTCGCTTTGGCAGTGTTGAGATGAAGCTTTTGAATGGATTTTTGAGATGCCGGTGAAACGGTTTTTGCGCAACCCGAGATCATCGCTGCCTGCGCCATGCACGCCAGCGGGAGCATTAACTTTGAGAGTCGCGCGAGTTTAAAGCTGCGCCGCTCTTTTTTGTGATCAGCCCGTGACCTGAATTTGGATGTGGGGAGGCGCAAGGTCTGATGAGATTGAGAAGATTCTAGGGCGCTTTCATTCCCCAACCGGCAAGCTGAGTCCAGAGTAAGTTGGCTGAGTCGTTTATGAAAGCGGCTTGAGTTTGGCTTTGCGGATTAAAAGCAGAAGATTCAAGGCAAGCCCCAGCATCGCGACTGCCACTGCCGCGCGGGCCTTCCAATTCCACTGAAGAGGTTGCGGACTAATCCTGAGATGGATTGGCTCGGAGCGGTCTCCAGAAACCAACAAACGCCAACCGGGCACAGGAAGCCCCGAGTCCGGAGCAACGTTCCATAACAGGACCGTGTTTGGATTCGCATCTGGAACAGAAAAACGAAGAGGACTCTCGCTTGGGCGCCAAGTCCATTTTGCTGTCAGTAATTCTTGGGGAGTCTCGGTGATTTGATGCGAAACCGGAACGGGAGCCGGGTGTTCAAATCGATCTGAAAGAGTTACAGTTGCGTTGCCGATACTTCTCAGCAGCCAGCTTTTACCGCTAGGGAGGTGCACCTCCAGGGACTCGCCCAACGCCTCAGCAAGATTTGTTGAGCTGCGGAGGAATGGATTTTTGGACGGCTCAACTGTGATTTCCACGGACAACTCTGCATTGTTACCGTGAAGCACCCTCGCAAGGAGCACGTCATCGGAATGCCCGTAGGCACCGACAACGGCAGCACAAACGAAAACCAGCAAGGTGGCTGCTGTTCGTTTGTGTTTCAGGCAGCGGGCCGCCGTGTGTCGCGTCATTTACGCGTCCACTTCAGCACGCGGCCCCATTTGTTCCACTCAGTTTCCAGAATATTGCCCTTCGCGTCGAAAGTTACACCATGCGGTGAAGTCACTACGTTGTCGCGCCAATCGGAAGGCTGGACTCCGGGGGTGTTCGTTTGACCAGGGGTATCGTTTGTGCCGAGTTCAGCAACCAGTTTGCCTTCCTTGTCCCAAACGGAGATCCGACCTGCAATCTCTGCGATGGCCACATAGTCCCCGTGAAACGATGCGGAGCTTGGGTTGCGTAGCCCGGTTGCGATCACGCCAAGAAGATCCCCCTCCAGGGACGCATGCATGATCCTTTTGTTCCCGCGGTCACACAGGAAAATGCGGGCTGGCGAGAAGCGCGTATCCACGTGGATCTTGTGGCAGTTTGCGAGGCCAAAGGGCTGGGCGGGGCCGCCGAACTGCTTTTTGAAGTTGCCTTTGCTGTCGAAAACGAAAATCCACGAGGTTCCGTACCCGTCCACGACGTAAATGTCGCCATTGGGCGCCTGATCCGCGCTGGTGAGTTTCAATGAGCCGCGTGTTTCAGCTGAAGATTGATTGATCACCGGTTTGCCATCCTTTTGAGCGATATCGGCCTTTTTGTAAGTATTTTGTTTGCCTCCAACCGTCAGCGTGATGCTGTCCTCGGTGGTGGTCGGGTTTATGCCCTCAACTTTCTGACCGGCTTTCAGAGTGAAAGATGCTTTCTGAGCGAGGTCCGATTTTTCCACCCTCTTAACCGAGCCGTCTTTTTGAGTGAAGGAAATGGCGGTCTTTTCGTCCTGCGGTGATTTTCCGCTCAGAACCGTCCCGTCTTTGAGTGTCAGGGTGATCGGATTCGCAATCTCAGCTGGAAACGAGGACTTGGGTATCTCGAGCAGGATTTCGCCGTTCAGACTGGCCTTGATGACTTTGCTCTCACCGAGGACGGCCGCGAAAATGAACTCTCCTTCTGCCGATTTCCGAATGGAAAAGCCGTGCAGCGTGCGGGGCAGTTTCAATTGCTTCAAAAATTTCCCCTCTGGCGAATACACCTGCATCCCGCCCGCGTCCTGTCCCTCCACGCTCACATAGATATTGCCCGCAGAGTCAACTTGGATTTCGCCGTGTCCATTCCCGATGGTTTCGCTGCCTTGTGGAGGCTTGATGAAATTGGGGGTGAATTCGTAGGAAGGCGCGGCCGCGATGAGCAGGCTTTTGCTCATCAGAGTGATGGCGAGGGCGGAGGCGATGAATAGGGGGTGGTTCAGTGGACGCATATCCTTGTATGCTCTGGATTGCCGGAGCCGCGTCAACTCCTGTTTTCGCTCAGGCCCTGCCGGGTCGTGTTAACTCTGAAGTCAAAAAAAAAGAGCCCGCATGCTTGCGGGCTCTTTGACGGCCGTGAAACAGGGTGCGGCCTATGAGGCCACTTCGCTTGTTTCTGATTCCTCAGTGACTTCCTGCTCATCGTCCTCCTCGTCGAACACGTCCTCTGGGAGGATGTCGACTTTGGCGAAACGCCGTTTGCGCTTTCCTGCAGGCAGGGGCGTCAAAGTCATGGAGATGGCCCTCCCCAGTAACTTTGGAGGCTGCTCAATGTTGGCCATTGAAAGAAGATCCTCGCTGATTTTTTTCATCAAGGCCATGCCCAGTTCTTTATGGGCGTTTTCGCGGCCACGAAACTGAAGTTGGACGCGCACCTTGTTGTTTTTGTCCAAAAACTCCTCCGCATGGCGGAGTTTGGTTTCGTAGTCGTGGGCGCTGATGTTGACCCGAAACTTGATTTCCTTGAGCTTGCTGGTCGCGTGCTTTTTGTCCTTCTCGTGCTTGGCCAGTTCATATTTGAACTTTCCAAAGTCCACGATGCGGCACACGGGGGGAACTGCGGTGGCGGCCACCTCGACGAGGTCCAAGCCCGCTTGCTGGGCTGCGCGTAGAGCGTCTTGGATTTTCATCACTCCAAGCTGCTGTCCTGAGGCGGCTAGGATGACACGCACTTCACGGGCGCGGATCCTCTGATTCACACGATACTGCTGGATTTGTATAATAGTTATTTGGTTAAGTCCCTGTTCCGGAGAGCTTACGGAAGGTACTTGGTTGTCTTTCCTACAGTGCGCATACGGGTCTGCGGCTCTTTTGCGCTCCGGCTGTAGTCCCCGGAGTGCAGCTTGGGTTTCCTTGGAAGGATTTTCCCTAGAAGGCGCCTAACCTTGAAGCGAGGCTTTTGCAAGCAAAAACCGGCCCAGACCCTCTGACGCTGCCTACTTTTAACTCCATCCCACCTCCACAGTGCGACGGTTCCGGAATTTGTCTACAAAATGGAGTTTTTTGTGCTTCGCCCCGTGCTCATGCACCAGCTTCGTGCACTTCACGTCAAAGCAGCAGTATTCCGCGATGTCCAGAAGCTTGCCCTCCCTCCACCAGCGGATCGCATCCAGTCCATCCCCGGTCTTTCCCACTCCGAGGGTGGCAGACGCGATGGCATCGAGCCCGAGGCGGTGCCCTAGCCGCTTTTCCACCTCAACCATCAAGTCAAGCGTCCTTGCCGTGTGGGCCAGGTCCAGAACGGTGTAGCCCGCCAGAACTTCGTAATCGAAGTTAATCACATTGAACCCGACGACGAGGTCGGCCCGCATGAGCTGGTCCACCAATTCGTGAACGTCTTTCTCAAGGTAAATCCGGTATTCTCCCAATGCCGTGGAGTAAGTGACGGCAAGAGACATTCCCATGTCGCGCTTCTTGTCCCATCCGCCAGCGTCATTGGCTGTTCTCTGGGTTTCCAAGTCGAAATAAACGATATCCGGTGCCATGAAGGTTTTGAGCAATGTTTTTCAGCAGACCCGCAAGAATTAGGCGGTCGGCTCGTTTCCCGGCAGCCATTTGATGCTGCAACCGATGCTCGATTTTTGGTCCGGTGAAGGTGTACGGCCGTTGAGCACCTCTTTTAAAGCGTTCCGCAGGTCTGCTCCGTCCAGGACGCCACTCCCAGGCCGATCGGGGCCCCGCATGGGCCGGGAGTCATCGAGTTGTCCATGATAAGCCAGCCTGTGACTGGAATCGAAAATGTAAAAATCGGGTGTGCACCGCGCCTTGAATTCGTGGGCAACGGCCTGGGTTCTGTCGAAGAGGATGGGGAAGTTGAGCCCATAATTTTCCGCGAACTTCGAGGTGGGTTCCGGCGCATCCTGCGGGTACGCAGCGATGTCGTTGGCGGTGATCCCAATAATCGACAAGCTGGTGGAATCAAATTCCGCGGTGATCCTCGAGATTTCAGGAGCCACATGCACGACGTAAGGACAGTGTGCGCAGAGAAAAATCACAAGGACCGGCTTCCCTCCGAATTCTGCGTTCGAGACCGTCGCCTGTGAACGGACGTCGGGGAGTGAAAACTCCGGCATTTCGGTGCCAAGTTCGAGATGCGAGGATGCGGTGGCGGCCATGGATTAAGGAGTGGAATCCTAATCCGATAAAAATCCAATCGATTTCTTGTTTTTCGGCGGTGGAATGCGGATCCCCAGATGCGGCTTTGGAGCCGGTTGAATCTTTAAATCCAACTCCACGTCGGCCGTAAAATGAGCATTGTTGGATTCCGAAAATTTTACTTTGTCACCGAGCGTATCGCGGCAAAAGTCGGGGTATGCCCACCACCCTTTTGCGAGTTTCCTGCCCCGATCGAGTTGGCCTTCTGGCGAGGATTTCGAGCTTTGCCGCCGAACACGGAGGGAATCTCAAGGAGGTTCATCAGTTCACTGATTCGGAAGAAAACTGGTTTTGCGCAAGGATGGAAATCGACACCCCCACGCTGACCTGCGATCTGGAGACAATCCGCTCCGCGTTTGAGCCGCTGGGACGTGAATTGAATGCCGAATGGTCCATCCGTCCCGCTGAGTTGAAGCCGAGGGTCGTCCTAATGGTCAGCAAACTTGGGCACTGTTTGGCGGATCTCTTGTGGCGTTGGCGTTCGGGCGAGTTGGCGTTCGAGATTCCTTGCGTGATCTCAAACCATGAAACGCTGCGTGATTTGGTTGAGCGCGAGGGGCTCAAATTTCACCACGTTCCTGTGGGGGCGAATTCGAAGTCTGCTGCATTCGATCAGATGGAACAGATCTGGCGGGAGAGCGACGTAGAGTTGGTGGTGCTCGCCCGTTACATGCAGGTTGTTCCCAGCGATGTTTGTGCGAGGTGGAGCGGTAGAATCATGAATATTCACCACAGCTTTTTGCCTTCTTTCGTTGGGGCCAACCCTTACCGCCGTGCATATCAGCGAGGAGTGAAGTTAATCGGTGCAACCTGCCATTACGCCACCGCCGACTTGGACGAGGGGCCCATTATCGAGCAGGAAGGGATACGGGTGGAGCATTTCCACACCGAGGACGACCTGCTGCGGCTTGGTCGGGATTGCGAGCGGTTGGCGCTTTCTAGGGGTCTTAGGTACCACCTCACTGATCGTGTTTTTGTGCACGGTAATCGCACGACAGTATTCCGAGACTGATCGAGACTGATACCCGCCAAAATTCGCGCGGTAGCCATTGTTCCCCGCTCACCAAGCCCGAGGTCACACCGCGCGTGCCCACGGATTCCGGCCGATCCGCGCGGCCCTCCGAAAATGGGGCGCTGTCACGGACTCTATCCGAGGCCTGCCGCCTATTTCAGCGCCTTATCGCCGCTTGGCGGTCTGGGCGCTGTCGCTTTTGGTGAGTTCAACCAAATCGGTAAGGATGTTCAACGTCTCGTGCTTGACGGGGTCCAGACGGATAGGGGGCGCCTTGAAGATCGTGCGTCCATCCTTGTCGGCTTGCGGCTCGGAGGAGGCATCCGGCGCGTCCTCGTCTTCAATCGCCGTGGACGAGTCCTTCGCGGGCTTGGGCTCTACAAAAGTGATTGCTGCGAGGCCTTTCTTGTCCACGTTGTCCAAAGTGATCCTGTAGGCGCGGGGCTCTTTTTCTTTGGCAAGCATCTTCCGTTCTGCGTCCCGCTTTTCCCGTCGGGATTTATCCTCGTCGAGCTGCCGCTGCCTTTCGCTTTCGTTGAGCGAGAGCCTGTTTTCCTGCGTCCGCTTCCGGATGATCTCTAAATCCTCCAGCACGTACTTGAACTCTGCAGTGAGTGGAATCCGGGATTCCGACTTCTTTCGCAGCTCATCGACGTGCAGGGGTTTCTCCCACTTATCAAAGTCCACGGGGTTGAACGTGTCGTAAGCCAGGGGATCTTTCAGGGATTCTTCGCCGAAATCGGGCAGGTCGTAGATGGAGGGCAGCACGATGTCGCTCTCGACGCCTCTTAGCTGGGTGGAGCCGCCCGCAACGCGGTAAAATTTTTGAATCGTGAGTTTCACTGCCCCCGCCTCCGAGCCGTTGGCGAGCGGCGGGAATGCCCGGCTTAATTCGATCATCTGCTGGACTGTTCCCTTGCCGAAGGTCTTGCTGTCCCCAATCACGATCGCACGTTTGTAGTCCTGCATGGCGCCTGCAAAAATTTCGCTCGCGGAGGCGCTCTGGCGGTTCACCAGCACCACCAGCGGGCCATCGTACTCGATCTTCTGGTCCTTGTCCCGGGACACCGCCACCTCGCCATTCCAACTGCGCGCCTGCACCACCGGGCCCGTCTTGATGAAAAGCCCCGTCAGGCTCACCGCCTCGTCGAGGAACCCGCCTCCATCGCGGCGCAGGTCCATCACGAGCCCTTGAATCCCCTCCTGCTTGAGCCGCTTGATGAGAGCCAGCACATCACGGGTCGTGCTTTTGGCGTTGGGGTTGGTGTTGCGGTCGGGTTCTCCGTAGAATGAGGGCAGGGTGATGATGCCCAGTTTGATGGGCTGGCCGTTCGGTTTGTTCCACTCGATGAGCTCGGCCCGCGCCTCCTCGTCCTTAAGCTTGATCTCATCACGCTTGATTTCGACAACCTTGGTCTCGCTCCCAGTCGCCGAGTCGACCGGAATGACCTGGAGCCTCACAATGGAATCCTTCTTGCCGCGGATCATCCCCACCACCTTGTCGATTTTGAGGTCAACGCAATCCACGAATTCCTTTTCCCCTTGCGCAACCGCCACGATGCGGTCGCCAACCTTCATTTTCCCGCTCTTCAGAGCCGGTCCGCCTGGAACAAGCTCGATGATCTTCGCGTATCCCTCCTCGGATCGGAGCTTGGCGCCGATGCCAAAAAGAGAAAGCCGCATCTGGATGGCAAACTGCTCGAGATCTGTCTTGCTCAGGTAATCCGAGTGGGGGTCGTAGGTTTGCGAGAGGCAGAGAAGAAAGGTTTTCAGGACGTCCTCCGAGGTCTGCTCCTGAAGGTCTCGGAGAAAGCGGTCATAGCGCTTGGTGATGGTTTGGACTGGGTCGGTCTTCTTTTTACCGAACTTTTCCTGAAGAAGCTCCGAGGTGATGCGGTCTTTCCACAACTGCTGCGCGGCGTCTTCGTCCTCCGGCCACGGTGCTTTTGAGCGGTTGATTTCCACGTACCGATCCCCGTCGAAGGCGAGGTTCGATTCGAGCAGTTTTTTGGCTTGGGCGACCCGGGACTCGGCGCGCTGGCGGAAAAGGTCGTAGATCTGGTGGGCGGCCAGGGTGCGTCCCGCGAGGATTTCGTCATCCAGCTTACGGCTCCAAGCTTTGGTGAAGGCGCTCACGTCCTGCTGGGTGAAGAACAGGTGGTTGTAGTCCAGCGCCTCGAGGTAGTTTTTGAGCAGGCGCTCCGACATCGAATCGTCCAAGCGCTGGCGGGAGTAGTGGATGCCTTCCAGAAGTTTCGCCACAGCCACCGTGATCTGGCCCGGATCGGGATCCCCGGCGGCTTCCGCGCGGTGGAGCAGAGGCAGCGGGTATTGGGGAGATAGAAAGCCCAGCGCCACGGCGGCCAGAGCGAGGAATCGAAGCGTCTTCTTCATGGTGAGAAAATTCTCTCTTTAAGGGCTTTGTCTGAGGCTCGGTTTCGGGGCTTTCACCCGGTTTCCCCGAGCTATTCCCGACGGTTCACCGCCGGCCCGACTGCTGATGCTGTCTCTACTGCTGATCTTTGAACACGAGGTGAATACTGCTCCCCAAGGTGGCACAAGGTGCGCGATCGGCAAAGTTTGTTTGCATCTCCTACGCTGAAAGCCGCCAAAAAGATGGGGGATTGTTGGAGAAATCAGCGCTTTTGCGCGTGGCGCCGGCTCTGGTTCGCCGGGAGGTGCCCCGCCGTCAGCCGTCCTAAATTTCCAGAGCCACCCGGGACTCTCCTGGCGCACCACCGTTTTCATCAAATGCGAAGGGAAACTGGATTGACTACAGGCTGGCGCCTTGGGAGTGAGAAGGGATGGCACTCAATGTAGACACTTTTACGGGCGGACTGTTTGAAACGAATTGTTTTTATCTTCCATCGGCCAGGCTTCTGGTTGACGCCCCCGAGGAAACCGCGGGATGGCTCAGTAGCAAAGGGTATGCGGTGGAGACCCTGCTGCTGACGCACGGTCACATAGATCATGTCTGGGATGCGGCGCAGATCCAAAAGCAACACGCTTGCAAGGTGTTCTACCACAGGGATACGTGGCCGATGATCAGTGATCCGGGTTTCTTCAAACGGTACGGGATGGCATGGGAGGTTGACCCTGTGGCGGCCGGGGTGGAGCTCCGGGCCGTCGACTCATGGGAGGTCGCGGGAGTCGAGTTTCAGGTATTGGAGGTACCGGGGCATTGTCCGGGCTCCCTTTGCTTTTTGGAAAAAAGCGAGCGGGTTTTGTTCGGTGGGGACGTGCTTTTCGCAAATGGGGTGGGGCGGTGGGATCTTCCCGGAGGAGACCGGGACCTGTTGTTGTCAGGGATTCGCGACAAAATCCTGCCCCTCGGGGATGACGTGCGTGTGCTTCCGGGGCATGGGCCCTCGACGACGGTTGGCAGGGAGCGTGTGGGGAATCCGTATTTGCAATAGCGCGACTATCGCGGGGCGTGTTCTCTGGACGCGCCCATCCGGGATGCCCGGAGTATCCGGATGGCTGGTTGTTTAGATCGCGGGGTTGAGGCACACTCCGGAAGAGCGGCACTTTTTTCATGGCCACCAGTTTGCTAATCCAAGATTTGGGAATTGGTGCAATCGCGTTCCTGCTCGGTGCCGCTGTTGAGGGTGGGATTTTTCAGTTCAAACTCCAGCGCTGATGGCGTCCGCAATGCCCGAATATCAAGCTGAGTTCGTAGTGCGGGATGTTTTGGCGGATCTCTCTGAAAAGACTTCCCAGAGGGTGGTGGTTCTGGATGCCGATTTTGGCTCGGGCGAAAGGTTCGGGTTGTTTGTCGCGCGCTGGCAGTCGGTAAAAGAACCTCGCGGGCAACTGCACTACTTCGCGCACAGCGGGTGCACCGCCTTTCCAAGTGCATTCGATTATGGCAGCGCAGCTTATGCGTTTGCCGTTGACGAATTGCGCGCTCAATGGCCAGTGGGCGTCCCGGGGCTCCATCGGTTGGAGCTTTTTGGCGGCCGCGTGTTGCTCACCATGTGTTTCGGGAACGCGGAACATTGTCTGACGCGGCTGAGGATGCGTGCGGACTGTATTTTTGCCGAGTTATCCGCCGGCGAAAACAATGACCGTATCGCATGGATGAGCCGTGTATTCGCAAGGCTTGCGAACAAGGACGCGAGCCTCCATTTATTTTTTAATTCAAAGCGGCGGCCCGGATGCCCTGTAGAGCCGTTCATTCAAAAATTTCAGTCGAGTGGATTTCGCGGTGATTTTCTGAACTCTGACTTTGGCAATGCTTCTGAGTGGCGCGCGAAATTCGTCGCCGTGCGCGACTCGGCAACGATGACGATTGCGGAGCGACAGACCATGATAGGTGCGACCCACGATAGGCGTGCAGTAGTGATAGGGAGCGGTATTGCAGGAACGTCGGTTGCGCGGTCCCTTGCAAAGCGCGGGTGGGAGGTTGTGGTGGTGGATCAGTGCGCGGGTACTGCTGAGAGGGCTTCTGGAAACCTTGCGGCGGTGATCGTGCCGATGCTCTCAAAAGATGACGGGTTGGCCGCGCGTCTCTCTCGAGCGAGTTTTTTTCAACTCCGAAGCGAAATCCGGTGCCTGAACCGCACCTCACCAGCGGTTTGTTGGGGGCAATGTGGCGTCGTGCAGCTTGCCGAG
>JACCEC012484998.1_pt1 | contig 13886 bp, 14 predicted proteins | sample 7450121 | NCBI WGS metagenome assembly JACCEC01 (sample SAMN15323455, study PRJNA562643) | freshwater metagenome | isolation source: river surface water | place: USA:Blue River Watershed | collected 2017-08-18 | reverse complement strand
TTAATGTTATCGATAGTGGAGATGGTAAATCGATTGCGGGTGTTGTCAATGCTTATCCTGAAATTTTCCGACAATTTTTAGTAACAGTTGAACAAACATTAGGCGTTAAATTATCAGGAAAATAAACCGTTGTAGGGCTTGAACTCTCCACATTACACTTCATCACAATAACCCATTTTAGGAGATTTTACAAATGGAAATTATCATTGCGTTATTAGGAATTTTAGGATTAGGAACTGGGGCCGGATTTTTAGTCATTCGCAACCTTTATTATATTTGTCAACCCAGTGAAGTCTTAATTTTTGCCGGAAGTCGTCGCCCGGTTGAGGGGGGACAAGATGTAGGTTATCGTTTAGTTAAAGGGGGAAGTAGCATTAGAATTCCTTTATTAGAACACGCATTTCGCATGGATTTAACCAATATGATTATTGAGTTAAAAGTGTCGAATGCTTATTCTAAAGGGGGGATTCCGTTAACCGTTGAAGGCGTTGCTAATATTAAAATTGCCGGGGAAGAACCCACGATTCATAATGCCATTGAACGGTTATTAGGAAAAAGTCGTAAGGAAATTGAACAACTGGCGAAAGAAACCTTAGAAGGAAATTTGCGGGGGGTGTTAGCTTGTTTAACTCCAGAACAGGTGAATGGGGATAAATTAGCGTTTGCAAAAAGTTTATTAGAAGAAGCCGAAGATGATTTAGAAAAGTTAGGATTAGTGTTAGATACGCTGCAAATTCAAAACATTTCTGATGAAGTCGGATATTTAGATTCTATTGGTCGAAAACAACGGGCAGATTTATTCCGAGATGCGAGAATTGCGGAAGCAAAAGCCCATGCAGAATCGATTATCCAAACCGCAGAAAATCAGAAAAATACTTCCTTGAAAAAGTTAGAAACGGATATTGAAGTTGCTAAAGCTGAAGCCGAACGTCGGGTAAAAGATGCGATTACAAAACGACAAGCGGTAATTGCAGAATCGGAATCAGAAACGGCTTCCCAAGTGGCAAAAACCCAGGCGGAAGTGTTAGTTCAACAAGCCCGACTTAAACAAGTTGAACAACAGTTACAAGCGGATGTGGTTGCACCTGCGGAAGCTCAATGTAAACGAGCAATGGCGGAAGCAAAAGGGAATGCGTCTAAGATATTAGAAGCGGGAAAAGCTCAAGCGGAAGCGGCTAAACGATTAGCAGAATCTTGGAAATTAGCGGGTTCAAATGCGAGAGAGATTTTCCTTTATCAAAAATTAGAAGTCTTATTAAAAACAATGGTGTCAACGGTTCCTGAAGTGGAAGTGGATAATGTTACTGTTGTTAATAGTACCCAGGGAGGAAGTGCTACAAAATTAGCCGCATTTTTAGCAGAATTAAAACAAACGACGGGAATTGATGTTGCAGAAACGATTGAAACCTTAAGTCAAAATCATACCCAACCTCAAGTGATTACTCCGGTTGTTTCTAAACCGTTAAAACCTGCCTCTAATCATTCCCTAGAGCCATTTAATTCTGATAGTTAATTGTTTAAAGGAGTAATGATATTATTACTCCTTTAACATCAAAAAATATTAGAAAATAATTTACCAAACTTCATTTTTAATCTATGTATATATTATATATACACTATACCAAATATTGGAGAAGGACAAGATTAAGTTAATAATACTTAAATTGTGAGGAAGTGTAGGGTAGGTGACAACCCATGACTCAGGTTAAGATTAAACGTCTATGAGTGTCGCCCCCCTAGGATTATAACAATGGGTGAAGAAATGCTTGAAGAAACCTGTTAATCATCCCCTAATAATACCGCTAATAATGCTTTTTGAACGTGCATTCGGTTTTCGGCTTCATCCCAAACTTTTGATTTTGAACCTTCAATCACTTCATTGGTAATTTCTTCATCTCGGTGGGCGGGTAAACAATGTAAAACAATGGAATTTTCGGCGGTTTTTTCCATTAATTTAGCATTAACTTGATAAGGTTGAAAGAGGGGAATTCGGACTCTGGCTTCTTCTTCCTGTCCCATACTTGCCCAAACATCGGTATAAACAACATGAGTATCTTTTGCGGCTTCAATGGGGTCATCTGTAATAATAACTTCTGTTTTCCCATTCGCAATACTTTTGGCTTGTTCAACAATATCAGCATCGGGTAAATAGTTCGCAGGAGTGGCAATTTTAATATTCATTCCCACCATTGCACAGCCTAATAATAACGAATGAGCCATATTATTTGCTCCATCGCCAAAATAACTTAAAGTTAGACCTTCTAAGGTTCCAAAACATTCTTGAACGGTCATTAAATCCGCTAACACTTGACAAGGATGTTCTCGATCGGTTAAAGCATTAATCACAGGAATTTCTGCATAATTGGCAAAGGTTTCTAAATCCTTTTGTTCAAAGGTACGAATTGCCATAATATCTAAATAACGATCTAAAACCCTAGCCGTATCAACCAAGGGTTCACCGCGACTCACCTGGGTAACATTCGGGTTTAAATCAATGACTTGACCCCCTAATTGATACATGGCGACGGTAAAACTCACACGGGTTCGAGTGGAAGCTTTAGAAAACATTAATCCTAAAACTTTATTGCGACGTAATTTCACCATTCCTGATTTTAATTTTGTCGCTAAATCTAATAAATAATAAAGTTCTTCAATACTGACATCAGCTAAACTTAAAAAATCTCGTCCTTTTAAGGTTTCCATAATTATTCCTGAGTAATCATGTTCAGTCGGGGCGAGGTGATCTCGTTCCCCAAAAACCAGGGTTGTTTGATAACAGTATTCAAGGCAATTAGGATATCAAAGTGTGCGACTTTCTTTCCTGTTCCCTGTTCCCCATTCCCTGTTCTCTTATAATTTTAAAGTTTTCTAGGCAACAAAACTGTTCTGAGATAACTGATTTATTACATCCTCTAATAATTGCCATCCTTGAGCAACGGTTTCAATTCTGGCCAAATGATGCCGCAATTCCTGTGCCCCAGGAAACCCTTTTGCATACCAAGTTAAATGTTTTCGAGATTGATAAATTCCCCGTTGTCCTTTATAATCCCACAGCGCTTGTAGGTGTTCTTGGGCACATTGCAACCGTTCAATTACCGAGGGCGGTGTTTTTAATAATCCGGTTTTCAGAAAATAGTCAATTTCTCCCACTAAAAACGGATAACCCAGGGTTCCCCGCGAACACATCACCCCATCGGCGCCGGTTTCTTGTAAACATTGAATTGCGGCTTCTACGGAGAAAATATCGCCATTCGCAATAACGGGAATGTTTAACTGTTCCTTAACCTGTCGAATCCAGTGCCATTTTGCTTGACCATTATACCCTTGAGCACGGGTTCGAGCATGAATGGTGATCATTTTTGCTCCCGCATCCTGCATTCTACGGGCAAAATCTAAAATTGTGATTTCTTCATCACTCCAACCGATGCGGGTTTTTACGGTGACAGGGACATTAACCGCTTCAACCACTGACCGAATAATGGTTTCTGCAACGTCCGGTTGTCGTAACAACGAAGACCCGCCGCCATTTTTAGTAATTTTATTGACGGGACACCCCATATTAATATCAATGGTATCGGCCCCTTCTGCAACGGCTTTTTGGGCGGCTTCGGCTAAAAAATGGGGGCGACAGTCAAATAATTGAATACTGATGGGGCGTTCATTCGGGTCAACTTCCATCATTTTTGGCAGTTGTCGAACATGACACACCTCGCTGGCGTGCACCATTTCCGTATACATCATTGAGTCTGGGGCGTAACGACGAACTAAACGCCGAAATACCAAGTCTGTGACACCGGATAGGGGCGATTGTAACACCCGACTATTGATTTCTACGGTGCCTATTTTTAAGGGTGTGGCTAAACGTTGTTTTAATTCCTGTGGAAGAACAGACATGGTTTCAGGGAAAAAATCTAGCAAATTAGACTATCTTTATATTAAAATGGAAACACCCTTTTTCGGACATAACCTGTTAAGTTATTTTAGATTAAATTATGAACTTTTCTCCAAATAATCGTGAGCCGTTTCAACAGAATGGCAATTCTAATCATCTTCATTTCCCTGAAGTTGAACTCGATGACGAGGGTGAAGAAATCCAAGATTTTCAACCCCAGGAATATAATCCTCAAACGGTCAAAACTATTCAACGGTCTTTTATTTTTTTAACGGTGGTTGGTTTAATTATTGGGGTCTTTGTTGCTGCGGGAGTTTTGTATTTAATGCAGCGATTTAATATTACCGCTAATCCCACCCAATTAGAGCAGCCAATTCGTCAATAGTTGATTTTGATTTTTTAATCAGGAAAAATAAATTAAACTATCAAGAGCTAAACTAGCAACTCTAAAATTCAAACAATATTGCTAAAATTAGCAACGGTTAATAGTTATACTCAACAGCGATTTTACTCATGATTCCAGCAACACTGACACCATTTGCTCAAAAACTCGGTTTTCCCCTCACGAAACAACCGATTACAATTTTACAAATTAATTTAGGAAAACGGTGTAATTTAACTTGTCACCATTGTCATGTGGAAGCAGGGCCAAAAAGAACTGAAGAACTGAATCATGAATTAACTTTAGAACTCATTGAATTAATTGCTCGTTTCCCTCAAATTCAAACCGTAGATTTAACCGGAGGAGCACCGGAAATGAATTATGGTTTTAAACCTTTAGTAGAAGCAGCAAAAAGCACCGGAAAACAAGTAATTGTTCGGTCTAATTTAACGATTTATTTTGTTCCGGGTTATCAAGAAATTCCTGAATATTGCGCTGATCATCAATTAAGAATTATTGCTTCTTTACCTTGTTATTTAGAAAACAATGTTGAGCAAATGCGAGGAAAGGGAGTTTATCAAGATTCAATTGAAGCCATTCAATGGTTAAACCGTTTGGGATACGGTCGCTCCCCGGAATTAATCTTGGATTTAGTTTATAATCCCGCCTTAAAAACGGCTGGAAATTTTAACCTTCCTCCTGAACAGTCTAAACTAGAACAAGCTTATAAACAGTATCTCAAGCAACATTTTGATATTGATTTTAATCAGTTATTAACGATTACGAATTTACCCATCGGACGCACCAAGTTTTACTTACAGCATCAAAAATTAGAAAATTCCTATTTAGAATTTTTAGAATCTAACTATAATCCTAACACGATTACCCATTTAATGTGTCGTAATCAATTATCAATTGATTATCAAGGTTATATTTATGATTGTGATTTTAATCAAATGGAAAATCTTCCCGCCCGAACTATGTCTGGAAAACTTTTAACGGTAAGTGATTTATTAGCCGCAAACAATTTAGATTTAATTGAAACTGTAAAAACTGCTTCCTATTGTTATGGATGCACCGCCGGATGTGGTTCTAGTTGTGGCGGATCTTTAATTTAGTAGGGGCGGGGTTCTCCCGCCCAAATTCAATTATCCGTAGTGGTTTACCCGGCCAAATTTATTATCAATGATTACCGTTAATAATCAAGCTTTAATAAGGAGAAAAAATGGGAATTCAACCGTTAATCACTCATCTGTTAGATTGGGTTGAACATCTAGGATTTTGGGCACCAATTGCGTTTATTCTTATCTATAACTTAGCAACAATATTCTTGATTCCAGGTTCCCTTTTAACCTTGGGTGCAGGGGTTATTTTTGGGGTAATTTGGGGTTCAATTTATGTATCTATTGGGTCGGTGATGGGGGCAACATTTGCTTTCTTAATTGGGCGTTATTTGACAAGAGATTGGGTTGCTAGAACGTTAGAAAACTATGAAAATTTTAAAATGATTGATCAAGCGGTCGGTGCAGAAGGATGGAAAATTGTTGGGTTAACTCGTTTGTCTCCGATTTTTCCCTTTAATTTACTCAATTATGCCTTGGGATTAACCAATGTTTCTTTGAAAGATTATTTTTTAGCGTCTTGGATTGGAATGTTACCGGGGACTATTTTATATGTTTATGTCGGTTCATTAGTGGGAAGTTTAGCTCAGTTAGGAACAGCAGAGCGATCGCGATCGCCGATAGAATGGTTATTATATGGAATAGGTTTAATTGCCACCCTGATTGTCACCCTTTATATTACCAGAATAGCTCAAAATGCCCTAAATCAAAAAATCAAATAGGTGGGAAACTCCACCTATTTTGTTTTAAATTAATTAAACGTCAGAAGCGGTTGATTCTGCTTCAGCGTTAACTGATTTTGCTGTTGTTTCTAATTGAGAAGCAATATCCGCTTTAATCGAACGTTTATACAGTCTGCCTGCATATTGTTCTAACGCCTCTGTTAATTGATCAACCCAAGTATGTTCAACTAAAGCAATTAACGCTGAACTTCCAGGGGTTAAAGATTCAGACAATTCTTTGAGATCTTCTTGAGGAAATCCTAAGTCCATAAAATGGGTAATTAACGCTCCCACACCCGCCCCACCTGCGGTTAAAGCAATGACTCCTAATGCGCCAATGGGATTAAATAAAGCAATTAACCCGGCTGTAATTCCGCCAATAATAGCTCCACCTTTGGCATCGGTATCTCCGGTTTCACTAATAGAAACTTTACCTTTTTCATTTTTAACCATAACCGCAGCATTCACAATAGAAATAATCCCTTGTGATTGTAAAGCTTTAAGTTGTTTTAAAACTTCCTTAGCTTTCTCTTGTTCGGGGTAAGCAACAACAACTAAATTGGTTAACTCTTCTGAATAAGTCATGGTTTATTCCTCAAATTGAATCCTAAAAAAACAATCAATACTGATAACAATTGTAACCCGTCTTTACTGTAGCACATCTATTATCAACACAGTTGATTCAATCCATGATAAATTGACGAAAGGCATTTTGAGCGTTCATTGTAAATAAAGAGACCCAATCTTAACGGTTAAGGATTTTGATTGTATGAGCTTTAGTGTAATTCTGTTGCTGATAGCGGGTTTAGTCTTACTGGTTTTAGGGGCAGAGCTATTAGTTCGGGGCGCTTCAACCATTGCAACCATGCTAGGAATTCCCTCTTTAATTGTTGGACTCACGATTGTTGCCTATGGAACCAGTTCACCGGAAATGGCCGTTAGTATTCAATCTAGTTTTGCAGGTCAAGCGGATGTTGCATTAGGAAATGTGGTCGGAAGTAATATTTTTAATGTCTTAATTATCTTAGGAATTTCCGCTTTAATTGCGCCTTTAATGGTCGCTAATCAATTAATTCGGTTAGATGTTCCGATTATGATTGGGGTTTCTATTTTAACCTTAATGTTTGCCCACGATGGCACAATTAGCCGAGTTGACGGCACGATTTTATTTATTGGAGCCCTTGTTTATACGCTATTTTTAATCTATGAAGCCAAGAAACAAAAAAATCAAGAATCTGAGAACGATAAATCTCAAGCTGTTGTTGAAAATAACCCGAAAAATTGGTTAATTAATATTGCCCTAATTGGCGTTGGGTTAGTATTATTGGTACAAGGGTCTAATTGGTTAGTTGAAAGTTCTATTTCCATTGCTAAAGCCATTGGAGTGAGTGATTTAGTCATCGGTTTAACGATTATTGCTGCGGGAACTTCCCTGCCTGAATTAGCAAGTTCTGTTGTTGCGAGTCTTAAAGGAGAACGGGATATTGCAGTCGGTAATGTTGTGGGTAGTAATATTTTTAATATTCTAGCCGTTTTAGGATTATCCTCTGCCGTTTCTCCAGAAGGAATTCAAGTATCCTCGGCGGCTTTAAATTTTGATATTCCCGTGATGATTGCTGTAGCAATTTCCTGTTTTCCTATTTTTTATACGGGTAAATCAATTGCTCGTTGGGAAGCCATCTTGTTTTTAGGGTATTATGCAGCCTATAGCATCTATTTAATCCTTGATTCTTCAAAACATGATCAACTTCCGATCTTTAATTTTGTCATGATCAGTTTTGTGATTCCGATTACTATTCTTACCTTAATTGTCACCACAGTTCGCAGCTATCAAGCCAAACGAAAACGTTTAACTCCGTAATTTTACTCAACTTCCCTGTTATTTCACAGGGTGTTGGGGACAGTCCCATCTTCTCTGAACTTCAGGGACTCCTGAACCCCGATTTTGTGATAAGGTTAAAAATTGTAAAGAAATATGAGAGTCTGATCATCTCCAGGTTAATAAAACCCCCTATTGCTCACATTTATACTCATTGACAGGATCTTCCATGCAACAGAATTGGTTAAACAGATTGCTTCTCCCTATTGCTATATTGGCTCTAACCTTCTCTAGTTGGGCGTTTGCACCCGTTGCTCATGCGTTTAATAATCCTGATTTATTACCTCAAGTTCAAACCCCAGTGATTGACTTGGCGGGTATTCTCACCGATGTCCAAGAAAACCTATTAGCAAAGGATATAGAAAATTTTGAAACCGAAACGGGTTGGAAACTCCGCGTCTTAACCCAATTTGACCAAACCCCAGGTCGCGCCGTTAAGGATTATTGGGGACTGGATGAAAAAAGTGTGTTATTAGTCGCTGATCAACGGGGTGGCAATATCCTCAACTTTAGTGTGGGTCGAGAAGTGTACCCCTTTCTGTCCCGCACCTTCTGGGTCGAATTACAAACTCGTTTTGGAAATCAATATTTTATTCGAGAAAATGGAGAAGACCAATCAGTCATTCAATCAATTGATACCATTGAAGGCTGCTTACTCCAAGGCGGTTGTCGAGTCGTACCCGGTCTACCTCAAGAACAGTGGATTTTAACCTTAATTACCTCGGCTCTCGGTGGGGTTATTTGCGGCATCGCCAGTATTCCTCGTAAACCTGGACAATTAATTGCATGGCAGTGGGCTTTAATTTTCTCGCCGCTCTGGGGAATATTGTTTATTGCCTTCGGCATTGGCCCTGTGATCTCTCGGACTCAGGAATGGCTACCCCTAGTCCGCAATATTTCCGGCTTCCTGATTGGTTTCCTGGCGGCTTACCTAACTCCGGTGTTCAATCACTCTTCCTCCCCAGAAGCTTAAGCTGCTAAAAGTAGTAATAAGAAAATTGTCCCATCATTGCTGTAGTGGGAGCGTCCCCGCTCCCTAGAATCTACTTTTATGTTCGTAATTCGTAATTCCCTATTCCTTCTCGTCATAAATCCAACAACCTGATACACTGAGGAAGTTATAATCTGGCGGTGCTAAGTTAATGTTCCTTAGCCGCAGAACTGAAGACGCTAACAATCGGCAAGTCACGATGGAATGGCATATTACGGATGCCCAGAGTTTAGGAATTATTGATGATGAAATTGGCGAACATGGGTTCTCGCCAGCCGAATACGAAATTGTGCGCCGGGTGATTTATGCGACGGCAGATTTTGAATATAAAAGTTTAGTTCGGTTTTCCGATCAAGCTTTACAAGGAGGAGCAGCAGCTTTAGCAGCCCGGACAACCATTGTCGTCGATGTGCCCATGGTACAGGTGGGAATTACCCCCCGAATTCTTTCGACCTTTGCCAACCCGGTTTACTGTTCGATGGAGGCAGTAACCCGACCTCAACGGGAAAAAACCCGCTCGGCTTGGGGCATTGAAACCTTAGCCAAGCGCTATCCTGAAGCCATCTTTGTTATTGGTCAGGAACAAACCGCCCTGTCTGCTATCGTTGATTTAATTGAAGCGGATGAAATTAAACCCGCCTTAGTAATTGCTACTCCTTCGGGTTTTGTTGGCGCTGATGTGGCAAAATCTCGTTTAAATGATTCGATGGTTCCCCATATCCGCATTGACGGACGCAAAGGCAGTGCCGTTGTAGCGGTGTCCTTAGTGGATGCTTTAGTTGATCTGGCTTGGCAAGCTTATGGTCGAGAAGGAAATGGTAATTAGGGGGTTTGTTGACACTTGACGGTTGGCGGTTAGAGCATCGACCCTATCCCCAGGGTCAACACAATCAAAAATTAAATTCTCTATCACATTTTTGAGTTTTTTTCGCTCTTAACCCACATTCCGTAGATGGGAGCTAGTTTATACACTAACAAGCACAATCCCATTATATTTTAAAATATCAGTCAAATTTTAGGATTATTAACCCATCATTTTAACGTCTGCAAACAAAAGCCACTGAAAACAAAGAACTGATCAGATAGGTTACGACGGATCGACGCCTACCTTGCAAAAATAGACTTTTTATTCAATATTTGAAGATGTCACCTTTGCTCACGCTCTATCCATGTCAGACTCAAACCCAAACCTAAAAACCCCTAAACAGGGATATCTGACGCTTCTCCTCCCCGTTGCAGTGGTTTTGTTTGTCCTTCAGAAAGCATTCCCCTTAGCCATTTTAACCGTTGGGGGATGGGGGTCTTGGCGGGTCTGGAAATATTATCAACAGCGTCAGCAACATCAATTAGAAACCTTGGATGACGTCTTTTATCGTCTGATTCGGGAAAACCAAGGACGTATTACTGCCTTAGATTTAGCCATGCACTCGAAACAGTCGGGTACGAAAGTCCAAGACTATCTCGACCAACGCGCCACCGAGTTCGCTGCTCAGTATGAAATTACGGATACTGGGGGAATGATTTACTATTTTCCCACTGCTCAACCTGTTTCTAAAGTTGAAGAACCTCTTCCCTCACCTCCTGTGGAAAAACCAAAATCAGTGGTTTTATTTCCTCTTAAAACCGTCTCTAATTCAGTTTTAACCTCGACGTTAAACCAATCAGAACTCGCTCAACGGTTAGGAGTCCATCCTACGACCCTGAGCAAGTGGAAAATGAAACCGGAATTTTCAGAATGGAGTTATCAACGTGACCCAGAAGCGATCGCTTGGAATTATTCTCCTGATACAAAACGTTTTTCTCCCCAAAACCCTCAGAAGAAAATCGGGAAAATCAGTGAGTTAATGAAGAAAAATAAAGTTTAGGAGGTCTACCCCTTCTGTTGTTAAAACTCGAACAACGCTATCAAACCATTAGTCAACCGTTAGATCAGATTCAAAACTCAATTCAAGGATTAGAAACGGACGTTAAACAAATTGCTCAACGTGAACCGCCTCAACCTTCAATGGCGACTCTCTCTCAACATAGTTCCGTCTCAACATTGACAATAACCGTATTCACAACCCACGTCTTTTAAGCGTGGGATGTAGAATACCCACCTTTAGTTTGAGTCGGTTTCCTTCCGATTTTCATCTTCTAAAGCTTGAATTTGCAGTAATAATTCTTCTTCTTGAGCTTCAAACTCTTCTTCGGTAATTTCTCCCATATCAAAAGCTAACTGAAGCCCCAATAACCGCTTGCTTAAGTTTTCTTGATCATCTCGTTCGGTTTCAGCACGTTCTAAGATTTTTTCACCGATCCAGATCAAACCGTCAAAGGGTGCTGTTATTGGAGATAATAATAATCGTAATACCATACAGAACACCTCGGATTAAGGGTCAAGTTAGACACAATTAAACGGGGCTGTAAAATCGTTATAGCGAACTCTTATGGGATGATTAAAATACTGATCTAGTTCTTCTATTTTATCACTAAATTCGGGTTTAGTATCCCAAGGAATTAAATCAGCCGCATTATAAATCATGGCATGGGTCAGGTTTTCGTTTTCTACCATTTCTTTTGCGATAGGGTTTAACGTTTGTTTAAATTTATCAATAATTCCCTGTTGGCGATTTTGCATGGCTTTTTCAATCTCTTGACCAATGGCAATGACTTCATTGCTACAATGAATTGTATACAATACTCAACTAGATTATTACTCCCCCAAAAATACTGTAATTGCCTATAATTTCCTGGTAGGGACGAGGGAACCTTCCCCTGACCCTTGATTTAAACTGACTATAGTTGTTTTAAACTCGCCTTTTTTTGCGAATTAAATTTGGGTGTTGGCGGGTCTGAGATCTCCTATGGGTATTGAATAGAGATAATTTTTTCGTCAGGTTTAAGTTTAAAAAAGCGATCGCCTGTACCATCTTTGGGTGAGAGATGAATTTGATCCGTTGGGATATGTACAATGCGATTTTCACTGGTTAAAAGATGAACTTGTTTATGGGGTTTAGCAGGCGCTATTCCCACTAAACGGTCATGGGGAGATTTAAAATTTAGCATAGAAATTCCAATTCCGCCTCGATTACTACTGCGGATATGTTCCATCGCAATTCGTTTAATATACCCTTCTTCTGTAACTAATAATAAACTACCTTTTGGCGATAAAGTGACACATCCGATTAAATATTCTTTTTGTCGTAACCGAGTCGCTTGAGATCCTTGAGCAGCTTTCCCCATGGGTGGAAGTTGTTCATCATTAATATCCAAGCGAAGAACTCGTCCCCCCGATGTTGCTAATACCACTTTTTCCTCCGGTTTAGAAAGGGTCGCAAACCATAATTCATCATCATCTTTCAGTTTAACAATGGTACTTCCTCGGTTGGTTAATTCGCTTAATTCTGTTAAAGGTAAACGTTTAATTTTCCCTTGTTGAGTTAAGGTAATTAAATCCATTTTATCGGGAAAAGCCGATAATAAAAATTCAGCGATAATTAAGTCCTGGGGATTAACCGAAGTATCCTTAGAAGCGGAAGGCGATAATAAAGTAATAATCGGTTTCCCTTTAGAACGATTATTCCCCATCGGAATATCCGCAACACTCAACGGATAAGCTTTACCTGTTCGCATAATCATCACCAAATTTTGACGGGTGCGAGTGCTATAGGTTTGGGTGATAAAATCATCGCTTTCTTCAATTTGAATCTCTGTCCTAATTTCACTATTATTGCGTTTAGAATCATTAGTTTTCGGTGACAGTCGCCGAATATAACCTCGATGGGTAACTTCTACCAAAGTTTCTTCATCCACTGGCGGTAAAGGTTGCAATAAATCGGGATAAACTGACAATTCTACAGATTTTTCTGTGGATTTTTTTGAGGTTTTATCTTCAGATTCAATCGTTATTTTACCCTGGAGGGTAATAATTCGAGTTCGTCGTTCATCGCCATATTTTCGCTTCAGGGTTCGCAATTCTTTTTTCAAGGATTTTAATAGTTCAGGACGTTCATTTAATAACCGTCTTAACTGCTGAATTTGGGTAGTTAATTGAGAAAACTCTTCTTGTAACTTTTGTCGTTCTAACCCGGTTAAACGACGCATGGGCATAGATAAAATGGCATCAGATTGAGCATCACTAAAGCCTAATTGATCTTCTAAGGTTAATTTAGCCGTTGAACCATCGGGAGCATTCCTTAAAATATCAATTAAATTATCTAAATGTTCTAAAGCAGTTAATAATCCCTCAACTAAATGACATCTGCGTTCTGCTGCTTCTAATTCATGGCGATATTGACGAGTTAAAGTTTGTTCCCGAAAGGTGAGAAACTCTTGGAGAATTTGTTTTAAACTTAATTGTCTCGGTTGTCCATTAACTAACGCCAGAAAAATTGCCCCGAATTTCGTCATTAATTCCGTTTGTTGATAGAGATGATGTAAAACCACTTCGGGGGTAGCTTCTCGTTTTAATTCTATCACTACGCGAATGCCTTCGCGATCGCTTTCATCGCGAATATCCGAAATTCCATCTAATTTTCCCGCATTAACTAAACCCGCAATTTTTTCAATCCAACTCGCTTTATTAACTTGAAACGGTAATTCTGTCACCACAATAGCGGTTTTAGTTCGGCGTTTTTGAGCCGTTGGAACTTCCTCAACTTTAGCAATGCCCCGAACCACAATACTGCCTTTTCCTTGAGTATACGCTTCTGTAATCCCTTCTGTACTAACAATTTCACCCCCCGTAGGAAAATCCGGCCCCGGAATCAATTCCATTAATTGTTGATCCGATAATTCAGGATTATCAATTAAAGCAATCAACCCATCAACCACTTCCCCTAAATTATGAGGCGGAATATTCGTCGCCATCCCGACAGCAATTCCCGATGAACCATTCAACAATAAAAACGGAAGTTG